>ENA-UOJQ01002390-UOJQ01002390.1-human-gut-metagenome-genome-assembly--contig:-P63-NODE-2390-length-11704-cov-34.225942_pt1 | contig 11704 bp, 12 predicted proteins | sample MGYA00242352_ERZ723899 | MGnify/ENA metagenome assembly ERZ723899 | reverse complement strand
CCCATCTTGCGCTTGCCCTCAAAGGAGAAGGGCTTGGTGACGATGCCGACGGTCAGGATGCCCAGGTCGTGGGCCACCTCGGCCACCACAGGAGCCGCACCGGTGCCGGTGCCGCCGCCCATACCGGCGGTGATGAAGACCATCTGCGAACCCTTGAGGGCATTTGCGATCTCGTCCTTGCTTTCTTCCGCGGCGCGCTGGCCGATCTCGGGGTCTGCACCTGCACCGCGGCCCTTGGTCAGCTTGGAGCCCAGCTGCACCTTGGTGGCAGCATGGTTCTTGGCCAGAGCCTGCTGGTCGGTGTTCATTGCGATGAATTCGACGCCCTGCAGGCCGTCACTCACCATGCGGTTGACGGCGTTGCCGCCGCCGCCGCCCACGCCGATCACCTTGATCGTCGTAACGTTTTCGTCCATTTCTTCGTCGAGCATCAGTGCCATAACTTTGTCCTCCATCGGATTTTATCGCAGAACTGCGCAGTGCGCAGAGTTTCTCTTACTACACTTATATAACTGTATCGTATCATCTTTTGGCCCTGATTGCAAGTCAAAATTGGTTTTTTGAAGGTGTTTTTTTCGTTTCTCACGCCCCGGGCCGCATTTCCCGTGTTATTTGAGCACCCAGCTGCCCCAGTTTGCGCGCAAAATCGGCATAGCCCCGGTCAATGAAACCGGTTTCGCGCACCCGGCTCGTGCCCTCTGCCGCCAGCGCCGCGATCACCAGCGCTGCCCCGCCCCGCAGGTCCGGCGCGCGCACCTCGGCGGCCGAAAGGCGCCGTGCCGGGGCGATGTGCAGGGTGCGCCCGGCCGTTTCCACCCGCCCGCCAAAGGCCGCAAAGCCCTCGGCGCAGGCAAACCGCCGCTCAAAGATCACGTCTTCGATGCTGCTTTCACTCCTTGCCGTCAGCATTGCCGCTGCCAGCAGCGGGGCCGCATCGGTGGCCAGTGCCGGGTACACGCCGGTGAACACTTTTCCCACGCCGTGCAGCGCCCCAAAGCGGGAAATGACTGCAGTTTCCGGCCCGCATTCCACACTGCACCCCATTTGTGCCAGAATTTCCAGCAGCGGCGCATAGGTAGCGGGCGCACAGCCGGTCAGCTCCACCCGCCCGCCTGCTGCCGCGCAGGCGCAGGCGTAGGTGGACGCCACGATGCGGTCCGCCATGGGTGCAAAGGTGCAGCCTGCAAGGGTACGCCGCCCTTCCACCCGGATGGTGCTGGTGCCCGCGCCTCGGATGCTGGCCCCGCAGCGGCAGAGAAACGCTGCCAGGTCGGCGATCTCCGGCTCCCGCGCGGCCCCGCGCAGGGTGGTGCTGCCCTGGGCCGTGGCCGCCGCCAGCAGCAGCGTCTCGGTCGCGCCCACGCTGGGGAAGCGCAGGGTGATGTCCGCTCCCCGCAGGCCGGAGGGCGCGGTGAGGATCAGCCGTTCCCCCTCCTCCCGGCACTGCGCGCCCAGCGCTTCCAGCCCGGAAAGATGCAGGTCCACCGGCCTTGCCCCAATACGGCAGCCGCCGGGCAGCACCGTCTCGGCCCGGCCCAGCCGCGCCAGCAGCGGCGCACAGAACAAAATGGAGGCCCGCATCTGCGCCGCAGCCTTCGCGTCCAACCGACAGGTTGTGGGCGCGCGCTCCACCAGCACATCCCCGCCCTGCCGGCAGGCCGCGCCGCCTGCCCCGCGCAGCAGCCGCAGACTGGTGTCCACATCGGCCAGCGGCGGCACGTTCCGCAGCCGCACCGGTCCGCTGCACAAAATGGTGGCTGCCAGCAGCGGCAGCACGCTGTTTTTCGCCGCCGGGATGCGCACCGTGCCGCTCAGCGGCCGCCCGCCCGTGATGATGAAGTCTCCTGCCATGCAAATGCCCCCGTTCCGCAAAAGATACCTCATGCTATGCGGAGCGGGGGCGTTTTGTCCGTCGGGCGGGCAGAATGCGCGTTTTTATTTGTCCGATCATTTGTCCTGTTTTTCTCCCGTTTTCCCGCCGTTTCGGTGGAAAGGAGTGGGTTTTTATGTCTCCCCGCGGGAGACGGAAAGCACGATGCCCATTTCTCCCAGCAGCATCATCAGGCTGGTGCCGCCGGAGGAGAAAAACGGCAGGCTGATGCCGGTGTTCGGGATGGTGTTCGTCACCACAGCCATGTTCAGCACGGCCTGCAGCGCCACCTGCACCACAAAGCCCACCACCAGCAGGGCCCCGAAGCGGTCCGGCGCGTGGGCTGCCAGCGTGATGCCCCGCCACAGCAGCAGGGCAAACAATACGATCACCGCACAGGCCCCGACGACGCCCAGTTCCTCGCACAAAATGGAAAAGATGAAGTCGTTCTGCGGCTCGGGCACGAACAGGTGCTTCTGGCGGCTGTTGCCAAGGCCCAGCCCTGCCGCGCCGCCGGAGCCGATGGCGTACAGGCTCTGGATGGTCTGGTGCCCATCGCCCAGCGGGTCGGCGAAGGGGTCCAGCCAGGAGCTGAGGCGGCTGGCCGCGTAGGGCACAAGGTCCGGCATGATGACAATGGCCGCCCCGATGGCAGCGGCCCCGCCCACGCCCGCCAGCACGAACCACCGCAGCCCGGTGCCGCCCACGAACATGAGCACGGCCCCGATGCCTAAAATGAGCAGCGTGCCGGAAAGGTGGGGCTCCAGCAGCATCAGCACTGCCACCACCCCCAGCACCAGCACAAAGGGCACCACCCCCACCGCAAAGCTGCCCATGCGGTCATGGTTCAGCGAGATGATGTGAGAAAACACCAGCACCACCGCAAATTTTGCGATCTCGCTGGGCTGCAGGGTGCCAAGGCCCGGCAGCACCAGCCAGCGTTTACAGCCGTTATACTCCGGCATGAACAGCACGATCACCAGCAGCACCAGCGAAAGGGCCAGCAGCGGCCAGGCCAGTTTATGGTACACATGGTAGTCCACCCGGCTGGCCACCCACATAGCAAAAATGCCCAGCGCCGCATACAGCACCTGCGGCCGGGCGTAGGCAAAGGCATCGCCGCGCCGGTAGAGTGCCACCGCACTGCTGGCGCTGCACAGCATCACCAGCCCAAAGCCCACCAGCGTGAGCACCAGCACCAGAAAGGGCAGGTCCATGGCGGGCAGCACACGCAGCGGCAGGCGGCGCTTCGGGCGAGTGGGCAGCGCGTGGGCAGCCCGTTGCAGTTCCATCCCCATCACCTCCGTTCCTTTATTGTACGCAGGCGGCGGGACGGTTAGTCATACGCCCGACCCGCCGGCGCATACACTGTCCGTGATATCATAAGGAGGTGCCGCCCATGCCGAAGCCGGAACCAACGCCCCGTCCCCTGCGCACCCTGCCGGAGCGGGCCTTCCGCGCCCGGGCACGGCTGGTGGCCGCGCTGATGTGCTGTGTCTGCTTTGCGGGGCTGGCCGCGCGGCTTTTGTATCTGCAGCTGTTTTCCGGCGGCTGGTACACCGACCGCGCCCTCGGCCAGCAGTTGCGGGACACCGTGGTCCCCGCCGACCGGGGCCGCATCTACAGTGCCGACGGCGTGCTGCTGGCGGCCAACAGCAGCTGCTGGACCCTGCGGGCCTCGCCCCGCGAGATGCCCGCCGACAAGCTGGAGCCGGCGGCCAAGGGCCTTGCGGAGATACTGGAACTGGATGAAGCAAAGCTGCTGGAAAAATTCAGCGACCGCGCTTCCAACGACTGTCTTTTGCGCTACCGGGTGGAGCGGGACACCGCCGACGCCGTGCGGGACTTCTGCGAAGCCAACGGCATCACCGGCATCCGCATCAATCAGGACTCCAAACGCTGGTACCCGCAGGGGGAATTTCTGGCGTCGGTGCTGGGCTTCACCAATGTGGACAACGCCGGGGTGAGCGGGCTGGAGCTGAAGTATAATGATGTGCTCACCGGCGACAACGGCGTGGTGCTGACGGCGGTGAATGCCTGGGGCTATACGCTGGAACAGAGCTACGAGACCGAGAAAGTGCCGCTGGAAGGCAGCGGCCTGCGGCTGACCATCGACGCCAACATCCAGCACTACCTTGAGAATGCGCTGGATTATGCCGTGAAGGAGCACCATGTCTCCGCCCGGGCCGTGGGCATCGTGATGGACGTGAACACCGGCGCGGTGCTGGCCATGTCCACCACGCCCGCCTACGACCCGAACGAGCCCCGGGTCATCTACGACAGCGCCGCCCGCAGCGCGGTGGATGCCCTGACCGGCGACGCACGGGCTGCCGCTTTGCAGCTGGCCCAGCAGACCCAGTGGCGCAACAAAGCCGTCAGCGACCTGTACGAGCCGGGCAGCGTGTTCAAGCTCATCACCTGCGCCGCCGCGCTGGACACCGGGGCCGTGAGCAAGCATTCCACCTTCTACTGCGGTGAGTCCATCTCGGTGGCGGGCACCCGGTTCCACTGCGCCAACCGCAAGCGCCACGGCAGTCAGACCGTGACCCAGGCGCTGGAAAACTCCTGCAACCAGAGCTTCATCCAGATCGGCGCGCGGCTGGGCAAGGAGGCCTTCTGCGATTACTTTGCGGCCTTCGGCCTGCGGGAGCCCACCGGCATCGACCTGCCCGCCGAGCCGAAAAAGAGTCTGTACTACACCGCCGACCGCATGGGCCCGGTGGAACTGGCGTCCTGCTCCTTCGGGCAGAGCAGCAAAATTTCCTATCTGGAAATGGCCGCTGCCGTGTGCGCTGTGGTGAATGGCGGCAGGCTGATGCAGCCCTACCTCGTCAGCGACATCTTGAACCCGGACGGCACAACGTTGCAGCACATCGACCCGGTGTGCAAACGGCAGGTGATCAAAGCCGAGACCTCGGCCACTATGCGGGAGATGATGGAGGCCGTGGTGCTCTACGGCGGCGGGCGCAACGCACAGATCGCAGGCTACCGGGTAGGCGGCAAGAGCGGCACCAGCCAGAAGCTGGACAGTGCCGACGAAAAAGCCCGCATCGCCAGCTTTGTGGCAGTGGCTCCCATCGACGACCCGCAGTTTCTGTGTCTCGTCTGTCTGGATGAACCCCATAGCTGGACGACAGCCGGCGGCAGCCTTTCGGCCCCGGTGTGCGCCGAGGTGCTGGAACAGACGCTGGTGTACAAGGGCATTCCCCGCGCTGCCATGGAGGAAAGTGCCGACTCAGCCCAGACCCTTGCCGATCTGCCCGCCGACGGCGATAGTTTTAACGGGGTGTAGCCATGAAAAAAAAAAAAAGACCGCCGAAGCGGTCTCAAATGCCCATAATATCATGAAAAAGCGGAGCCAACTCTTGAGTTGACCCCGCTTGATTGCTTCGCCCGGTCAATTTTTATTTTACCGATGTGTCAGAACCGTCACACATCATCTTCACTCGGTCACGTTTTATTTTACCGACGAGTCAGAACCGTCACTCGTCATCTTCAGCGAAGATGGAAAAGTCGAAACTTTTCTCATATACAGTATATCACAGCGCTCATTAAAATGCATCGTCTTTTTGTTCAATTCTGGTGCGGCTGGTCGCGGAAAACGATCTCGCCGGTGGCGCTGTCCATGGACTCTACAATGGCAAGGCTCTCCAGCTGGATGCCCTTGCTGCGGATCAGCTCGCCGCCCTGCTGGAAGCCCTTTTCCACCGCGATACCGATGCCTTCCACGGTGGCACCGGCTTCCTTTGCCAGGTCCAGCAGGCCCATCAGGGCGCAGCCGTTGGCCAGGAAGTCGTCGATGATGAGGATGTGGTCCTCCGGGGTGAGGAACTTTTTGGAGACGATGACGTTGTAGATCTTTTTATGGGTGAAGGACTGGATCTTGGTCTCGTAGTTGTTGTAGTCCAGGTTGATGCTCATGGATTTTTTGGCAAACACCACCGGCACGTTGAACTCGCTGGCTACGATAGCGGCAATGCCGATGCCGCTGGCCTCGATGGTGAGCACCTTGTTGATGGGCTTGCCCGCAAACAGGCGCTTCCATTCCTTTGCCATCTCGCGGAACAGCGGGACGTCCATCTGGTGGTTGATAAAACTATCGACCTTCAGCACATTGCCCTCGCGCACAATGCCGTCTTTGCGGATACGATCTTCCAGCATCTTCATAATGAACCAGTTCCTCCAACCTATTCTTTTTTCCATCTGCAATGGTGAACACTGCTGCATTTTATTTCACCTAGTATACCGGAACGCGGACATTTTTACAAGGGGCTTTCTTGCCAAATCCGACAAAAATTGCACCGTAGTTTCGGGCACTCAGCCAAAATGCGGCCCTCTGTTCAAAAGTGCTGAAACTTGCGGCGGGCGGCGCACAATTTTGCATTTTTCGGCTCTTGTACTTTCTGCAAAATCGAGTATACTGAAGATAATTATAGATGTTCCGGCCGGATCTGTGCCCCGGCCGGCGGGAGAGGGAGAGCTGTTATGAAAACAGGACTTGTGCTGGAAGGCGGCGCCATGCGCGGCATGTTCACTGCGGGTGTTCTGGATGTGCTGATGGAGCACGGCATCGTGCTGGACGGTGCCATTGGTGTGTCGGCCGGTGCGGTGTTCGGCTGCAATTATAAGTCGCACCAGATCGGCCGCACCATCCGCTACAACACCGAATACTGCCAGGATAAGCGCTATGCCAGCTTCGGCAACCTGCTGCGTACCGGCAACCTGTACAGCGAGCAGTTCTGCTACCACACCGTGCCGGAAAAGCTGGACCCCTTCGACGCAAAGACCTTTGCAGAGAATCCTATGGATTTCTTCGTGGTCTGCACCGATGTGCGCACCGGTGACCCCATCTACCACAAGTGCCGCACCGGCGACGCCGAGGACATCCAGTGGATGCAGGCTTCGGCGTCCATGCCGCTGGCGGCCAGGATCGTGAAGATCGGCCACTACCAGCTGCTGGACGGCGGCATTGCGGACTCCATCCCGGTGCGGTTCTTTGAGTCCATCGGCTACAAGCGCAACCTCATCGTGCTGACCCAGCCCAAGGGCTTTGTGAAAAAGAAGAACAAGATGCTGCCCGCCATCCGGGCACGCTACCTGCGCTACCCTGCCTTCGTGGAGGCCGTGGCTGACCGCCACGAGCGCTACAACGAAACACTGGAGCACATCTCCATGCTGGAGCAGACCGGCCAGGCCTATGTCATCCGCCCGCCCATCCCGCTGGAGATCGGCTCCATGGAGCGCGACCCCGCCCAGCTGCGCCGCGTCTACGAGACCGGCCGCGCGGTGGCGGAAATTCAGGTGGACAAGATCGCGGCCTTCGTGGCGGAATCCAAGGCACTGAACGAAGCATGATAACAGGAACGGCCCGGCCGGAGTTTTTGCGCTCCGCGCCGGGCCGTTTTGTCATGTTTCCGGGCGTGCCTCCTGCCGGTATTCCAGCGGCGTGCAGCCGGTCGCCTTTTTAAAGGCGGCCGCAAACTTGCCGGCATTGCGGTAGCCCACCTTGGCCGCGATCTCGGCCACGCTGCCGCCGCTGCGGCGTATTCCATGCGGCCCTCGCGGCAGTAGTCCACCGCAAACAGCCGCTGCCGGGTGGAAAAGCTGGAATCAAAGGACGCCATGTGGAAATCGTTGAAGCTCAGCGCCACGCCGGGGAACAGCTCGTAGGTGGTCATAGTGCCCTCGCCGGTCTCATTGCGGAACTGCCACACGCTCGCGTCGCCGGTCCGGGTCAGCAGCACTGCGCCCTGCCGGTGGAACTCCGGTTCATAGGGCATCAGCGGCCTCCGTTTCTGCGGGCGGCTGGGCCGGTGCGGCCCCGCGGCTGCTCTTGTAGGCTTCGCCCCAGCTCCACATGGCGTCCAGGATGGGCTTCAGGCTGTACCCCAGCTCGGTGAGGGTGTATTCCACCCGGGGCGGCACCTCGGCATAGACCTTGCGGGTGAGCAGGCCGCTGGCCTCCATCTCGCGCAGCTGGGCCGTGAGCACCTTCTGGGTGACGTGCCCGATGGATTTTTTCAGCTCGCCGAAGCGCTTCGTGCCCTGCAGCAGGTCCCGCAGGATCAACACCTTCCACTTGTCGCTGATCAGCGTCAGGGTCGTCTCCACCGGGCAGGCGGGCAGCTCCTGCATCCTTTCTTGTTCCATAGTTCCCTCCAATGGTATCCTTTTGGTAACTACCGCACAATATTGTGCTTACTTTACGAAATGGCTCTACAGCGCTATTATAGTGTCAGCGAGTGAAAAACGCAACCGCTAACAACCACTTTTTCTCATCTGGAGGTAATTTTCCCATGAACAAGGTCGTAGAATTTCTGAACGCAAATCCGGTGCAGTATCTGGCCACCGTCGGCCGCGACGGCAAAGCCAAGTGCCGCCCCTTCATGTTTGCCGGTGAGCTGGACGGCAAGCTGTGGTTCTGCACCAACAACCAGAAGGAGGTCTACAAGGACCTGCAGGCCAACCCGAACATCGAGATCTCCGTCTCCAGCCCGGAGTACGCCTGGCTGCGCCTGCACGGCAAGGCCGTGTTTGAGAGCAACATGGCGGCCAAGGAGATGTGCATCGCGAACCCCATCGTGAAAAGCCAGTACGGCGAGGCCACGAACCCCATCTTCGAGGTGTTTTATCTGGAAGATGCCCACGGCGTGATCGCCGATTTCTCCGGCAACCCGCCGTATGAGTTCTAAGTTTTCCGCATGACCCGCAGGCCTCACAGGGCATTCCTGTGGGGCTTGTGCCGGTTGCTGCGGTTTCGGGAAAGGAGCCTTGCATGAACCAGAGCGAGCGGCGGCGGATGCTCATCCAGTCGCTTTTAAAGGAAGACCCGGCCTACCGGGACATCCGCATCCCGGCCGACACCGACGGCCAGCGGCAGCTGCTGCGCGGGCTGCTGAATGTGCGTGCGCCGCAGCCCGGTAGGGAAGACTTTTTGCAGGTGCAGGACGCCTACCTGCAGCAGCGGGCTGCGGAGAAGGGCATCACCGATGCCGCAGCCCTTGCCCCCATCCAGCCGGGGCTGTACCTGTGGCAGGGCGATATCACCACCCTGCGGTGCGACGCCATCGTGAACGCCGCCAACAGCGGCATGACCGGCTGCTACTGCCCGAACCACCGCTGCATCGACAACGCCATCCACACCTTTGCCGGCGTTCAGCTGCGGCAGGCCTGCGCGGAACTGATGCGCGCTCAGGGCCGCGAGGAACCCACCGGGCAGGCAAAGCTCACCCCCGCCTTCAACCTGCCCTGCCGCTTTGTACTGCACACCGTGGGTCCCATCGTTACCGGCCGCGTGACCCGGCAGGACCGTGCCCTGCTGGCCAGCTGCCACCGCTCCTGCCTGCAGCTGGCGGCGAATCATGGGCTGGAAAGCGTGGCCTTCTGCTGCATCTCCACCGGAGAGTTCCACTTCCCCAACGAGCTGGCGGCAGAGATCGCCGTGCACACCATCAAAGAATTTCTGGTGCAGGACACCAGCGTGAGAAAGGTGATCTTCAATGTTTTCAAAGATCTGGACTACGAAATCTACCGGCGTCTTCTCGGCGCAGGCTGAGCAGCTGAGGCAGCTGCTGGCAGACGCCGACGCCGTGGTGCTCGGGGCCGGAGCCGGGCTTTCCACCTCCGCAGGCTTCGTCTACGACGGGGCGCGTTTCCGGCAGTATTTTGCAGATTTTGCCGCGAAATACGGCTTTGCCGATATGTACTCCGGTGGGTTTTACCCCTATGCCACGCTGGAGGAGCACTGGGCCTACTGGAGCCGGTACATTTATATCAATCGCTATCAGAACGCACCGAAGCCGGTCTACAACGATTTCCTCAATGACTTTTCGAAAAGCAGAGAGTGTTTTCTCTTGATAAACTGTATGCACTTCAACGGAGAATGGAATATCGCTCATATTTAATACCTCAAAATATAACCAGTGAATCCACAGAATCTCGGCGTCCTCTGGCACACAACTTTGCGAAATCGTGCATTGCACCATAGTTCTAGCTAATGTAAAAAAGGGCTGCGAGTGTGCACCAAAAATGCCCATTCAGATAAACCACCACGGCAGTTCCAGCCACAGGTTATCCATAGCTTGTTCCTCCGTCTTTTTGGCGCGGCCTTTCGTCAGGTGAAAGTATATCGCCGTGCCGATCAGCGGATGTTCCTCGCCATCGGTGAAGCCATAGCGGTACAGCAGATAGGTCTGCTCCCGTTGGGTCAGCCGTTTCAGGCCATCGTACAGTTCCCGGCGCGATTCCTGCTCTTCCATAATACTCTGCGGCTGCATGGCGTAGGGGTCGGCTATGGCTTCAATGCGCCGCAGTTGTTCCTCTCCCGGCAGAACATCGTCCAGCGAAACGCGCTGGTAGCAGACGCCGTCCTTGTCCTCCGTCACCATCCGCTGCTCAAAAGCGGCAAAGGCATCCCGCACCATGTCCATCATGGCGTTGCGGATGGCAGGAGCCGCATAGGTCAGGAACTTCATGCCGCGCGCTGCATCGAACTTCGGCACAGCTTTCCATAAGCCCAGATTGCCCGCCTGTTTCAAATCGTCCGTGTCAAGGTTCAGGCCGGACTGTGCCAGATTCATGCTGCGGAAGAGGTCGTTTGCCGCCTTGCCAATAAAGGACTTGTTGTTTTCGATCAGGCTGTCCAGTGCGGCGGCATCGCCTTTCTGCGCCAGCGCACAAAGCCGTTCATTCGTCTGCTTCATGGGCGTTTTCCTGCTCTGCGGCAGACTGCAAGATTCCCAGCAGACCGCTCCGCAGCTGTTCCAGTGCTTCCGGCGTAGCTCCCTCCATGCCCGAAACGCTGTCCAACACTGCATCTGTCAGCTGCTCTGCCGTAATCGTTGGGTGCTGCACATCCTGCCCCTTGGTCAATTCGGTGAACATCTTCTCTGCCACTTTCTTACTCATAGCTTCCTGTTCGGCGTAATGGCTCCCGATACCCTTTTTGATCTCCTTGACCGCTGCCATGAAATACATCTCAATGTCATCAAGGTCGCCTTGGTACACAGGCTTTCTCCGAAGGCTGATGTCCTTTGCAGCCTTGGCTGCTTCCGGGGTCTTGACCTTTGTGCGCAGAAGGGTACTCAATGTCGTGAGCATAGCGTTCTGTGCTGCGATGCCGGATGCAAAGGTATCATCAAAATACTGCGCTATGCGGTAAGTAAGCTCTGCAAAGCGGGCGTTTTCCAGCAGCAGGTTGACCACCTCTGTATTGACACGCCCTGTGTAGAGGTTCTTTGCAGCTTCTACGGACAAGCCCAGTTCGGCAATGTCGTAATTTTTGCGGTCGGGGATGTTGGTTTCTCCCAGCAGAAAATCCGTGGACACGTTGAACAGCCTTGCAATCCTCAGCACCTGCTCATGGGTCAGGGTTCCTTTCGCACCGCTGATGAAGCGGCTGATGGTGCTTTTGGAGCAGCCGATTTCCTTGGCAAGCTCCGGTTGGCTGATATTGTGCTCTTTCATCAAGTCCGCAAGACGGATGTTGGATGGTGCGGGCAGATATTCCTGTGCCATGTGGTCGGCCCTCCTTTTTGAGCTTTTTCCTCATTATAATACGCTCTGCCGTTTTGTTCAATATACGGTTTTCTCTCTGCCCTTGCTGTTGCAGCCCTGCAACCAGTAAGGGCTTTTTTCTTTTTCCGTTGCAGTTCTGCCGCTTTTTTGCTCTTTCTGCAAAATTCCCCGTATATTCAGGCAGGAAACAAAAAACACCAGAGTTCCCACTTTGGGGTCTCTGGTGCAACGCACGAAACAAAGGAGGAATGCCCTTGAGCCTGTATCAAAAGATCAAGTCCGCCATCACCGTTCGGCAGGTGGGAGAGATGTACGGCA
>ENA-UOJQ01002383-UOJQ01002383.1-human-gut-metagenome-genome-assembly--contig:-P63-NODE-2383-length-11726-cov-8.519321_pt1 | contig 11726 bp, 9 predicted proteins | sample MGYA00242352_ERZ723899 | MGnify/ENA metagenome assembly ERZ723899 | reverse complement strand
CGCTACGAAACGATTAATTCCCGCATTTGCATTAATAATACATGCATTCGAGGCGGAATACCAAAAGCCGTCTTATCCGACGGTCTAATACCGACCTCTGTCGTCCCGCTTTTTTATCTCCGGCGATCGGGAAGGGACAATCCCGTTCATTAAAATGTTGCGCAACACCGAAAGCCAATAATAATAAGGAGTATTTCCTATTCTGCACAACCGCAATAAAACCAACCGGATAGCATGACTCCGCACGAAAGAATCGAAACCGGAAACACCTTTTTCGGAAAAACATTTCGGCCGATGCGGGATATTTCCCGAAATTTTGTTACTTTTGTGCGCAACAAAAACCCCAATCATTATGTCTTTTATCGATGAGAGGGTACAGCCGACCGGACTCACGTTCGATGACGTCCTGCTCGTACCCGCCTATTCTGAGGTGTTGCCGCGCGAAGTAAACGTCACCAGCCGCTTTTCGCGAAATATCAAACTCAACATTCCGATCGTCTCGGCCGCAATGGATACGGTCACCGAAGCGCCTTTGGCGATCGCGCTGGCTCGCGAAGGGGGCATCGGGGTCATCCACAAGAATATGTCCATCGCCGAGCAGGCCGCGCACGTGCGCCGCGTGAAACGCGCCGAGAACGGCATGATTTACGACCCGATCACCATCTCCAAGGAGCACACCGTGGGCGACGCGCTCGCGCTGATGCAGGAGAACAAGATCGGCGGCATCCCCGTGATCGACGCCGAGCGGCGGCTGATCGGCATCGTCACCAACCGCGACCTGCGTTTCCAGCGCGACATGCACCGCCTGATTTCGGAGGTGATGACCTCGGAGAACCTCATCACCACCCATTCGTCGGAGCTGGCCCATGCGGCCGACGTGCTGCTCAACAACAAGATCGAGAAGCTGCCCGTCGTGGACAACGAGGGGAAACTCGTCGGACTGATTACCTATAAGGATATTACCAAAGTACAGGACCACCCCAACGCCTGCAAGGACAGCAAGGGCCGTCTGCGCGTAGCCGCCGGCGTAGGCGTCACGGGCGATTCGATGGAGCGTGTGGATGCGCTCGTCGGCGAGGACGTGGACGCCATCGTCCTCGACTCGGCGCACGGCCACTCGGCCAACATCGTGGCGCTGCTGCGCCGCATCAAGGCCAAATACCCCGAACTGGACGTGGTGGTGGGCAACATCGCCACCGCCGAGGCGGCCAAATTCCTCATCGACGCCGGCGCCGACGGCATCAAGGTGGGCATCGGTCCGGGATCGATCTGCACGACGCGCATCATCGCCGGCGTGGGCGTTCCCCAGCTCTCGGCCATCTACTCGGCAGCCAGCGCCGCGCGCGGCACGGGCGTGCCCGTGATCGCCGACGGCGGACTGCGCTATTCGGGCGACATCGTCAAGGCGCTGGCCGCAGGCGGCGACTGCGTGATGATCGGCTCGATGTTCGCCGGCACGGAGGAGTCGCCCGGCGACACGATCATCTACAACGGCCGCAAGTTCAAGAGCTATCGCGGCATGGGTTCGATCGACGCCATGAAGGCGGGTTCGGCCGACCGCTATTTCCAGAAAGGCGAGGTCAACATCAACAAACTCGTTCCCGAAGGGATCGTGGCGCGCGTGCCGTTCAAGGGTTCGCTCAGCGAAACGGTCTACCAGCTCGTCGGCGGCATCCGCGCCGGCATGGGATACTGCGGCGCGGCGGACATCGAGACGCTCAAACAGGCCCGGTTCATCCGCATTACCGCCAACGGCGTGACCGAAAACCACCCGCACGACGTGACGATCACCAGCGAGGCGCCCAATTACAGCAGCGAACACTGATCGCCCCGTCGATCCGAAACCTACGATACTCAGACGCTATGCAGGAAAAAATCCTAATCATCGACTTCGGCTCGCAGTACACGCAGCTCATCGCCCGCCGCGTACGCGAGCTGAGCGTTTACTGCGAAATCCACTCCTTCAACCACCTGCCCGCCATCGACGCGGCGGTGCGCGGCGTGATTCTCTCGGGCTCGCCCTTCTCCGTGCGCGACGCGGAAGCCCCCCGCATCGACCTCTCGGCGATCAAGGGCCGGCTGCCGCTGCTGGGCGTCTGCTACGGCGCGCAATACCTCGCCCAGCACTTCGGCGGCGAGGTGACGCCCGCCCCGAGCCGTGAATACGGACGGGCGATGCTCACCGTAGTCGAACCCGACGACCGGCTCATGGAGGGACTGCCCCGCACCACGCAGGTGTGGATGTCGCACGGTGACACGATCACCCGCGTGCCCGACGGCTACCGCATCGTGGCTTCGACGGCCGAGGTGCACGTGGCCGCCTACCGCATCGAGGGCGAACCGACGTGGGCCATCCAGTTCCATCCGGAGGTCTACCACTCGACCGACGGCGTGCAGCTGCTCCGGAATTTCGTCGTGGGCATCTGCGGCTGCGCACAGTCGTGGACGTCGGAGAGCTTCGTCGAGACGACCGTCCGCGAACTGCGCGAGAAGATCGGAGACGACAAGGTCGTGCTGGGGCTTTCGGGCGGCGTGGACTCCACGGTTGCCGCCGTGCTGCTGCACCGCGCCATCGGCGAGAACCTGCACTGCATCTTCGTCGATTCGGGTCTGCTGCGCAAGAACGAGTTCGAAAGCGTCCTCGATTCCTACAAGGGCATGGGACTCAACGTCAAGGGCGTCAAGGCCGGCGACAAGTTCCTGGGCGACCTGGCCGGAGTGACCGATCCCGAGGCCAAACGCAAGATCATCGGCCGCGACTTCGTGGAGGTCTTCAATGCCGAGGCACAGCAGCTCGCCGACGTGAAGTGGCTGGCGCAGGGCACGATCTATCCCGACGTCGTCGAATCGGCATCGGTGAACGGCCCTGCGGCCAAGATCAAGTCGCACCACAACGTGGGCGGACTGCCCGAGCACATGCACCTGAAAGTCGTCGAACCGCTGCGCCTGCTTTTCAAGGACGAGGTGCGCCGCGTGGGCCGCTCGCTGGGTATCGGCGAGGAGCTGATCGGCCGCCACCCCTTCCCGGGGCCGGGGCTGGCGATCCGCATTCTGGGCGAGATCACACCCGAGCGCGTCGAGATCCTGCAAAACGTGGACAAGATCTACATCGACGCCCTGCGCGAGCACGGGCTCTACGACCAGGTCTGGCAGGCGGGAGTCATCCTGCTGCCGGTCAAGTCGGTGGGCGTCATGGGCGACGAACGCACCTACGAAAGTTGCGTGGCGCTGCGCGCCGTCGCATCGACCGACGGCATGACGGCCGACTGGGTGCACCTGCCCTACGAATTCCTGGCCCGCGTGTCGAACGACATCATCAACAAGGTTCGCGGCGTCAACCGCGTCGTCTACGACATCTCCTCCAAACCGCCCGCAACGATCGAGTGGGAGTAATCGAAAAACAGCGGCCCGAACGATGACGTTCGGGCCGCTGTTTTTGCATGGCACCGCGATCAGTTCCCGCCGGCCACGATGATGAGCCCCAGCCCCGCGATGAAGAGGGCGAACATCAGCGCCAGCAGGCCGTTGACCGTCCGTCCGCCGCCGCGGAACTCCTTCCACACGAAGACGCCCCACACGGCCGCCACCATCGGCGCGCCCTGTCCCAGCGCATACGACACCGCAGCACCGGCCTTCCCGGCCGCAATGTAGCTGAACGTCGTACCCAGACACCAGATCGCACCGCCCAGCATTCCGACCAGATGGGTCGAAAAGCTGCCCTTGAAGTAGTCGCGGTAGGCGACGGGCTCCCCGTCGAAGGGGCGTTTCATCACCCACGTATTGAAGACGAAGTTGCTCGCCAGCACGCCCAGCGAGAAGATGAAGACCGCCGAATAGGGCGTCAACATGCCCGGCGTCGGATTCTCGAAATGATCCAGATCCATCGCAGCCGCGACGAAGCGGTAGAAGAGCGACATCAGCACGCCGGCCACGACCGCCAGCGCGACGCCCTTGCGGAACTGCGCACGCTGCGTACCGCCGCTCTGCACCCGCTGCGAGGCGATGCCGTTGCAGACGATCGCCGCAACGATCAGCGCCACGCCCAGAAACAGGATGACGGGATCGCCTTTGGGCGCACCCACGTAGTTGACGACGACGCCCAGCACCAGTGCCAGTCCGACACCCAGCGGAAAGGCGACCGACAGCCCCGCCATAGCCACCGACGCCGAGAGCAGGATGTTCGAGGCATTGAAGATCACGCCGCCCAGCACGACGCTCCCCACGCCGCGCGCATCGGCCTGCGCCAGATCGGGCAGGAACGAACGCCCCTCGGAGCCGATGCTGCCCATGGTGAACCCCACGACGAGCGTAAAGAGCACCATGCCGATGACGTAGTCCCAATAGAAAAGTTCGTAGCGCCAGCTCTTCGAAGCCAGCTTCTGGGTGTTGCCCCACGATCCCCAGCACATCATCGTGATGAAGCAGAAAAGCACTGCGAGGGCGTAACTGTTGACGATAAACATAGGTTGTAGTTTTAAGATGAACGCAATTCGTTCGCACTCGTTCTCCGAAACCGGCAAAAACCGCATTACAAGCCTTGCGCAAACGTTTGTACAAAAATAGATAAAAAATCCGAACTTCCAACATTCCGCCCGATTTTCCCTCGGCGGAACGCTGAAAATCCGGCTACGGGAAACCGCCCGCGAAGTGCGAATCCACCCCGATGAATGCCGCCGGCAACGAAAAGCCGCGGGAACGAATGTTCCCGCGGCCGTAACCGGAAGACGGCGGTTCGAGACCGCGGATCGTCCCCTATTTCTTGAAGTAACGGTTGTAAAGGCCCTGGAAGCCTGCGCCGTGACGCGCCTCGTCCTTGGCCATCTCGTGTACCGTATCGTGCACGGCGTCGAGATTCTCCTCCTTGGCCATGCGCGCCAGACGCATCTTGTCCTCGCAGGCGCCCGACTCGGCGTTCATGCGCTTCATCAGGTTGGTCTTGGTGTCCCAGACCACCTCGCCGATCAGTTCAGCGAACTTCGAGGCGTGCTCAGCCTCTTCCCAAGCGTAACGCTTGTAGGCCTCGGCGATCTCGGGATAGCCCTCGCGGTCGGCCTGACGGCTCATCGCCAGATACATGCCCACCTCGGTGCATTCGCCCATGAAGTGATTCTGAAGTCCCTCCCAAAGCTCCTTCGACGCACCTTTGCCGTCGCCAATCACATGCTCCGTGACGAACGTGAGCCCTTCCTCCTGCTCGACGACCTCGACGAACTTCTCCTTGCCTACCTTGCACATCGGGCACTGATCGGGTGCCTCGGGACCCTCGTGGATATAACCACAGACGGTACAACGCCATTTCTTTGCCATAATCTTTCCGTTTTGTTAAGTGTGAACGTATTTTTTACAGAAGCAAAGATACGAACTTTGCGGACGGCTCCAAGCGATCGCCCGATCATATTTTCCGATACCGGCATCAGTTTTTCCTATCGTCGTGGTCGATGGCCCACTCGATCAGCCCCACGTCGACGGCGTCCTTCACCATCACCCGCTTGTCGCGGTCGAGCAGGTAGAGCGCCGGAATGGCTTTCAGGTCGTAGAGCTCCCGATCGCGGACGACGCACCCCTTGTCGTAAGCATTGATCCAGCGCGCGGGAATCTGCGGACGGTATTCCTGCCACTCGGTGAGGTCTTCGTCGGGGAAGAGGGCCAGCACCTTCAACTTGCCGCGCTCGATCAGTTCGTTGAGCATCGGCGATGCCGAAATGGCCTCGCGCACCGTCTTGCACATGTTGCACCCCGGATTGTTGATGAACAGCAGCAGGTATTCGGCGCGGATGTCGTACATGCGGCGGGTCGCCCCGTCGGCCGTCGTATAGCGGAAATCGTTGGCCGGTCGGCCGATCCGGTTCTGGGAGGCCATGCGCAGATCGTGCTGAGGCGCGATGCGCTCCCAGCGGTCGAGCCACGGACTCGACACCAGCGCTTCGAGCACCGGAATGTAGAGTTCGTCGTTGCGTGCGGGCGAATTGGGATCGTGGAGCACGCGCTCGGCCAGCATGGCGAAATATTCGGTCATCGGCTTCGAAGCCGAGGCGCGCCGCATGAGCGTGTCGATCGCCGCCCGGTCGTCGGGCGCGACGAAATTGGCCACATAGGCGAACAACGCCCGCACCATCGCCACCGTATCGACTTCGGCGAGCAGCGTGGTGTCGCGGAAATCGAAGTTATCCCAATAGTGATCGCGCAGATAGGCCCTCCGCTCCTCGGGCGGGACGGTCGAAGGAACGGTCACGGCGCGGAACGTGCGCGGCGCCGGACGGGCGGACGACTGCGCCGGTCGGCTCTTTTTCCCGCCGCAGGCCGCCACGAGCAATGCGGCCAGTGCGATCCACAGAATGCGTTTCATCGGAATACGGATTAAAATAACTACCGCAAATGTAACAAAATCCCCGTAATAACCCCGCCCCGACGGGAGAATCTTCGCACCTGCGGAGCGATTTGCACAATAGTTGCACCTGTCGGGGAGGTGTTTCGCCGCAGCGCCGCACCTCTTCACCGACGCTGCGACCCGATCCGGCGGAGAGCGAACGCTCCGAAGCGGATCGGAACGCGAACGTCCGGACGCCGCCGGCATGCAGCCCGTTCGACGGTCACGCCGGACACCGGAGATGAAGACCACAGGAAACCATTCTTTAAATCATAAATGCGTATGGATGCAAAAAAAAGTACGGGATTCAAGCTCAGCGTAGCGACGCTCGCCATCATGAACGTCACGGCGGTCGTCAGTCTGCGCGGCCTGCCGGCAGAAGCGGTCTACGGCCCTTCATCGGCCTTCTACTACCTCTTCGCGGCGATCGTCTTCCTGATCCCCACCTCGCTGGTGGCGGCCGAACTGGCGGCGATGTTCGCCGACAAGCAGGGCGGCGTCTTCCGCTGGGTGGGCGAAGCCTACGGAGCGCGCACGGGCTTTCTGGCCATCTGGCTGCAATGGATCGAATCGACGATCTGGTACCCCACGGTGCTGACCTTCGGCGCCGTGTCGATCGCCTTCATCGGATTGAACCAACATGCGGACATGATCCTGGCGTCGAACAAGATCTTCACGCTGGTGGTGGTGCTGGCCATCTACTGGCTGGCCACCTTCATCTCGCTCAAAGGTCTGGGCTGGGTCGGGAAAATCAGCAAATGGGGCGGTATGATCGGCACGATCATACCCGCCGGACTGCTCATTCTGCTGGGCATCGTCTACATCGCCTCGGGCGGTCACAACCAGATGGACATGTCGCAGGGTTTCTTCCCCGACCTGACGAAGTTCGACAACCTGGTGCTGGCCAGCAGTATCTTCCTCTTCTACGCGGGTATGGAGATGATGGGTATTCACGTGATGGACGTGAACAATCCGTCGAAAAACTACCCGAAAGCCATCATCATCGGTTCGCTCGTCACGGTCTGCATCTTCGTGTTGGGCACCTTCTCGCTGGGCTTCATCATTCCGGCCAAGGACATCAGCCTGACGCAATCGCTGCTGATCGGTTTCGACAACTACTTCAAGTACCTGCATATGTCGTGGGCGTCGCCCATCATCGCCATAGCGCTGATGTTCGGCGTGCTAGCAGGCGTACTGACGTGGGTGGCAGGCCCTTCGAAAGGTATCTTCGCCGTGGGCAAGGCGGGTTATCTGCCTCCCTTCTTCCAGAAGGCCAACAAGAACGGCGTACAGCGCAATATCCTGCTCATTCAGGGCGGCGTGGTAACGCTGCTGGCGCTGCTGTTCGTCGTAATGCCTTCGGTACAGTCGTTCTACCAGATCCTCTCGCAGCTCACCGTACTGCTCTACCTGATCATGTACATGCTGATGTTCTCGGCCGCGATCGTGCTGCGCTACAAGATGAAGGATCTCGCCCGTCCGTTCCGCCTGGGCAAGGGCAACGGCCTGATGTGGCTGCTCGGCTGCATGGGTTTCTGCGGCGCACTGCTCGCCTTCATCCTGAGTTTCATTCCGCCTTCGCAGATCTCGACCGGCAGCAATACCGTATGGTTCTCGGTACTCGTCATCGGCTGTATCGTCGTGGTGGGGGCTCCGTTCCTGATCTACGCCGCCCGCAAACCGTCGTGGCGCAATCCGCAGGCGCAGTTCGAACCCTTCCACTGGGAACAGGCCGCACAGACGCCCGCTAACATCGCCGCAGCGAACGCTGCCGGCACGAACGCCGCCGCCAAACCGGCCGACGGCCGCAAATAGCCGATGGCAGCTACATACGACTTTACACCCCATCGGATTTCCGATCCGCTGCACACGACCGACTGTCGGAGCACTCGCGGCAAAGCCGCGTTTACAGATCGGACCCACCCCGAAGCCCCGCCTCGGCGGGGGCTTCGGACAAGACCCGCTTCGGTAGTCGGGCTCCGGTGGAACGCCGGTGTAAAACAGGAAATAGTTACCCTACCAATTGACCAATTTCAAAAAAAGACGACGCTATGAAACGCATCATTACCATCGAGGCCGTAAAAGAGGCGGTGGAAGCCGCCCACGCCCATTTCCGCGAGGAGAAGAGCGGCAAAAACGCCGACTACATCCCCTATCTGAAAAACGTGCCCTCCGACCTTTTCGGCATCTCGGTCTGCCTCGCGGACGGCCGCAGCGTGACGGTCGGCGACACCGACTACCGCTTCGGCATCGAATCGGTGTCGAAAGTCCCCACCGCCATCCTGGCGATGAACCAGTACAGCGCCAAAAAGGTGCTCTCCCAGATCGGCGCCGACGCAACGGGACTGCCCTTCAACTCGATCATGGCGATCCTGCTGGAAAACGACCATCCTTCGACGCCGCTGGTCAACGCCGGCGCGATCTCAGCCTGCTCGATGATCAAACCGACGGGCAACGCGGAGGCCAAGTGGAAGGCGATCGTGGATTTCATTTCGGGACTTTGCGGCAGCAAGGTGTCGGTACTCGACGAACTCTACCGTTCGGAGAGCGAAACCAACTTCAACAACCGCTCCATCGCATGGCTGTTGAAGAGCTACAACCGCATCTACGACGATCCCGACATGTCGCTCGACCTCTACACGCGCCAGTGCTCGCTGGGCATCACCGCCAAACAGCTCGCCGTCATGGCCGCCACGATCGCCAACTGCGGCACCAATCCGGTGACGTGGGAGGAGGTTTTCCATCCCAATCTCACCCCGCACATCGCTTCGCTCATGGCCACCGTCGGCTTCTACGAGCATACGGGCGACTGGCTCTTCAACACGGGGCTTCCGGCCAAAACGGGCGTCGGCGGCGGCATTATGGCCGTCATCCCCGGCGTAATGGGCCTGGCGGCGTTCGCGCCTCCCCTGGACAGTGCGGGCAACTCGGTCAAGGCACAGAAGGCGCTCGAATACATCTCCGTACGGCTGGGTCTGAACATTTTCAGCCCCGCGCGCGTCGAACTGGCGGCGGCCGAACCCGTCAGAGAGGGCGTCTGCAAATAACCGCCCGTGCGCATAACGAAAAGCTCCCGACACTCGGTGTCGGGAGCTTTTCGTTCGTCGGGACCTACCGCAGCCGGCGTTTCACCGTCGCCGGATTGCCCGCCGCCAGCGAATCGGCGGGAATATCGCGCACGACGACGCTGCCCGCCGCAACGACCGAACGGTCGCCGATCGTGACGCCCGGACAGACGACCACCCCGCCGCCGAGCCAGCAGTCCTCGCCGATCGTGATGCGAAAACTCGTCTCCACCGGACGGCGGCGTTCCAGATAGTCGACGGGGTGCTGCGGCGTATAGAACTGGCAGTTGGGGCCGAGCTTCGTGCGGGCGCCGATCCTGACGCCGCCGCAATCGAGGAACGTGCAGCCCATGTTGACGAAGACCTCTTCGCCCAGTTCGATCCGCCAGCCGAGGTCGCAGTAGAACGGCTGCACGACCTTCGCCGAGGCGGGGATGCCCGGGATCAGCGCTCCGAGCGCAGCGGCATACGCGGCCGCATCGTCCGCCGGCGTGCGGTTGAAACGCTCCACCCGCCGCCGGCCCTCGCGGAACTGTTCCGCGAGTTCGGCATCCGAAAAGTCGTACAGCCCGCCGGCCAGCATTTTTTCCAGTTCGGTCACGATTCGGATCTGTTTTTTCGGATCAGGTAAACGAACAGAGCGAAGACCCCGCCCAGCACCGCGACGCCCGCTGCCATGAGCGGATAGTTGTGCGCCGCCCCCGCCCGGACGATCCAGTAGAGCAGACCGGCCGGCAGCAACACGCAGAAGGCGATCGTGAAGAGGAGGAACAATCCCGTAAAGAGCCTGAACGTCCGTTTGTTCCGCCGCACCAGCGGTTCCAGTTCGGCGATCCGCGCACGGTAACGCTCGGGCTCCTTTTCGGCGAGCCGGCGGAAGATCGCCAACGCCTGCGGCAGGTAATCGAGCATGTCGGGGCGGTTGTGAAGCAACGCCAGCCGGCCGAGTTCATAATACGTCTCGCCCAGTTCGGCCTGCTGCCCGTCGGTCGGTTCCGGCACGGATTTCAATGCCGAGAGCCGTTTGAGCAGCTGCGTGACATAGGCGTCTTCATCGCCCCGCTCCTCGGGCTTCGTCTCCAAAAAGTCGCTTTTCAGACGGCGGTAGAAATCGTCGAAATAGTAACTGTCGTACTTCGGCCCGTTCTTGCGGACGACCTTGCGGATGTCGTCAGGCAGATTGTCGGGAAAAGCCGTGAATCCGGCCAGCATGATCGGGACGATATTTTTGTTCTTTTCGAGCGCATAGGCCAGTTCGCACCGCACCCAGTCCGCCGACGCTACGGCCGAAGGATCGACGCAGCGGTCGAGCGCCCCCTCGCTCAGGATGAGGATGAAGTCGCGGCACTCGTCGATGCGGCGCAGCAGCTCCGTGTCGAAATCGCCGTTGCGGAGCGTGTCGATGTCGAAACTGACGCGGTAACCGTCCTTCGTCAGCAGGTCGTAGAGGTGCTTCGCCGTCTCGAAACCGCCGCGGCGCCGGTAACTGATGAAGATGTCGTAGGCCATACCCCGTTCCCTCCGTCCGGTTACTCGATCTCCCAGTCGAAGCCGTCCTTGCGGTCCTTGACGCGGATACCTATGGCCGTCAGTTCGTCGCGGATACGGTCCGACGTCGCCCAGTCCTTCGCGGCCTTGGCCTCCATGCGCATACGGAGCAGCATCTCCACCAGCGGCGTCACCCGGTCGCGGCCGCCGCCCGCCGACGCGGCCTTCTCGTCGCGCAGACCCAGAATATCGAAGACGTACCGTTTGACGGTGGCCGTGAGCGCCGCCAGGTCGGCCGCCGTGATGCGCTGCCGCCCCTCGGCGATCTGGTTGATGATCCGCACCCAGTCGAAGAGCGCCGAGATGACCATCGGCGAGTTCAGGTCGTCGTCCATCGCCTCGCGGCAGCGGCACTCCAACTCGGCGGGATCGACCGTCGAATCCTCCGACGGGCGGAGCTTCGAGAGCGTCTCGACGCCCTTCATCAGGCGGTCGAGCCCCTTCTCGGCGGCCTGCAACGCATCGTTCGAGAAGTCGAGCGTCGAGCGGTAGTGCGCCTGCAACACGAAGAAACGGATCGTCATGGGCGAATAGGCCTGCGCCAGCAGCTTGTGGCTGCCGGTGAAGAGCTCTTCGAGGGTGATGAAGTTGCCCAGCGACTTGCCCATCTTCTGTCCGTTGATCGTAATCATGTTGTTGTGCACCCAGTACTTCGCCGAATCGTGTCCCAGCGCGGCGGTCGACTGCGCGATCTCGCACTCGTGGTGCGGGAACATCAGGTCCATGCCGCCGCCGTGGATGTCGAA
>ENA-UOJQ01002379-UOJQ01002379.1-human-gut-metagenome-genome-assembly--contig:-P63-NODE-2379-length-11737-cov-5.963448_pt1 | contig 11737 bp, 11 predicted proteins | sample MGYA00242352_ERZ723899 | MGnify/ENA metagenome assembly ERZ723899 | reverse complement strand
TTAAATATTGGTAAATTATATCATCTCTAAAGCCTATATTTCCTGCATCTTCTTTTGTACATCCATAATATACTGTCTTAATATTAGCCCAAATTATTGCTGACAAACACATTGGGCATGGTTCACATGATGTATATAAAATATAATTTGATAAATCATATGTTTTTAATTTTTCGCAAGCAGTTCTTATTGCTACAACCTCGGCATGTGCAGTTGGGTCATTACTGCATAAAACCCTATTATTCCCCTCTGCTATTATATTTCCGTTTTTATCAGTTATTACTGCACCAAAAGGACCTCCCTCCTTGTTTTTAAAGCCTTGAATTGATTTGTTTTTGGCAATTTCCATATATTCGTTCATTCGCATCATTCCTTTCCTACATATTTATATCACATTTTTACATTTTTGTCATATGATATTACAATAATAATAGTATTTTTCTTATATGTATTTTGCCACATATCAAGAAAATATTCAGAAATGAGGTTTTTATGGACGATTTCATTTTTAGTTCTAATTTATTATATGAAAATTTACAAATTTTAAAACAATCTTATCCGTTTTTACAAACTGGTTCAATTGGAAAAAGTGTTTTAGGAAAAGATATTCCTTTTGTTAGAGTTGGTCGTGGACAAAAAGAAGTATTTTATTCAGCAAGTTATCATGCTAATGAATGGATAACTTCTATTCTTCTTTTAGAATTTTTATATGAATATTGTGCTGCTATTCAAAATAATTCTACTATTTGGAATTTTTCAGCCAGAAGATTATTTGACTCTGTTTCTATTTACATTGTGCCATTAGTTAATCCTGATGGTGTCGATTTAGTTACTGGTGCTTTGTCTGCAACTTCTCAGTCTTACAAACAAGTCCAAAAGATAGCTGATGAATATCCTACAATTTCTTTTCCTGATGGCTGGAAAGCTAATATTCGTGGTGTAGATTTGAATCTTCAGTTTCCTGCAGGATGGGAAAATGCTCGTGAAATAAAATATTCGCAAGGTTTTACGCGGGCCTGCTCCTAGGGATTTTGTAGGCTATGGACCTCTTGCAGAACCAGAAGCTATAGCTGTTTATAATTTTACATTGCAACATAACTTCCGATTGGTTCTTGCCTATCATACTCAAGGCGAAGTTATTTATTGGCAGTTCCAAAATTATAATCCACCTGGAGCTTTTGCAATTGGAACTCAATTTGCTAATGTTAGTGGATATTCTCTTGAGTCTACTCCATATGATTCTAGCTTTGCTGGCTATAAGGATTGGTTTATTCAAAATTACAATAGACCTGGTTACACTATTGAGGCCGGTCTAGGCGTTAGCCCTCTGCCTGTCACTCAATTTAGACAAATTTATGAGGATAATTTAGGAATTTTGGTGTTGGGAGCTATTTTATAAAAAAGAGAGTAACCTTTGTGCCATTTTAGCAAATTTGTTGCTCTCTTAAATTATATTATTGTATTTGTTCTAAATCATATATATAGCTTACTTTAGGATACTTTTTACCTTCAACTTCAACTTCACTTTCTGCATATAAAGTTCCACCCATTTTTTCATAAAATCTTCTTGAACTATAATTTTCTTTAAAACACCACAATATCATTTTTTGTTTTTTATTTCTTATTTGGTCTTGAAATACATACTTCATTAATTTTTGACCTATTCCATGTCCTTTTAAAGATGGTTTTACATATAATGCAAGTAATTCACAATCTATATCTTTATCTTCTTTAACTGATACATTTTCTGATTTATACCTACACAATCCAACAATTTCCTCTTTAAAGACTGCAACTATAAAACCTGTTTTATCATAATCTTTTAGTCTTTTTTTATATTTGTCTTCTATTTTTAAATTTTCTAAATATTCTGTATCTATAATTCCTCTATATGCTGTTTTCCAGCTTTCAACTAAAATAGTACTTACTTGCCATAAGTCTTCTTTTTTTACTCTTCTAATTTCAATATCTTCCATTTATACTACTTCCTTATCACTATTTTACACACCTTTAGTATTATTGTCAATCATTTTTCTTCTTTTATACACTTTTGACATTATTTGACATAACATTGCTTGTATGATATAATATACGGTATAGGCAAAAGCCTTGTAAAAAAAATTAATACTAGGAGGATTGCAACATGAAAAATGTTAGCAACAATGTCCGCAACACCACTTATTCGATCGAGCTTCGGTCAAAATTTGTAAAGCAGCTTTCCAAGCTGCCTGAAGCTACCCAGGAAAAAATCAAACAGGTTATCAATTCTTTCGTAAAATCCGATGATCATGATACCTGCTTTGAGATTCTGTGGAAGCTTACCGCAGATCCGGCATCAGGTCTTAAACCTTTAGGACTGCGTGTAGACAGCGATGCCACCGTTTATGGTGAGAGTTGCAAGCTTACTACTTACTGCATTCCGTCTGGACTGGTCCAACCACTGCGAAACGAACTTCGTTACCAACGCAAACAGGTCTACCCCGCATTTATGGAACTGGACGTTCCTGAGAGCTGCAAAGCAGCTTTCAAAAACCTTTCCCAAGCCACAAATGATGGAATTATCATGGTTGCTGCTTATGAGCACTGTGAGCTGTTTTGTCAAACAGCCTCCAACAAGGACTTTGAGCGGGTTCAATACTTGCTTAACAGTCCCAAAGAAGGAAACTTCTTTGGAGGAATCCGGAGCCTTCACTTTGGGCGTGCCGAAGCAATGTGCCTCAAGAATTATGCTGCTGAATTAAGTCAATTGCTTGAGGTTCTTCGAAAAGAAACTCTTGCTGCTTCTCAAGAAGTTCCTCCCTATACGCCCATGGCAGCACAGCTTGACGCCTGGCGTCTGGCTCATCCCGAAGCAATTTGCAACGAGGATGAGAGCCTCAATTCAATTGAGAAAATCGAGGATTCTGAAGCCTCTGATATTGCAGAAGAAGGAACTGAAATTTCCGAATCTGTGATTTCAGATGAAGTCTCTTCTTCTGAGGAAGGAAAACAGCATATGGAAAAATTTAGACGTTTCAAGCCCATTACCGCAACAACTATTGTTGAAAATTCCGAACTTTTCCAGAATTTCTTGGAAAGTTACGGGAAGATTCTCGAAAACGGTTTTGATCCGTGGGAAGTAATTGCAAGCAAAGAATCTATCTCTATGATCTCAGAAGCTGCAAAGCTCTTGAAGTCCAAGTAATTTGCAAAAAAAGTTTGCAATCCTTCTACAACGCCAAGAGGTGCTGGACAAATATCCAGCACCTCTTGGCGTTTATTCACTTATAGCTTTTGTTTCAATCTCAGTTTTTAATTTTGAAATAAATTCATCTAATTTCATTTGTCCAATATCTCCAGCTTTTCTTGAACGTACTGCAATTAATTTTTCATCTTGTTCTTTTGCTCCTAAAACTAGCATATATGGAAATTTTTCAAGTTTATCTTTTCTAATTTTATATCCAACTTTTTCATTAGACTCATCTAATTCTACTCTTATTCTATTTTCTCTTAATTTCTCTTCAACCTCTTTTGCATATTCAATTTGGTTATCTGTTATAGGTAATATTTTAACTTGAACTGGTGACAACCATAGTGGGAATGCTCCTTTTGTTTCTTCTATTAAGAATGAAATAAATCTATCAGAAGAACCAAGTATTGCTCTATGAATTACTACTGGTCTATGTTCTTTATTATCTTCTCCTATAAAGCTTAAATCAAATCTTTCTGGTAATGCAAAGTCTAATTGACATGTTGGAATTGTTACATCATGATTTAGTGCTGTTTTTATTTGAATATCAATCTTTGGTCCATAGAATGCGGCTTCTCCTTCTGCCTCATAGAAGTCTATATTCATCTCTGTTAAAATTGCTCTTAATTGTGCTTCTGCTGTTTCCCACATTTCATCATTATCAATATATTTTGCTTTATTGTTTTTATCTCTTAAAGACAATCTATATTTAAATGAATCTGGTGAAAATCCAAAATCTTTTTGATATACTTCTTTTATTAATTTTAATACATTTCCAACTTCTTCTTTTATTTGGTCTGGTCTTACAAATAAGTGTGCATCATTTTGACACATTTGTCTAACTCTTTCAAGTCCACAAACAGCTCCACTATTTTCATATCTGAAGTCATTTGCAAGTTCACCAATTCTTATTGGTAAATCTCTATAAGAACGTGTTTTGCTCTTATATATTAACATGTGATGTGGACAGTTCATTGGTCTTAAAACCATTTCTTCATTATCCATTTTCATTGGTGGGAACATGTCTTCTTTATAGTGATCCCAGTGTCCACTTGTTTTGTATAATTCTACATTTGCAAGTGATGGTGTATATACATGGCTATATCCTAATGCAATTTCTTTATCTTGAATATATCTTTCCAATATTCTTCTTATTGTTGCGCCATGTGGCAAATACATTGGAAGTCCTGAACCAACTAATTCATGTGTCATAAATAATTCTAGATCTTTTCCTATTTTTCTATGATCTCTTTCTTTTGCTTCTTCTAGCAATTTTAAATGCTCCTCTAATTGACTTGCTTTTGGAAAAGAAATTCCATAAATTCTTTGCATTGAATCATTTTCTTGATTTCCTTTCCAATATGCTGCTGATGTTGATAATATTTTAATTGATTTTACTTTTCCTGTGCTCATTAAATGAGGTCCTGCACATAAGTCTATATATTCACCTTGTGTATAGAATGAAATTTCTTCTCCTTCTGGTAATTCTTCTATTAATTGAACTTTGAAATCTTCATTCTTATCTTTCATTAATTTGATTGCATCTTTTCTTGATAATGAACTTCTTTCTAATGGCAAATCTTCTTTGATTATCTTTTTCATTTCTTCTTCAATTTTTTTCATATCATCTTCTGTTAATGGTTTTTCTACTTTAAAATCATAGTAAAATCCATTTTCAATATCTGGTCCTATTCCTAATTTTGTGTTTGGAAATAATCTTTTTACAGCTTGTGCCATGATATGAGCTGTTGTATGCCAATATGCTTTTTTTCCATCTTCACTATTTTCAAATGTTTCTATGCTTAAATTACAATCTTCTTTTAATTCATATCTTAAGTCTTTTACTTCTCCATTTACTGTTGCACATGTTGCCATTCTTGCTAATCCTTCGCTAATTTGTTTTGCAACTTCTAATACTGTTTTTCCTTCTTCTACCTCTAGTACTTTTCCATCTTTTAGTGTTACTTTAATCATAATTATACCTCCTATTTTATAATTGTGTGGACCAGAGTTTTTTGCACTTATATCAAAATATGGCCATTTTTTGACATAAACTACAAAACACTCCTATAGACTTACATCTATAGGAGTGCATGCACGGTTCCATCCTAATTTTAACTTAATTTATTGATTATAACGTATCTTACACGTCTAGCTTATTCACTAGAAACTTAAAGAATTAGTTTTCAAATACGTTTTCTTAAATTAGTTCTCAACCTAAGGCTAATTTTCTCTGTAAGAAACCTTTATTTTACTTTTCTCTTATATGTTTTTATATTCTTTTACTTTTTTATATGCATATACGGCTGTTATAGCTAATACTGTGAATACTACTCCTAACATTTTATTTTCAGCAGCACCTGCTTTTGGTAAATTTGTATTGTAATTATTTGTATTTAATTTAGTATTAGTTATATTTGTATTCGTATTTAATGTATTTGTATTTAATAGATTTGTATTAGTATTATTTGTATTTGTAGTATTTAATTGGTTTGTTGTGTCATCATACAAATCCATAAGTCCATCGCTATCTCCTACTGCTGCAAATACTCTTGTTGACATTGCAAGTAATGTAACTCCTAAAATTAATACAACGATTATTTTCAATATTTTCTCTTTCTTCATTTTCATACCTCTTTCTTTTATCTATAGTATTTATCTCTTCTTTATATTTATACTACATTTTTTTGTCAAATGCAAGTTTTTTTGCATATTTTTTTTATTTTTTTGTTGTAAATTTTTTCTTGTATCTTTCTTTAAGCTATTTTACTCATTTTTTCACGTTTTACACATTAAATTTAAATAATACTATATCTCCATCTTGCATAATGTATTCTTTTCCTTCCTGACGTACTAATCCTTTTTCTCTTGCGGCTACCATAGATCCTTCTCTTACTAAATCATCAAATGATACTACTTCTGCTTTTATAAATCCTCTTTCTATATCTGAATGGATTTTTCCAGCTGCTTTTGGTGCTTTTGTTCCTTTCTTTATTGTCCATGCCCTTACTTCTGGTTCTCCTGCAGTCAAGAATGACATTAATCCTAATAAGTCATAACTCTTTTTAATTAATTTATCTAATCCTGATTCCTCTAATCCAAGTGCTTCTAGCATCTCTTTTTTATCTTGTTCTTCTAATCCAGATAATTCTTCTTCAATTTTTACACATAATGGTATAACTTCTGCTCCTTCTTTTGCAGCATATTCTTTTACTTGTTTTACCATTGGTTCATTTTCTGCATTTCCAATCTGATCTTCTGATATATTTGCAATATAAAGTATTGGCTTTGCTGTTAATAAAAACATATCTTTTACGATTTCTTGTTCATCTTCGTTAAATTCTATTGCTCTTGCTGGTATTCCTTTTTCTAGATTTGCTTTAATTTTTTCTATTAAATCTATTTCTGCTTGATATTTTTTATCTGCTTTTAGATTTTTCTTTGCTTTGTCAAGTCTTTTTTCTAATGTTTCCATATCTGCAAATATTAATTCCAAATTAATTGTTTCTATATCTCTTAATGGATTAACACTTCCGTCTACATGTATTACATTTGGATCTTCAAAACATCTTACTACTTGAGCTATTGCATCTACTTCACGAATGTGTGATAAGAATTTATTTCCTAATCCTTCTCCTTTACTTGCTCCTTTTACTAATCCTGCTATGTCTACAAATTCTACAATTGCTTTTGTTACTTTTTGTGGTTTATACATTTCTGCTAATTTGTCTATTCTTTCATCTGGAACAGCTACTACTCCTACATTTGGCTCTATTGTGCAAAATGGATAATTTGCACATTCTGCTCCTGCTTTTGTTATACTATTAAACATTGTACTTTTTCCTACATTTGGTAATCCTACTATTCCTATTTTCATTTTTAATTTCCTTTCTCTGTTAATTTATTAGTCTATCATTTTTATACTTTCTATTACTGGTTGATTTGCTTTTAATACTGTTCCATTATTATCTACTGGTTGTACATTTTGACAAATTTGGTCTACAATTTCTATTCCACTTGTAACTTTTCCAAATGCTGCATATAATCCATCTAATCCTGTATTATCTTCATGCATTATAAAAAATTGTGAACTAGCACTGTTATATGCACTTGATCTTGCCATTGAAATTGTTCCTCTTGTATGTGATATTGTATTTTTTACACCATTTGCTGAAAATTCACCTTTAATATTTTCTTTGCTTCCTCCTGTGCCATTTCCGTTTGGATCTCCACCTTGTATCATAAATCCTGATATTATTCTATGAAATGTTAGCCCATCATAAAATCCTTCATCTGCTAATTTGGCAAAGTTAGCAACTGTTATTGGCGCTGTATCTGCATATAATTCTAGTTGAATTGTTCCATAATCTTTTATTACTATTTCTGCATGGTGTGTTCCTCTACTGTATTTATTTTCTTCACTATTTTGCTCACTTACTGTATTTGTATTTTCATTTACTTTTTGCTTTGATTTTGTATAAGCCATTACTATTCCTCCTATTATAATTATTAAAATTACTATTCCTATTATCACATATTCTTTTTTCATTTTTTCTTTTCTCCCTTTTCTAAAATTCTTAGAACATTTACTTTTTACAGCAAATGTTCTAAATTTTATTTTTTATTTTTCTTTTGATTTTAATAAGCTATGTTGCATTGCATATTTAGAAACAGTCATAAAGTTTTCATCATATGGATATTTAGCTTGTCCAAACTTTAACCACATCTCTGACCAGGTTGCTCCATTTTCGAGTAATTTTTGTACTTGTTTATCATGAATTGTATCATTATTGGATTGATTATGCAAATCCACACAATTTTGCTCATCATACAATTTGCATTGCAAATCACATTCAAGTTTATCACACTGATATGCAAATTGTGCTTCCTTACTTTCATGTGCATCAAATTCCAAAAACAATTCTTCGATTTGTTTTCCATCAATCAGCTCACTCAAAATCTTGTGTACTGCTTGATGTTCAATTTTTTCTTTTTCATCTCTTGAAATTTGAAACTGTGTTAAGTCTCCAATAACTGTTTCACCAAGTTCATGGATTGCAAGCATAAAAATTACTTTTTGAATGTCAATATCATATTCATTTTCTATTTTTTATGCTTTTTGAATTATAACATATTTTTTTGTTCTTTTCAACTAATATATTTTTTCTTTATTATAAATGTGAATTTATTTATCCTTTTTAATATCTTTCAACCATTTTTCTTACCACTGCTAGTGAATGTTTTAACCTATCTTCCTCTAACATATTTTTCCTAACATAAAATAAAAGCACCCAAAAGATGCTTTTATTAACTAGCCTTTTTTATTTTTGCAGTTGTTTTGTAATACTTTTTAGCAAAAATATTTTAACTCTAACCTCTTTCACTATCATCATTATTTTGCTCTTTTTGTTCCATTTTTCTTCTCATTTGTGCTATTTTTTCTGGATCAGACATTTTTTGAATTGTTGGAAGATTCCTATATTTGCCAAAATTGGTTAATTGGTTTATAAAGTTTTCCCTTGTTTTACTTGATGATACTGTATTTGTTTGTTTTGCTATTTCTGTAGGTGCAGGTAATATATCTAATTGCTTATGAACAAATTTGTCAACAAATGATAAATTCATAAATAAATTATTTTTTTGTAAAAATTGTGCTACTTTTTGTTTTAATGTCAATTTACTTTCATTTGGTTGTACATCAATACTTTCTTGAACTTGCTCTTGTATCTTTTTTCTTGCAGGTCTAATTATTTCTCCATATTCATTAATACTATATCCCTCTGGGAATTGAACTACATTATTCTTATTAATTATTTGCTCTTTAAATTGTTCTTGCTCTAATTCAATTCCAGTCATTTCATTAATCATATTTATTTTATTAGCAATAGTTGGAACCGATTGCCCATTTCTTGCAACTGCTTCTTTATATTTTTCTTGCATTCTAGCATTTGCAAATTCAATAATCATTCCCTGAGCTTCTTTAAATACCATATCAAATTGTTCTTTACTAATATTAGTGTTATGCAAATTAGTAATAAATGTATCTAAATCTCTCCAAGCACCTTTACCCATATACTTATCAAATTCATTCTCTATAATGCTAGAGTCATTTAAAACACCATAAAAAAATGTATTTGCTGGTTCTTTGCTACCATCAGAATGCTCGATAAAAGAATCTATTTTATTTTCTACTAATTGTTCAAAACTCATCTCATTCTCAAAATCATTCCTCATTGAAACAGCAAGTAATTTTACTAAGTCATCACACTTTTTATATAAATTAAATTCTGATACATCTACTTTTCCATATATTATATCATCTGCACTATGTTCTCCTCTGATTGCTAATTCAGCAATTAAATTTATAGCATTTTCTTGCATTCTTGTTCCATAAATTGCATTAGGATTACGTTCTTGCTCTCTAGGTACTCTCATTAAGCCAGAAACTTGTCTAGTATCAGTTTCTTTATCATAAGTTTGTCTTCTTGCATTCGATGGATTTAACATTAAGTGTCCCATTTCATGTGCTAACCTAAAATCAGCATTATGTCCTTGTATTTCTGGATAGCGATATGCTAAATCATAAGTAAATTTATCATTTTCAATATTTCTTTGTCTTACTTCACCCTTTGTTGTTGCATTTTTGAGATCATCATATATCAAAGATGTCTCATCATAAAAATATATATTTAAATTTTCTTCTGATGTATTTTCCATAAAATTTTGCATTGCTACCCCATCTTGACTTAATAAGTTAGCCATTTTTTCTCTTATTTTATCGACCCTTTGCAATTCTTGACTTATAACCTTTCTTGCTTGTTTTACATCTTTGGCAAAAATAACATATTGCCCATTTCTAACTGTAAATTTCCCCATTTTTTCCTCTTTTCATAAGTTTATTATTCTATATTTTTTATACTATTACTACTCATAAAAGTCAATATCTATAAGTTAAATTCACCATATATATTTTTTTCATTTTTATTTCTTGGTCGTTTTCTTGGTTGTTTTTTCAACCAAGAAATTATTTTAAAATTTTCCAAATTCCTTTTTTAGTAGAACCTTCTCTAATAATCATGTTATTTTCTTTTAATACAGCTATATGATATTTTACTTTTTCTCGTGACATATCTAGCATTTTAGCCATTTCTTTTTGCGTAATATTGGGATTTTGTTTAATAAGTACTATAATTTTATTTTGAGTTTCATTTAATTGTTTTTGGTAACTTTCTTGGCTAATTTCTTGATCATATTCAAATGGATTTTCTCTGTATTTAAATGATACTCGTAAAAAATTATCCAAAAATATAAATGAATCTTTATCATATACTTTTAAAATTCTTAATATTCCTGATCCGATATTTTCAATCAAATCTACATCTTTAAATACCCTTATTAATTCTTTATTTCTCGGAGCAGTAACTCCTCCAAAAAAATCTTCTTTCGATAATTGTTGTGGTAGGCCTCCTGCAGAAGTTATTTCAATTCTATCAGAATATAACTCTATAATTGGAGAATTTCCATAAGAATAATCATTATGAACTATTGCATTGATAACTGCTTCTTTTAAAGCTGCACTATCAATCATTTCTTGTTCTTTCCTTCCAAAATATTCTATTTTAGCATATGTTGTATTTTCAGCATCAAGTCTATCCAAAATTCTTTGAGTAGCAGTAATTAAACAACGATATCCATATTCTTGATTTTTAACTAATTCCATTTTATCTGTTCCTAAGTATTTTACCACTTTTATAGAAACATTATTTTCATCTGCTAATAGAAAAGCATTATAATTATATTTTCCATCACTTGTTAACAAATCAAGATTTTGCAAAAAATTATCATTAAGCATTAAAATATGTTCTTCATAATAAATCTTTAATTGATTAAATGTTAGCTCCTGTCTTGGTGATTCTATTTCCTTTAATGTATATTTAACTCTTTTGGCATACATATCATCAATCATTTTTTCAGTCATTCTTTCTTTACTACTTCCAACTCTAATATAACATCCCTCTAGTGTTCTTCCTCTTTTTCTTAAATAATATGGCTTTTCAGTTCCACTTGATATTGTAACTTTTATTACTACTTTATTATCTATTGTTTCAACAGTTACATCAAATAATCCTAAAGTAGATGGTTGTATATTATTTTTTATTCTATCTTTAATTTGTAACTGAGTTAAATCAATATCTTTAATGCCAACCGCTTGTCCATTTTTATTAATACCAATATAAATTATTCCACCTTCTTTGTAATTAAGAAATGCAATAACTTCTTGCTCAAATTCTTCGTTTAGTTGCTCTTTGTTTTCTATTCTATTTGTTTCTGATTGCATATAATCTCTCCTTTATTTATTAATATTTTAACCCTTCTTGGTCTTTGCATTTTTCCATTATAGCCACATTCTTGCTCCAGCTAAATTCTGCCACTAATGGTGCGAGATTTTCTACATTTTTCTTGTTGTTGGTTATATATTTCCTGCCTTATTCCCCAATATAAACTTAT
>ENA-UOJQ01002359-UOJQ01002359.1-human-gut-metagenome-genome-assembly--contig:-P63-NODE-2359-length-11827-cov-5.220523_pt1 | contig 11827 bp, 9 predicted proteins | sample MGYA00242352_ERZ723899 | MGnify/ENA metagenome assembly ERZ723899 | reverse complement strand
GGATTTATTTATGCCGAGAATGAAGAACAGGCTGTCAACTATGGCATAGACTTCATCATGAAGTATGCGGGAGATAACCTCCTGCTCGAGGATAACAGCATACTCCTGCTCGACGATAATCGCCCGATGGATCTGTACTATGACTTTTCGGCGGTCGAGGTCGGATGATTTCGACTGCCGGGCGAGAATAAGCAGAAAGTAATGCTTCGCTGATTTCACCATCCACGCAAAACGCAGAAACCCCAACCTGCGTTTTGGAATTTCCATATTATCTTTTTTATCTCCACTTCCTCAACGATACGGGCGCCGTGATCCACCAGAGTCACGGCGCCTGTATCTATTTTATTTTTAGCAGTCGCAGGTCTTGGTGCGCTGGACTGTTCCTGCCGCGTGGTGCGGCGGAGCGTATACGGAATATACCTTGAGCGGGATGCTTCCGCTGTTTGTTATATTGTGCCAGGTTCCGGCGGGGATGAGGCAGGCGTCGCCGCCGTTTGCCCTCTGACCGTCGCACATGGAACATTTCGTCTCGCCGAAGCTTATTGTCGCGCAGCCCTGCACGATGCAGACGAGCTGATCTGTGTCCTCGTGGATCTCCGCGCCGATGTCGCAGTTTGTGGGTATGCACATCAGCGTTACCTGCATATGCTCGCCCGTCCATGCCTCTTTTCGGAAATTTGTGTTCTCTTTCGTCTCGCGGTCAATGTCCATGACTGTCGGCTGTCCGCCGCAGCCGCAGCGGTTTTGATTGTTGTTCATTTGGCACCTCCAAAGTTTTTTCTGTATATTCTATGCGCCGAAGTTCATTTGCGATACTGTTTTTCTTGAAACGCGGCGGCGGATGCCGTATAATTATTTTGTATACAGCCGAAGTTTTCGGGCGGCTTTGTCCGTTGATTTTTATGAAACAGTTTTTGGAGGTGCGGTATGTACAGGCTCTTTATCGTTGAGGACGATCCGGGGATAGCGAACGCCGTCGCGGCGCAGGCACAGGCGTGGAATCTTCAGACGCATATCGTGCGGGATTTCAGCAATGTCATGCACGAATTCGCCGAGTTTTCGCCGCATATAGTCCTGCTCGATATCATGCTGCCGTTCTTTGACGGCTATCACTGGTGCAGTGAGATTCGCCGCGTCTCGAAGGTGCCGATAATCTTCGTCTCATCGGCGTCGGATAATATGAACATCGTCATGGCGATGAATCTCGGCGCGGATGATTTTATCTCGAAGCCGTTTGACGGCAGCGTCCTCATGGCGAAAATCCAGGCTCTTCTGCGCCGTACTTACGATTTCGGCGCCAATGTCCCGGTGCTCGAGCATCGCGGCGCATTGCTCGATACGGGCGAAAATTCTCTCGTTTTCGGCGATGAAAAGATAACGCTGACTAAAAATGAATATCGCATTCTGCTCTGCCTGATGGAAAATAAAGGCAAGGTAGTCAGCCGCGAAAAGCTGATGGAACGCCTTTGGGAGACGGATTCGTTCGTCGATGAAAATACACTCACCGTCAATGTCAACCGCCTTAGAAAGAAGCTTGACGCGGCGGGACTCAAAGATTTTATCGCCACAAAGTTCGGCGTGGGGTATATAATAGCTTGATTTCGGAGGGGTTATGAGCTTTTTCAAGGGTTATCTCAAGGAGCGCTGGAAGCGGCTCTTGATGCTTCTGCTTTTCGTCTGCATATTCGCGGTTTCGTTTTGGTTCTACCGTCTGCCCGTGCGCGCGGTCATGTATCCGTGCGCCCTGTGCCTGCTTTTCGGCGCAGTGTTCGCCGCCTATGATATTACAAAAGCGTATCGCCGCCACAAGTTTTTCGAAGAGCTTCACCGCAGGAACACCGAATTAATATCTGCTTTGCCCGAGCCGGAGGGGATAGTTGATTCCGACTATCAGCAGCTGATATCCGTGCTCAAGGAAAAAATAGCGGAGATAACTGCGCAGACGGACAGCCGCATACGCGACACCGTCGATTACTACACCGTCTGGGCGCATCAGATAAAAACGCCGATAGCGGCGATGCGTCTGACTCTTCAGAAAGAGGATGTGCCCGAAGCGCGCAGACTTGCGTCCGAACTGTCGCGGATAGAGCAGTATGTCGAGATGGTGCTCGTCTTTGTGCGTCTCGGCTCGGATTACAGCGACTATGTTTTTGCTCAGCAGGATATAGACGAAATAATCATAATCTCGGTTAAAAAATTCGCCTCTGAATTTATAGAACGCAGTATTCGCCTCGAATATGACAGCGTTGATATTCAAGCCGTTACGGACGAAAAATGGTTCGCGTTCGTCGTCGAGCAGCTGCTCTCAAATGCGCTCAAATATACCCGCGAGGGGAGCATAAGGATTTATTCCGAGGGAAAAGTCCTTTGTATCAAAGACACCGGAATAGGCATCGCGCCGGAGGATCTGCCGCGCGTGTTTGATAAAGGCTATACCGGATGCAACGGCAGAACCGACCGCCGTGCGAGCGGGCTCGGGCTTTATCTCTGCCGCCGCATATGTCAAAACCTCGGTATTGATATCTCGATTTCTTCAACAGTAGGCGAGGGGACAACGGTTCGCCTCGATCTCGGGCAGTATAAACTGGGAAAAGAATAACTTCTTACAAAACCGTAAGATTTGAAAGGGGAAATGTAAGCCTTTTCTATGGAGGCGCATTTCCCTTTTCGGCTATAATAGAGCCACAAAATGACAGGAGGTCAACTACAGTGAGTATTTTGGAAGTCAACGGACTCAAAAAAGTCTACTCAACCCGTCTCGGCGGCAACAAGGTCGAGGCTCTTAAAAATGTTAACTTCAGCGTGTCGGAGGGCGAGTATGTCGCTATCATGGGCGAATCCGGCTCCGGCAAGACCACTCTGCTCAATATTCTTGCGGCTCTTGACAGACCCACTTCCGGCAGCGTTATGATCGACGGCAGGGATCTTTCAAAGATAAAGGATTCGGCTGTCTGCGCTTTCCGCAGAGACAACCTCGGCTTCGTGTTCCAGGATTTCAATCTTCTTGATACTTTCACGGTTGAAGATAATATCTATCTTCCGCTCGTCCTCGCGGGCAAGAGCTACGATGAGATGCATTCCCGCCTCGAACCGATAGCAAAGCGCCTCGGCATAACGGAGCTGCTCAAGAAATATCCCTATGAGATATCCGGTGGTCAGAAGCAGAGGGCGGCTGTCGCCCGCGCGCTGATAACCGAGCCGCGCATGATTCTCGCCGATGAGCCGACAGGCGCGCTCGATTCAAAGTCCACCGATGAACTGCTGCGCCTGTTCACCGAGGTCAACGCCCTCGGACAGACCATTCTTATGGTCACGCACTCCGTCAAGGCGGCTTCCTCCGCAAAGCGCGTGCTCTTCATAAAGGACGGCGAGGTGTTCCATCAGATCTATCGCGGCGCCGATACCGACAGCCAGCTCTATCAGAAGATATCCGAGACCCTGACTCTGCTTGCGACAGGCGGTGAGCGCAAATGAAAAAGTTTTTCTATCCGCGCCTCGCGTTTGACGGGATAAGGAAGAACAAGCGCCTCTATCTGCCGTATATTTTAACGCAGATAGGCATGATAATGATGTATTATATCGTCATCTTCCTGCGCTACGGCGAGTCGCTCAAGGGCACATTCGGCGAGGGTACGGTCAACATCGTGCTCATGCTCGGCGGCTGGGTTATCGCCATATTCGCCTGCATCTTTCTTTTCTATACAAATTCGTTTCTTATCCGACGCAGGAAGAAAGAGTTCGGACTCTATAACATTCTCGGCATGGACAAAAAGAATATCAGCATCCTGCTCTTTTGGGAGAGCCTGATAACTTCTGCCATATCGCTCTTCTGCGGTCTTGTGCTCGGCGTCGCGCTCTCGAAGCTTGCCGAACTCGGACTCGTCAAGGCGATAGGCGGCACTGATATCAGCTATGTTTTCCATGTCTCTCCGACTGCAATATTGCTGACCGTCGGCGTTTTCGCCGTTATCTTCCTGCTCCTCTTTATCAACTCTGTGCGCCAGATAATGGGCGCGAGTGCGGTAACTTTAATCAGGAGCGAAAACCTTGGCGAGAAGCCGCCGAAAGCTAACCCGCTTCTCGGCATCATCGGCGCAGTTTTGCTCATCGGCGCATATATTACCGCCGTTGTGATAACAGAGCCCCTGAGCGCGATACTTGTGTTTTTCATCGCGGTCATAATGGTCATCATAGGCACTTATCTTCTGATGATATTCGGCTCGGTGCTCCTCTGCCGCTTCCTGCAAAAGCGCAAGACCTATTATTATAAGCCGAATCATTTCATCTCCGTCTCTTCAATGACCTACAGAATGAAGAGAAACGGCGCGGGACTCGCGTCCGTCTGCGTGCTCGCAACAATGGTGCTCGTCATGATATCCTCGACCACCTGCCTGCTCTTCGGCACTGAGGACAGCGTCAACACCCGCTATCCGCGCGATATCGTGCTCTCGACAGGCTTTGATACTATCGACGGACTCGATGACGGCAATATCGAAAAAGTCGCCGCAGGCGTCGATTCCCTTGCCGCTTCGCATAAGGCGAACGCCTCAAATTTTGCGTCCTACAGATCCGTTGTGACTGTCGGCACGATTTCCGACGGCGGCAAGCTGATCGCAGGCGGCACGGGCGTAACAATCGGTTCAAACTCGAATGCGTATATCTGCTTCGATGTCGTGCCGATAGAGGACTACAACGCCGTCATGGGCACGAACGAAACCCTCGCGCCCGATGAGGTCATAGTCTATGGCTACAGAATGAAGTATAAATATGACACCGTGACTCTCGGCGACGGCAAGACCTACAAAGTCAAAAAGACAGTCGACAGCTTCCTCATTGACGGCGACTCCGCCGTAAATATTGCGTCCTCGATATATATTTTCGTGCCCGACTTCAAAAGTGCAGCCACGGATTTTGCAAAGCCCGAAAACCACAAGGGGGTGCGCACCGTCAACTATAAGTATTTCAGATTTTTCGATACCGATCTCGATACCGCCGGCGAGAGAGCGCTGTGCAATGACTATATCGACGCGACAAAACCGGTAATGTCGTCTTACGGCAATATGATGACATTCTCGATAGACAGCCGCAATGCCGGCAGGGATGATTATTATTCTACCTTCGGCTCGCTGTTCTATCTCGGCGTCATGCTCTCGGTCGTGTTCATCTTCGCGGCTGTGCTGATAATCTACTATAAGCAGGTCTCTGAGGGCTACGAAGATCAGTCGCGCTTTGAGATAATGCAGAAGGTCGGCATGACGAAGAAAGAGATAAGAAAGAGCATCAATTCTCAGCTGCTCACGGTATTCTTCCTGCCTCTCGCGGGAGCGGGTCTGCATATGATATTTGCGTCCATAATAATCCGCAGAATATTGCTCGCCTTCAACTTCAACAACCCCGTCCTCTTCGCCGTGACAATTCTTGTGTGCTTCGTTGTGTTCGCGTTGTTCTATACTCTTATTTACCGCGTCACCTCCAACGCCTATTATAAGATAGTCAGCGGCGCAAAGGAGAGAGAATAATGAAAAGAGCAGCGGCTGTTCTGCTGACTCTTGCTCTAATGCTCTCGCTCACGGCGTGCATGAGCCGCGGCAGTATGCAGCTCAAACGCGCGGACAGATACTTTGACGATCTGCGCGGCGCGTTCAAAATGTCCGATGTCACGAACAGCGCCAAGCTTATCGGCAAGCGCGAGAACAACGGCAAGGATTGGTTCACCGGCAGCTACACCGCGCAGTGTGAGAACGAGACCGGGCGCGATACCGTGTTCGGCGGCGCGTCGGCGCGCGACAAGCTGATAAAAGTGAAAGCTTATATCGAAACCGAGTCCGGCAGCGCGGTAATACGCCTGAGAATGAACGGAAAAGTGCTCGAATATACGCCCGACGCCGACGGCAGATTCGAACATGAGTTCAATTTCAAAAACGGCGGCAACTACATCATGATAGACTTCGACCGCTTCACCGGAACAGTTCAGATGACAGCAGAATATGTATAACAAAAACGGCAGGAACCGTAAAAAAGTTCCTGCCGTTTTGAATTGTTAAAAATTTAAATATTCTTTGCTGAAGTGTGATAAAAATCTACATTATCATGATAGACTTCGACCGTTTTCGTTTGTCAATATCCCCAAATGTCTGGGCTTTCAATTGTGCAGATTGCAAGAAATTTTTAAAATATATACAAAAAGATGCGATAAAACAAGTGAATATGTTGCAATATTGCTAATATAATGCTATGATTAGAAAAAACAAGCAGGAGGGTAAAGATGTATAACACAGAAAATCCGTACAAAAGCGCGGGGGAGTATCTGAAAGCGCCGCTGTTTGAAAAATATCAGCTCAGACGCGCCGCGGTCAAGACCTCGACCGCGCTGTTTCCGTTTATGCTCTTCGCCGCGATATTTGCGTTCATAATACTTATTCTCGGAAAAGTTTTTCCGTCCCTGCTCGATGGACTCTATTGGGTCTCGTATATGTCCGTCCAGCTTTTCGGCATAGGTATGTCGATATGTATGGCGTATTACGCGGGCGGATTTTTCTCTGCTCTCGTCTCGGGCGTTCTCGCAGTGTATTTCGGTCTCTTCTGCACCCAGGTCGCGGGCGTTGAAACAGTGGGTGGCTCGTCTGTTATCGGCTTTATGGGCTATTATGTGATAGCGTTGCTGAGTACAGTGTGCGTGACCTTCCTGCACAAAGTCTGTGTCGTCGTTATAGAATGGGCGTTCGGTCTGCTGTTGAAGCTTGCCCATTCAAAGATAAAAGACGAAGCAAAGCGCGAGGAGCTTATATGCACATTCCGCCCGCAGTTCAAAAATATGACCCTGCTCGGCGATTCGCTCGTTGTTATCGGGCTCTCTGCGTTCGCGGTGTTCTTCGTTATGAACTATGCCTACGCTCTGCCGATGACCCTGCTTGCGCATAAGCTCGCCGGAATAGTCACCTCTTCGGCAAATATCATTCTCAAAGGCGCCGTGATAGGCTTCGCACTCGGCTTCGATGTCGGCGGTCCGCTATCGCTCGCGGTGTTCGACGAGATATTCAAGGGCGTGCTGGCGGGCTCAATGGAGAGCGCAAGGCTGCTCACCGTGTTCTCCGCGGCGATGATAACCCCGTCGTGGATATGCATGATTTATCTCTTCGTCGGCAAGAAATTCAAGTCCTGGCCGATGGTCGTCTATGATGAAAACCTGCTCAACACGGGCTTCATTAACGAGGTGTTCCAGAATGTCAGGCTCATGGCGATGTCGCCGATGGTCTATTGCGTCAGAGAGCCGCAGACAACGCCTTTTGCACTCATCGGCGGAACAACGCTCACTGGTATTCTCGCCGCGGCATTCGGCATCTGCAACGAGTCATTCTTGACTGACTATGCCCGGAAATACGGGCTTCTTCGCACTTCCACAATTGTCGTCACCGATAAATATGACGCATTTGCGGGGCTGCTGCCTCCGCTCTATGCCGGCGGGGGAGCGAAAGTTATTCTGCTCTCGTTCGCGGCGGCGCTCGTCGGTTCGCTGCTCGGCGTGGGGATTGTAGTCCTGCTCAAGAAAGCGCGCTATTCAAAGCAGGAGAAGCGCGGCGAGGATCTCTTCCTTGCATACGGCTATGAGTTCACTCAGCAGGAGTGGAATGAGACATATAAGAAAAAGTCGAAGCTCGAACAGAAATTAGGTCTCGCGGGCGATATAGAAGAAAACGAGCCGGAGCTCGAACCGGCGGAATAAAACAAAACCGGGGTTGGCGAAATATCAATCCCGGTTCTTTTTGTCTCTTATTCTTTTACATATCTGTCGAATGTGAAAATATATCCGTTGCTCTCCTGCGCATCGGCGCGCGACAAGCTGATAAAAGTGAAAGCTTATATCAAAACCGAGTCCGGCAGCGCGGTCATCCGCCTGAGAATGAACGGAAAAGTGCTCGAATATACGCCCGACGCCGACGGCAGATTCGAACATGAGTTCAATTTCAAAAACGGCGGCAACTACATCATGATAGACTTCGACCGCTTCACCGGAACAGTTCAGATGACAGCAGAATATGTATAACAAAAACGGCAGGAACCGTAAAAAAGTTCCTGCCGTTTTCTCTTATTTTATATATCCCGGTGCATCGCTTTCGGGAATGTACATCGTCTGATTGTAGCCGTCGGTGAATGTTATCTGCGCGATATAGCCGCCGAGAGAGGTGTAACACTGTCCTTGAGCGAGAGCGAACAGCTCGTCTGACTGCTTTTGATTTGTGATGCTCTTTATGAAGCAGTCATCCATGTCGCCGAAAGCTTTGTTCACCAACTTTATTTCTTTCGTGTTGAACATCGTGCTCATAATAAAAATCGGGTTTATCGCGGTGCCGCCGTATTTTCCGCTTTTGTTTATCTCCTGCGCCTGCAAAATGATGCGGCGGCAGTCGTAAATATTGACGCTCTTCACTTCACGCTTTTGTCCGAGCGCGTCCGCCATGCCGTGTTCTTTGATAAACTTCAGCGTCTCGGTCATGTCGTCCGTGACAGCCGCAAGAACAGATCTGCCTTCAACATTTTCTTCATATCGACCGCCGTAGTATGTGGCATTGTCGTTGAGATAAATATATGCTACTTCCTTTTCGCTGCCGCGAAGAATATCAGTATATTTTTTCTTCGATATGTCGCTCCATATGCATTTGCCGAGCTTATCAAGCTCATCCGAGCTCAGCTCGCGGCAGAAGCTGCCGTCCTTGCTCGCTATTAGAACGCCATCCTTATTGCGCAGAGGATTGCCGTAGTTTCGAAATAAGAAATAGCCTTGCAGGTTCGACATATTCGGAGCTTTTACGTCTTCGCTTTTGAGCTTTTCGCGCTCTGTGTCGGAGGCGGCGAGGAAAAGATATTGCTGTTCCTTTACCCCGTCCGTGTCGGCAACGGCGAAATATGAGTTGAGGTCTTTTTCGCTTATATTCGTGAAAGTGCGCTCCATACTCCTGCCGTTCTTGAAATAATATTTGACGGAGAACTGGGTGTTTGTCTTTTCGTCGCTCTTCTTCTCGTTCGTTATGAGCTTGTGGATGGAGAGCACCGTGTTTATGTCCTTTTCCGTCGAGAGAGTTATGCAGTTTGTATAGGGCTTGAGAACCGTTGCAGTGCCCTTGACGGTGCGGAGTATACTGCCGTTTTGCGCCATTCCGCTCTCAAAGCTGAACGGCATCGACACCGTGACATACTCTATCTCTTCCTCCTCGGGAACGCGCGCGGTGTAGCCGAATCCGCCGGTCAGGAATATTGCGGTGATTATCGCCGTTGCGCCGACCGGCATTGCAAACTGCCAGAGATTCTTGCGAACCGCCTTCAAATTCCTGCGCGCAATGAATGTGTAGGCAAAATATGCCGCGAGCATGACGGCGATACCCAAAAGCGCGGTGAGCGCAGTATTAACGGAGGGGATAGTGGTTTTCAAAACCCATGCGGGAACGGAAAATCCGCAGAACACTACTATCGCCGAGGTAAGCGCTGTGAGCACACGGCTCGCCGCCGGAACTCCGAGCTCTTCAAGCTTCTTTTTGTCGAACATCCGCTGCGCGAGCACGATCAATACGGCGGTCAAAACTATCCAAAGCAGTATCGGAAGCCATGCGTCTATCCCGGGCAGAGATGAGCCGTCCTTGCAGAAACCGAAGTCGATAGGACCGAATCCGCGCAGATCCGAGATTGCAGAATCCTCTATACTCGTTCCGGGAACGCGGAACAGCGTGAACGGGCAGAATGCCATTATCCCGCGTCCGCCCCGTTGGATGGAGAAACTGAAATAGTAATGCTGCATATCCATGTCGCCGGTGTAATTCACGCCGGAGACTGCCGTCCTGCCGCGCAGAAATACCGAAGAAAGGGCGTCCCAAGCAGTCGAGAGAAGCGGCAGGGCGAGAATGAGCACTACAGAATAGAATATGCTCTCCGCAACGCTGCCCGTGAGCGACGCCGTCAGCGCGCCTATCGCAAAGCCCGCGAACATCATCGTCAAAAATCCGGAATACTGATAGAATATTACCGGGAGAACCTTCGCGGCGGAGCAGCCGGACGCGCAGCATATTATCGCGCTGATTATTCCGGGTATTATTATCGCCGCGCCGAGGAGCGTCAGCGAAGAAACACAGCGGTTTTTAAAGAGCGTCGAGCGGCTGAGATTGAAGCTGAACCACACATTTGACTGATTCTTTATGTTGATGAACCGCAGAGTGTATGCCGCCTGTATCGCGCCGACGAGAACAACGCAGAATGAGATGAAAACAAGCGAGTCGGGCGAGTTCCTGAACCATGTGAAAAAGACCTTTTCTTTCTGTTTGAACTGAAAATATGCGCATACTGCCGCCTGCACAGTGAATGCGAGAAAGGTCAGCGCGGGTATGACGAGATTTGAAGCAAAACTGCGCTTTAAGTCGGCGGAAGCAATATTATTCAAAGACTTTTGAGATTTCATCGCTCTTGTCCTCCGTTTCCTGTAAGAATATTTCTTCAAGCTCCATCGGGAACTCGTCGATGAACAGCGGCTCCAATGCGTCGAGCTTTGCCCTCGCGTCGTCGATGTGTCCGCAGACGGTCACAACGGCACTCCTGCCGTCGATGTCGAGCTTTTTGATGTCGATATTCCCGAATATCGAGCGCGTCGGCTCAAAGTCAAACTGAAGCCTGAATTTGCGCCAGGTCGAGGGGATATCGTCCGTGCAGCAGTTCATCTGCATACGCTTGCCGGATATCAGCACTATCCTGTCGCAGAGGTTTTGAAGATCTGCTATCGCGTGGGACGAGATGAGCATGGTGCAGCCGCTCTGAGCCATGTAGTCCATGAAAAGCTGCTTGCAGATGTCCTTTTTTGCGATGTCAAGCCCGTCGAGGCATTCGTCGAGCAGCAGGACTTTCGGCGACGAGGCGAGCGCTAACGCTATCTCCGTCTGGCGCTGCATTCCTTTTGAAAATCCGCGTATTTTCGCGTCGCCGTCAAGCTCAAAGAGCTTTAGCATACGCTCGAAGTTGCCGAATGAAAACTCCTGGTAGTAGTCTTTGTAGAAGCGAGCCGCGCTGTTCGGAGTCGAGCCGACGGGGAAGAAGAGATCGTCCGGCACAAAGAACAGCCGCGAGCGCACCTCGTCGGAATTGTAGGTGGATTCGCCGTCTATAAGCACCTTGCCGGAGTCCGGCTTATAGAGCCCCGCGGCGCATTTTATAAGCGTTGTTTTGCCCGCGCCGTTGTAGCCTATCAGACCGCAGACGGACGAGTCACAGGCGGAGAAGGATATGTCCTCAACGGCGGTGAAATCGCCGTAGCTTTTGGTGACGTTTCTGAATTCAATCATGGCGTTTGCCTCTTTGCTCCTTTCATTTGTTTTCGGCGTAGACCTGCTTTATAAGCTCCTCAATATCCGCTTCGCTCAGCCCGTTTGCCTTCGCCGAGCGCAGAGCGGTCGAGAGCGCCGAAAGAGCCTGCTCGCGCACGCGGCTGTTGTCCGCCGCGTTTTCGCTGATAAAGACTCCGCGCCCGGGTTGGGAATAGGTCACGCCCTTTGCCTCAAGCTCCTGAAACGCGCGCTTTACGGTGTTCACGTTGAGCTTGAGCTCGGAAGCTAAAGAGCGGGTGGAGGGCAGACGGTCGTGCGGCTTGTACACGCCGCGCCTGACCATGAGCATCACCTGCTCCTCGATCTGTTCGTAGATAGGTGTTTTTGAGTGGAAATCGAGTATAATCACGATTTGTCCTCCGTATTAAAAAGTTAGCTAACTGAGCTATTTCAAATAGCTCAGTTGTATATTATCATCCTTTTCGGCGTTTGTCAACGGAAAAACTTTATTTTTCTCTCGTCAATAT
>ENA-UOJQ01002337-UOJQ01002337.1-human-gut-metagenome-genome-assembly--contig:-P63-NODE-2337-length-11925-cov-6.994693_pt1 | contig 11925 bp, 6 predicted proteins | sample MGYA00242352_ERZ723899 | MGnify/ENA metagenome assembly ERZ723899 | reverse complement strand
AAGGAAGGCCCCCGCGGCGAGCGGTGCTAACTATGCCTTTGCAAAAGGCCCCGCGACGCCGAAGGCGATTACAAATTGGCCCCCGCCGCAGGCGACTACAGGCCATAATAAAAATTGCCCAAAATCCACCCAAAAAAGAAAGGAGGGACCGCTGTGATCCCGGATCAATTTTTACAGGAGCTGAAATACCGCAGCGATATCGAGCAGATCATTGGCAGCTATGTGAACCTGCGGCGGCGGGGGCGGACCCTTTCCGGGCTGTGCCCCTTCCACAGCGAAAAATCGCCCTCCTTTACCGTCTACCCGGAAAACCAGTCCTTCTACTGCTTCGGCTGCGGGGCGGGCGGGGATGTCATCAGCTTTATCCGGCGGATAGAGAACCTGGACTACATGGAGTCCATCCGCTTTTTGGCCCAGCGGGCCGGGATGCAGGTGCCGGAGGAGGCGGGAGATGACCGCTCCGCCCGGCTGAGAAAACGAATATTGGAGCTAAACCGGGATGCCGCCCGCTACTTCCACCGCAACCTGATGAGCGAGGCGGGCCGACCCGGCCGGGCTTACCTCATCGGGCGAGGGCTGACCAAGGCGACCATCACCCACTTTGGCATCGGCTACGCCAGCGAGGGCTGGAACGGCCTGACCGACGCCATGAAAAAGCTGGGCTACACCAAAGAGGAGCTGCTGGCGGCCCACCTGGCCAATGAGGGCCAGCGGGGCGGTTATTATGATATTTTCCGCAACCGGGCCATCTTTCCCATCATCGATCTGCGGGGGAATGTCATCGCCTTTGGCGGTCGAAATTTGGGAGAAAAGGGCCCCAAGTACCTCAACAGCAGCGATACCCCGGTATTCAAAAAAAGCCGGAACCTCTTTGCCCTCAATTTTGCCAAGGGCAGCGACCGCAAGGAGCTGATCCTGTGCGAGGGGTACATGGATGTGGTCTCGATGCACCAGGCGGGCTTTACCAACGCGGTGGCCACCCTGGGCACCGCGCTGACGGAGGAGCAGAGTCGGCTCATCGCACAGTACACCGGGGAAGTGGTGCTGAGCTACGATAGCGATGCCCCCGGCCAGGCAGCCACCCGGCGGGCCACCGGTCTGCTGGAGGCGGCAGGGGTGAAGATACGGGTGCTTTCCATCCCGGATGCCAAGGACCCCGATGAATTTATCAAGAAATTCGGGGCGGAACGCTTTGCCCAGCTGATAGAGGGGAGCAGCTCCGCCACCGATTTTGCCATCAATAAGCTGCGGCAGGAAAACGATGTGACCACCGCCGAGGGCAAGGTTTCGTTCCTGAAGCAGTTTGCGGCGCTGATGGCCGGGCTGCCCAATCCCATCGAGCGGGAGGTATACCTGAGCAAGGTATGCCGGGAGCTGGAGGTGGATAAGGCCGCCGTGGCCGGGCAGATCGCCCGGGAGCAGAAGCGCCGGGACTACCGCGACCGCAAAAAGGAGGAGCGGGATCTCATCGCGCCGCCGATCCGGGAGGACAGCGGCAAGGACCGGGAGGACGAGCTGCTGCTGCGGCAGCACCCCCGGGAGATGAAGGCCGCCGAACGGCTGCTGCGGTACCTGCTGCGCAACCCCGACCGCGCCGAAGCGCTGCGGGACCGGCTGCCGGAGGGGTACTTCCTAAGCGAGAACGACCGGACGATGTACCGGGTGCTATTGCAGCGGGGGCTTTCCGGGCAGGAGCTGGATATCAGCGCCCTGGGGGAGAATCTCTCCCCACAGGCGGTGGACCGGCTGGCCAAATGGCAGCTGCCGGGCGCCCCGCCGGTGACCGATGAGGAAGCCGAGGACTGCTTGAAGTGTCTGCGGGACTACGCGGCCCGGATGAGCAGGGACGAGCTGGGGCAGCTTTCCGGCGAGGCGCTGCGGCAGTACATAGAGAATCTGAACCGGGAGAAAAGCCGGCGAAAGGAATAAAAACGCCAAAAATGGCGCAGAACAAGGAGATGGCGCCTTTTCCGGAAGTTTTGCCGCCGGGAAGGCAAAAGCCCGCAGAACGCGAATTTGCGGCGTTGGCGGCGGGATGGTTTGCGAAAGGGACAGCCCGCGATGACGAGCGGGCACACCAGGCCCCGCACAGACCAATCAAGATCAGTAACGAAGGGGAGCTTTCCCCATAAGGAGGAGCAACAGATGGCGACACAGGATAAAAAACAGGTACTCAAGGAGCTGCTGGAAAGCGGCAAGCAGAAGGGCCGCCTGACCACCAAGGAGATCAGCGACGCGCTGGAGGAGCTGGACTACGATGTGGAACAGGTGGACAAGCTGTACGATACCTTCGAGGCGTACAATATCGAGATCGTGGAGGACGATGGCGGCGAGAGCATAGCCCCGGCCAGCAATGAGGAGCTGGAGAGCGTGCTGAGCGCCGACGGCATCAGCATCGATGACCCGGTAAAGGTGTACCTCAAGGAGATCGGCCGGGTGCCGCTGCTTTCCGCCGAGGAGGAGGTCGAGCTGGCCATCCGGATGTCGGAGGGCGATGTGGCCGCCAAAAAGCGGCTTTCCGAGGCAAATCTGCGTTTGGTGGTTTCCATTGCCAAGCGGTATGTGGGCCGCGGCATGCAGTTCCTGGATCTGATCCAGGAGGGCAACTTGGGCCTTATCAAGGCGGTGGAAAAATTCGACCACACCAAGGGCTTTAAGTTTTCCACCTACGCCACCTGGTGGATCCGGCAGGCCATTACCCGCGCCATTGCCGATCAGGCCCGTACCATCCGCATCCCGGTGCATATGGTGGAGACCATCAACAAGGTGAAGAAGGTGAACAGCCAGCTGCTGCACGAAAACGGCCACGAGCCCACCAATGAGCAGATCGCTGAAAAGCTGGAGATGCCGGTGGAGAAGGTTCGGGAGATCATGCGGGTGGCACAGGAGCCGGTTTCCCTCGAAACGCCCATCGGTGAGGAGGAGGACAGCCATCTGGGCGATTTCATCCCCGACGAGGACGCCCCCGCCCCCAGCGATGTGGCCAGCCATACCATGCTGAAGGAGCAGCTGGCCGAGGTGCTTTCCACCTTGACCCCGCGTGAGGAAAAGGTACTGCGACTGCGCTTTGGCCTGGAGGACGGCCGCAGCCGCACGCTGGAGGAAGTAGGAAAGGAATTTAATGTGACCCGGGAACGCATCCGGCAGATAGAGGCCAAGGCCCTGCGCAAGCTGCGCCACCCCAGCCGCAGCAAAAAGCTCAAGGATTTCCTGGAATAAGGGGAGGGAGAACGGTGCATATTACGCTGGAATCCGACTACGCGGTTCGGATCGTATACTGCCTGGCGCAGAACGGCGGGCGGATGGAGGCGGCGGCTATCGCCGAGCAGACCGGCGTGACGCTGCGGTTTTCGCTGAAGATTCTGCGGAAGCTGGTGGCGGGCGAGCTGGTGAAAAGCTACAAGGGGGCCGGCGGCGGCTACGAGCTGGCCAAGGACCCGAAGGAGATCTCTCTGTACGAGGTGATAGAGCAGGTGGAGGGGCCGTATGCCATCAGCCGGTGCCTGAACGAGGACGACTACACCTGTAACCGCAACCGGCAGGCCTGCATGGTGTGCAAATTCAGCCGCATCTACGCGGATATTTCCGAGATGGTGCGCGAGAAGCTGGAGGGCATCAAGTTTGGCAACCTGCTGGACGAGCCGTAAGCGGACGATAACATAGAAGAAAGGGCCCCTACGGGGGCTCTTTTTTTAGTACAGGGGGAAGGCGGGGATAAAAAAAGCCCCCGGCCGGAAAGCCCGGTCGGGGGAGAGGCTATGTACATGGGAACAGGTGCCGTACGGCCCTTTCACCTCCCGTTATGCGGTGGGAGCGCCCGGTGGAATGCTGCTTCAGGGGGTCGGGGTTTCGCCGGATTCGGAAGCAGGGTTTTGTCCCTCACCGCCGGAGGACTGCTGTTGTAACGCAGCCAGGTCGGCCCGGAGCTGATCGAGAGTTTTGCCTTCGCCGTTATAATCGGACTTCAGCTTCTTGATCTCGGCAATGAGAGCATCCTTCTGCTGTTGTTCCTCATTGGCTGCTTTCTTAGCGTCCAGGTCTGCCTGCAGCTCAGAGAGGGACTTGCCATCACCGGTATAGCTGGGGTCATATTTCCGAATCTCGGCAATGAGATCGGTACGCTGCTTCTTTTCCTTGGCAGCGGCAAGATCGCTCTGCAGTTGCTCGAGCGTCTTGCCGGTGCCATCATAGTTGGAATCGTAGGTCTTGATCTCATTGATGAGGTTCTGCTTTTGCTGCTCGGCTTCCTGCTTGGCTTTCAGGTCGGCCACCAGCTGCTCCAGCGTCTTGTTGGAACCGTCATAGCTGGGATCATATTTCTGGATCTGTTTGATGAGATCCTCGCGCTGGGCTTTCTGCTTCTCATTGATGGCCTGCTGGAGCTCCGCATTGCTGGGATACTTCTTGATCTCATCGGCGGTCATACCGGCGGCCTTGGCGGCCGCCTCCAGGGTGGCGCGCTCCTGCTGGAGGGCAGAGAGCAGCGCCTTGAGCTCATCCAGAGTCATATCGGAAAGGGCCGTGCCGTTGGAGCCGGTGGCATTGGGATTGAGCACCTTGATATCGGCGATGGTCTTTTCAATCTCGGTCTTGTTCTTGGCCTTATCCACGGCCTTTTGCAGCTCGGAAAGGCTCATCTTATCCATTTCCGCCTGGGTCAGGCCGGCCTTCAAGCCCTCGGCCTCCAGTGCCTTGCGGGTGGCCTCGGCCTTGGCTATGGCGGCGGAAAGATCATGCCAGTTATTGTACTGGCCGATCTGCTCGGGGGTGAGGTACTTCTGGGCCTTCTGCTGGTTGGCGGTCAGGGAGTTCTTCAGGGTATCGCCGGAGATATTCAGGTTCTGAACATCGGTGATGGAAAGGTAGGTCTTCCAGTCCTTCTGCTTGGAGAGTAGCTCATAGCGTGCCTGCAGCTGGCTCCACTTGCTGGCAAAGAGGGTGTTATCATCGAACAGCGGTTTCTTTTCGCCGTTCACGGTCACCTCCTGCTGCAGGATATCCAGACGCTCCTGGCAGAGAGCGAGCTTCTTGCTGGCGGTGTTGCCGTCGGTCTCATCCTGGGTCAGCAGCATGGCAAAGAGCTTCTGACGGTACTCGATGCGCTCCTTGATCTGCTTGGGGGTAAGGCCCTCGGCCAGTTCCTCCGCCGTCATACAGCGCTCGGCCTGGGCGGCGCGCTCCTGCGCTTTCTCATAAAGCTCGGCGGTGGTCATATTGGAAGCCGCGGCGATCTCCTCTTCGGTGAGCCACAGCTCGATGTAAGCCTTCTGTTCCTTCTCCAGCTCCTCGGCGGCCTTCTTCTCCTGCTGCTTCTTGATGTACTCATACCACTGCTTGGGCATCAGCGGGTTGGGGTTCAGGGTGGCGGCATTGACATTGACCGCTTCGCTTTCGCCATCCCGCAGCGCGCGGCCGAATATGACCAGACGGGCGATGAGCTTATTGGTATCGGGGTCACGGAAGGTATAATCGCAGGTGGAAAGGGTCAGCAGGCGGTCGCTGGCTTTTACATCCACGGTGGTCTTGATGATGGAGCGCTTCATGATCTTTTCGATATATTCATTCTTGGCGGCATCGCTGTCGCTGTCGATGAAATTGTGGTAATCGAAATCGGGGTCATCGGCCTTGCACACCACCACCGCAAAGATCTTATACATATCCTTGCGGTAGACGCTGTTGTAGCTGATGAGCGGGTGCTGCTGGTAGTAGCTGAGCTTTTTGTAGGCCTGTAGATAGCCGAACATGGTGCCATCGCCCATATTGTGGCCGTAGATGACGGTATTGTAGGAGGGCTTTTTCTGATCCACACGGAAATCAACATAGGGGATGCCCCAGTCATTGTACTTGCCGTCGATATCCGCCCGGTGGTATTTATCGTTATCCTCGGCCTGTACCACGGCGTAGTCCAGCTTGGTATCCGGAATCTTGACCCAGCCGGCGATATCGGGATTGCGTTGGTACAACGCCTCAAAGCCGCGGATGTAATCCTTGGGATAGCCATCCACTGAGATATCGGTGGTGCCATCGGGATCGTACAGGCCGGCCAGCTCATCGGAAAGGTTCTTGTTCTTGATGGACTGGAGCTTGTTATTGATGATATAGATGCCGGAGGCCAGGAACACGATGATGCAGACCGCCAACAGAATGATGCGGATCTTATCATTCTTGGTGATGGACTTCATCTTGATGCGCTGGATGAGGTTGGTGCCCTTCACGGCTTCAGCGGCGGGTTCGGCCGCGGCGGTGCGGGTCTTGGTACGGATTTTCTTTTCCATAGAGGCTTTCGGTTCCTTTCCGGAAGTATTTGCGGGGGATTTGGGAGCTTTGGCCGCGGAACAGGCAAAGAGCGAGCCGATCCCGGCACGCTTATCCAGCTCGGCGGGCTCTATGCCGCCGGGGAGCTGCTTGGGATACTGCGCGGTGTACAGCCGCAGGACATTCAGGGCCTGCCACACGGCGATCTGTTGGGTGTCCTCCCGGCGGAGCTCGGTGACCGAGAGCCGGCGGTTCCAGATGCGGTTTTTATCGGCCAGGGCCACATGCAGCTGGCCGCTTTCCGGCTGGCAGTAAAGGCCCAGGCCCAGGGCGGTGTGCCCGGCTTTGCGGCTTTGCTGGGCCAGCAGCCCCGCAATGAGCGCGGCGTTTTCGGCGGGGTTCTGCAGCACCCGGCGGGGGAGCTCCAGCTCCTGCCCGATGTGGGTGTCATCGTAGGAGGCACGGTAGCAGCTGTTTGCACCGATGACGGCGGAGAGCTGCTCCCGCAGCAGGTCGCCGGTGCCCCATTCCGCGGTGGAAAGGGTGAGCCCATGGCGGGTCATGCCGTCCACGGCGATCTGGGGGAGGGGACGATCGCCGATGCAGTACAGGTAGATGCCGAAGGTCTGCTGCATATGGGTGATGGCCCGCTGCAGATATTCCTCGGCCTCCTGCTGGGTAGCGCCGGTGGCCTCCACAAAGATGGTATAATCACCGCACTGGTGGCGGGAGGTGAGCTTGAGGTGGGGATTCTGGCTTAGGCGGGTGATCTCCTGCGGGACAGAGAACTGGTCCAGCTCCAGCACCCGCACGGTGGCGTAGCTGACCGCGAGCCCTGCCAGCTTGCCCAGCAGGGGGCGCACTGCGGAAGGATAAAGGGCGGAGAGCTCACCCGGCAGGGCGGGCAGCGCCATTAGCAGCTGCCGGCGCGCGGCGATAGCATAGCCCTGCACCAGGCCCTGCGCATTGGGCAGCTGGGTGGCCCCAGAGGGACAGGAGGCGAAATCCGCCAGCTGCTCATACCCCAGGGTAAGGCCCATGCGGGCGGCGCGGGCTTCCAGCTGCTTTTGCAGGGCGGCATCGGTTTGGGCGGTGCGCTCCAGCCCGCCGCAGACCACCCGCAGCGCCGTGGAAACGGCGGCGGGCTCCGGCGAAAGCAGCAGCACGACCGCTTCGCTTTGGCCCATGGCGTTGCGCAGGGCCGCAAACAGCTCGGCGGCATCCGGGCGACAGATGGCGTAGGAAAGCTCCGCCGAAAGGGCGGCGGTTTCTTTTTTAAGATACTGGTAGGCGGTATCAAAGGTGGGCTGATACTGCGCCTCGCTGCCGACGGCAAGAATAGTGATCTTCATGGGACGGCGTTCCCCTCCTATGTATGGACACAATTAGTTAAGAATAGCATACCGCAAAGTTTTTTCGCGGCTGCAAATAGAATACGAATAAGCTGTGAATTTTGTCGGATGGAAAATATTTTTTCTGCAGCCGGGTGGCCGGGGCGCAGCCCAAACCGCCCTGCGGGCGGTTTCTGCGGCCTTCGGCCGCAGCGGCGGCTTTGCCGCCGGGGGTTGCGCCCCGTGCCTGCCCTTTGCAGTTATTTGTAAATTTAATAGCGGATGATATTGAGCTCCGCCTGCTCGGCGGCCTCGGCCACCAGCTCCTCCGGAATGGCCATTTCGGCCTCGATGGCCTCCACGGCGGCTACGGTGGGCTTGGTCTTGGGATGGCGGGGGGTAAATACGGTACAGCAGTCCTCGTAGGGCAGGATGGAGGTCTCAAAGGTCTCGATCTTGCGGCTGATGCGTACGATCTCCTCCTTATCCATGCCGATGCAGGGACGCAGTACCGGCAGCTTGCAGGCCAGGTCGGTGCAGCCAATGGCCTGCATGGTTTGGCTGGCCACCTGTCCCAGGCTTTCCCCGGTGATCAGCGCGCCGCAGTCCTCCCGCAGGGCAATTTGCTCCGCCACCCGCATCATGTAGCGCCGCATCAGGATGGTGAAGTAGTCCTCCGGGCAGTGCTCCCGCAGCAGCTCCTGCAGCCGGGTGAACGGCACCACGAACAGCCGAATGCGGCCGGTATAGGGGGTCAGTTCCTGGGCCAGGTCCAGCACCTTCTGCCGGGCACGGTCACTGGTGTAGGGGGGTGAGGCAAAGTGAACAGCGGCAATCTCCAGGCCGCGCTTGGCCATCATGTAGCCGGCCACCGGGCTATCAATGCCGCCGGAGAGCAGCAGCATAGCCCGCCCGCCGGTGCCTACGGGGATGCCGCCCGCGCCGGGCAGCTGATTGGCGTGGATATAGGCGCCCTGCTCCCGGATCTCCACGGTAATGGTGATCTCGGGCTGCTCCACCTTTACCTTGAGGTGATGGAAGCGGGAAAGCAGGTACCCGCCCAGCTCCCGGCTGATCTCCGGGCTTTTCATCGGGAAGGCCTTATCGCTGCGCTTGGCCTCCACCTTAAAGGTGCGGGCAGCGGTAAGCTGTTCGGCAAAGTATTCCGCGGCGGCGGGGCAGATGACCGAAAAGTCCTTTTCCACCACGCAGCTCTTGGTCACGGCCACAATGCCGAATACCGTCTGCAAGCGGCGCACCGCCTCATCCATGTCCACGCCCTCGGTGAGGGGCTGCACATAGGTGGTGGATTGGGCATGCCAGATCTTGAATTCCCCTAGCGGCTGCAGGCGGCGGCGGGCGTTTTTGGCCATGATATCTTCAAAGGTGCTGCGGTTGAGGCCCTTTAGGGCGATCTCACCGCTCTTCAGCAGAATGATCTCTTTCATGCAGGAATAAACTCCTTATCTTCGTTTGGTCAGGGTGGCCTCGCCCTCCAGCAGGCGGCGGCAGAATTCGTCGATCTCCCCGGCGGTGGTGGTGTCGGTCATGCTCACCCGCACGGCGGAGTCGATACGGTCACGGGAAAGCCCCATGGCGGTCAGTACATGGCTGCGCTCTCCCTTGGCGCAGGCGCTGCCGCTGGAAACATAGATGCCGAACTGCTCCAGATAGTGGATCATCACCTCGCTGCGAATGCCCTGAACCGAGCAGTTCACAATGTAAGGTGCGGCGTCGGCGGGGGAATTGATGCAGACGGCCGGCGATTGTGATAAATTTGTAATCATTCGCTGCCGCAGCGCAGTAAAATGCGCAAAATTTTCCGCGCAGCGGTCGTTCATCAGCTGGGCGGCCAGCCCCATGGCGGCAATGCCGGGGACATTCTCGGTGCCGGGGCGCAGCCCCTTTTCCTGCCCGGAGCCATAAAGGGGCGGCAGCAGCCGGGTGCCCTTGGCGATGTAGAGAGCGCCGGTGCCTTTGGGGGCGTGGATTTTGTGTCCGCTGACGCTGACAAGCTGTATCCCCCATTTGACGGGATCTATAGGCAGGCGGCAGAAGGACTGCACGCAGTCAGCGTGGAAGATGAGGTTGGGGCTTTTGCGGCGGCAGGCGGCGGCAATGGCGGGCAGGTCATGGATGGCGCCGGTCTCGCTGTTCACCATCATGCAGGAAGCAAGGATGGTTTTTTCATTGCAGGCGGCGGCCATCGCCTCCGGGGTGATATGCCCGCTTTCATCGGGCGCCACGGTAATGACCTCAAAGCCCTCATTTTCCAGCGCCTTGCAGATGGCAAGAACGGAATGGTGCTCCACGGCGGTGGTGACGATGCGGTTGCCCCGGCGCTTCATGGCACGGGCGGCCCCCAGCAGGGCAATATTATTGCTTTCCGTCCCCCCCGCGGTAAAGATGATCTCCTCGGGGCGGCAGTGCAGCACGGCGGCCACCTGCCCCCGGGCCTCGGTCATGGCACGCTCCGCCAAAAAGCCCCGGCGGTGCAGCGAGGAGGGGTTTCCGTATTCTTCGGTCATTATGTGCAGCGCCAGGGCGGCCGCTTCGGGGGAAACGGCGGTGGTGGCGCTGTTATCCAGGTAACATTCCACGGGGTGCCTCCTACAAGGTGATGGTTTTCGGGCGGGCCGACCGCTGCGGCCCCTCATAGGGCCCCTGCAGGGTGCGGGTTCGGGGCGCAGCCCGCCCCGGCTGCGCCGGGGCGAAAGCAGGCATCGCCTGCTTTCGCCGCCTGCGGCGGCGGGGCTGCGCCCGCCGTCCGGCTGCTGCCGGGCTCTGTGGAGGAGGAGCAAAAAAGCCTCCCCCGGATGAGCGCAAACCGACAGTCTATCTATCAGATAATTATAGCGCCGAATGAGGATAAAAGCAACGAATTAGGCGTTTTGTAATAGAATCGTAAATGGATTTGGGACTTCCCGTGGCTGGAATTATTTATGGCAGGACAGGAAAAATGTTCCCAGCGGGCAAGATGAGACCGGACCCCCTTTTCAAATGCCGGGAAATGCGGTATACTGGGGAAAAATCTACCCCGATACGGAGGACGAGCGATGAAGAAAATAATAGCGCTGCTGCTGGCTCTCACCCTGGTGCTTACCATGGTGGGCTGCGGCGGCAAAAAGGAATATCTGGCCGGCACGGTAAGCGATACCGGCGTGGTGGCCATCGGTGTACCGGGCCAGCCGGCCAATACCGACCCGGCCCTGTACGATGGCAGCCTGGCGGCCCGCGCCGTGCTGGGCATGCTGTACCAGGGTCTGACCGCTGTGGATGAAAACGGCCAGGCGGTGGGCGCCGCGGCCGAAAGCTGGGAGATCTCCGCCACCGATGACGCCGCTAAGCGCCCGGTGTATACCTTTACCCTGCGGGAGGGTGCCTGCTGGAGTGATGGCACTCCTGTAAAGGCCGAGGACTTTATCACCGCCTGGACCCGCGTGATCAGCGGCGCGGTGGATAGCCCCTGCCGGTATCTCTTTGATGTTATCCTGGGCGCCAGGGATTACGAGAACGAGGAAAGCGAGCTGGGCCTGGAAGCGACCGAGGACGGCAAGCTGGTGGTAACGCTGGAGGGCGATTATTCCGGCTTTGCCCACATGCTGGCAGCCCCGGCGTTCTGGCCCATCAAGGAGGGCGAGATGGCCTATAATGGCCGCTACGCGCTTGCCGATATCACCGAAAATGTGGCTACGCTGAAGCCCAATACCGGCTACCGCGGGGAGAAACCCGCCGCCGGCCTCGCCCTAAAATACTACTACGGCGATCTGGCCGCGCTGGAGTCTCTGGCCGCCGATGGCACCCTGCAGGCGACCTTTGGCTACGCCGGGGATGCTATTACCCCGGTGACAGGCAGTAACGGCGTGACCGGCTATTATGTGCTGAATACCGAAAAACTGTCCGAAGCGGAGACCCGCCTGGCCGTAAAGCGTCTGCTGGCCGGGGAGGAGGGGACCGGTCCCCTGCCGGAGAACATGACCCTGCTGACCTTGAAGGACGCCCCGGCGGTGCCCGAAGCGCTGGCCAATGCCACGAACCTGACCGTAAATGCCCTGGATTATGAGGACTACAAGGTTGCCCGCGATGCCGGGGAATACGACCTGCTGTACCTGGCGGTAAGCCTGGACTACCCGGATGAGGCAGTGCTGCTCCATTGGTTCGCCAGTGCAAGCGAAAGCAACTACGCTAAGTATAATAGCGAAGAATTTGACGAAATGTTGTCAAAAATCGACACAGAAACCGAAGAATCCGCCCGAATCGGGCTGGTGAAGGGCGCCATGCAGCTGCTGGCCGAAGAGGCGGTGCTGCTGCCGCAGGATACGGGCAAGACCCTGCTGTA
>ENA-UOJQ01002326-UOJQ01002326.1-human-gut-metagenome-genome-assembly--contig:-P63-NODE-2326-length-12007-cov-7.575469_pt1 | contig 12007 bp, 3 predicted proteins | sample MGYA00242352_ERZ723899 | MGnify/ENA metagenome assembly ERZ723899 | reverse complement strand
GATAATATTGTTTATTGTTTTTCTTAGTTTCTACATTATTTATAGTATTAGAATTATTGCTAGCTTCTGTAGTATTTCCATTATTTTCTATATAATCCTCCACTCTTTCAGCTTTAACTAATAATCTATGTGAATTTACACCATATGGTGTACAAGTAACAAGTGTTACCAAATCTTCTCCACTTGTTATCCTTAATTCGTCTATATTATCTGGAAGTACGACTTTTATCTCATATACTTTGTATGCCAATCTCTCATTTAATATATGAATATAAAACACATCACCTACTACAAGTTCATCAAGTCTTGTAAACAATTCTGCATTTGGTAACCCTGTATGTCCTGTTAATACTGAATGTGTAGAACTTCCTCCAATTGGCACTGATGTATTTTGAATATGTCCAACTCCTTTTTCTAACACTTCTTCACTTGTGCCATGATAAATTGGTAAGTCGACTGAAATCTTAGGAATTTGTATGTAACCCATTATTCCATCTTCAGAAAGATTTAATACTTCTTTATAATTTTCTGGTAATGCATAACCACTCCCTAAAACAAATGGGTCATGTACTGGGTCTCCAGACAAGTTTTCATTATATGTTTGTGCTTTTTCTTTTTCTTCTTTTATTGAATCTTCTTCTATGCCAGCAACTATTTTATCATAGTTTCGTATTGCTTCTACATGATTTTTTTCTGCAAAATAGTTGCTTATGCTAGGATATAGAAATATTCCTGTTCCTACTATTATAAATATAACTGCAATTATTAATAATATTTTTTCGCTTTTCATCTTTCCCTCTTTGAAAATATAAGACGGTCTATAATGGCCGTCCTATTTTTTATTGTTTTTGTAAATTCTTCTTTTTGTTTGCTATTACCAATAATAAAATTCCTAAACCAACAAATACAATTCCTCCTGCAACAAACACTACTGTTCCTGCCCCACCTGTTACTGGTAGTTGGAAACCTTTTGTATTTGTAAATGTTAATTTGTAAATTCCTGTTGTTCCTTCTTCATCATCTAAAACTCCATCTAAATTGTCATCTTTTATTGTTATTGTTTTTATTTCTGTTGCTATATTATATCCATCTGATGCTTTGGTTTCTTTTAATTGGTATGTTCCAACATTCAAACCATTTATATATAATTTACCATTATCATCTACAACTAGTTCTGTTGTTGCACCTGCATCTGATTGATTTGCTTGATAATATACTCCAGAAGCTGTTTTTACAAAATATAATTTTGTTGATTCACTAGACAATTCAAATTCAGCTCCTTTTAAAACTTCTCCAGTTGTTTTATCTGTTTTTGTAATTTCTGCACCATATGTGAATACTTTGTTACTTGTTTCTTGTGTTTGTGAGCTCGTTGCATCATATGGGTTATTGCTATATGTTAATGTTGCTGTATTTGAGTTTCCAGCACCTCCAACATTTGTTGAAGCTCCAGCTGTTAATTTTGCACTATAAGTAACTTTTACTTTATCATAGTTTTTAATTTGATCATATTTTAAATCAACATCAAATGCTGTATTTCCTGTTGTTGTAAGTGTATAGTCTGTTGTTTCTGTTAATTGAATAGGTGTTGCTGAACCTTTTTGTCCAAAAACTTTGATTGTTGCTTTGTCTACTGTTAATCCATTGCTTAATGAATCACTTATTTTATAAGATTTGGCTAAGCTTCCTGTAGCATATGTAGGAATATCTGCTACAATTGTGAATAGTATTGTGTCTTTTGTGCTATACTTATCTTTTGTTTTTGTCTCATCTGTAACTGTTTTTGTGATTTGTGGTTTTGTTGCTTTTACTGTTACTGACATTGAATCTGGTAACTTCCACTCTTTTGTTGTATTATCAAATTCTGGTGTTAAGTTTATTACTGATGGTGTATAAACCATATATCCATTTTCAATTAAAATTAAATATGTTCCCATTTCACATCCTGTGAATGTAACACTTCCTGTTAATTTTTCATCTGTAACAGGATATGATGCAGTTCCTCCTGTTGCTGTTTGTGTTTTAGCAGTTAATGAAATTGTTCCTCCTTTTATAGCTGCTGATAATGCACTATAAAATGCTTTGGCTTCATCTGAATTACTTGTTACATTTTTATAAAAGTTTTCTGGATCTGAATATGCTGAATAATTAGCATCTACCCATGTTTTTACATTGCTATTCCATGTATATGGTTCAGCTTGTAGTTGGTCAACTGTGTAATCATAATTAACTGTTGTTAATTGATATGCTGATACTTTTGCTCCTGCTTCTATTCCTGAAACAGTAATGTCTTTTGTGTTTGTTGTAGTTGTAATGCTTGCATATGCTGGCAAGTTTAATCCCATTAGCATTAAAACTGTTACTATAGCTATAACTATTGCTTTAAAAACTTTTTTCTCCTTCATTTGTTTATTCTCCTCTTCCTTTTATTTCTCGCATTTATTAAAATGCATTTTTTTGCTCCTGCTAAAACTCCTAAAGCAACTCCTATAGATAATACCACTATTCCTATTTGATAATAGTTTTTCAATCCAAAGCCTCCACTTGTAGGGAAATTATAGTATTCCTTATTTGGAAGTAATAATTTTCCATCATCTGTTTTTATCATTGCTGGCGGATTTCCAACTGCATTTATTTTTAATGGTGTTCCATTAATAGTAACTATTGAAGCATCTGATGTGTCATATGTTCCAGTAACAAATTGAATTTTCCATTGTCCATCTGGAATCATTCTTCCTTCTGCTGATTTTATTTCTACTAATCTGTATTCTTTATCTATTGGTAATTCTTCTAGTTTTAGAAGTCCTGTATTTGATGATGCATATGTTCCAACTAGTTTCCAATCTGAACTTACATTTTGAGTATCTATCAAATTATCTGTTGCTGTTGTTCCTATAAATTGATATAGATTAAATTGTGTATCTGCTAGAGTTTTTTCATGATTTTCTTCTGCTACTTTTGTTATTCTTATATCAGCAGTTTTTATTTTGTAATAATAAGTTACTTCTGTATCTTCTTGTATTGTTCCTGTAGCATTTTCTGGTGTTCTTACCAATTCATAAATTGAATAGTCTATTTTATCTTCACTTGCTTGTAAAGTTGTATATTCTTCACCTTTTCTCAAATCTTCTGTTAATTCATCAGCAACTATTTCTCCTGTTGTTGAACCTTTTAAAGGAACTGATTCATTTGTTCCATCTATATAATGATGTACTGTTAATGTATATGTTTTTTCTTTGTAATAATAGTTTATTACTTGTTTTGTTCCTTCTTCATATGTTCCTTTATAATTGTCTGGAATATAATAATCATCTGGATTTAATCCGTCTGGAATGTTGTCTCCATAATAATCTGCATTTGTTATTATTACATATTCTATATCTGTGTCTGGTGATGTTTCATAATTCGTTCCTACATCTCCTGTACTTGTTTCTGTTTCTGCAACTTTAGTAGTTGTTGTTCCTCCATCTTTGGTCCATAAAAAGTGGTTTACTTCTATATTTGATACTGTGTTACTAAATTGTACTATTATATGCTTGTCTTCCCTTACATCTTCAAATATAGGTAATGTTACTGTTCCATCATCTGCTGTTGTAAAGTTTGTATATTCTTTGCCATTTATTGTTATACTGTTTATTACATATTTTGCATCTGGAGTTATTTTTATTGTTTGTGTAGAGTCTTTTCCATATTCTACTTTTTCTACATAACGAATACCATCTTTTGTGTATTCTACACCATCTATTGTTACACCTGTCTGACCGTCTATGTCTCCTCCAAATACATTATTGTTTTTCTTTACTTCTGTTGTTATTTTAAAGTTCTTAATTTTATTTTCTACTTCAAGTCTTTGAGCTTCTGGAACTGATGCACCTGATGCTCCTAGTTCAATTACAAATGCTTCTGAATTTCCAACTCTTGTTAGCATTTGCTCTTTTGGTGTTGTATCATCTTCATTTCTTTCTATTTCACAATTGGTTGCACTTAATGTTGAAGAATTGAAAAATCCTCCTGCTACCAATGCTCCATTTTTAGTTTCTGTTACTGTTGTTACACCATCATAATCATCACCATATAATCTACTTGAATATTCAACTTCGTTTTTAGAATTTAATTTTATTACATAACCATCACATGCATCTTCTCCAGACTTTTCTACAAATGTTGTTCCATCAGTTCCTGCTGTATCTTTTGAATAATACCAGCCTCCAAATAATATTCCTCCATCAGAAGTTACTTGTACATCTGAAACATATTCATCATATGTACCTGTTAGTTCATAAATTTTTGTTGAATATCCTCTTGGTGATAATTTATATATTCTTACATCAAATTGCATTCCAATAAAGTTTTCACCCACAATAATATTTCCATCTGCAGAAGTAGCTAAACTTGTTATTTTATTTGCGTTCATTGCAAATGTCGTTATATGTGAACCTGTTAAATCATATAACGATATATATGAATCATACGCTACTGCAATTCCTGTAGAATATTCTGTTAAACCTGGTACCTCTGTTCCATGAATTCCTTGACTCCACTGATATACACCTGTATCAGAATATGATGCTATAAATGTACTTGTATTTGATATTGTTTCTTTAGCTTCTGTTCCTGCTCTATCATAGAACTTAAATACTGAAGCATAATAATATTTTCCTGTTATTACATAATTTCCTTGACTTGTTTCTATTACTGATTGAATTTCATCATCATATGTTCCACCAATTCTTAAGCCCCATTGATAATTTCCATTTTCGTCTAACTTTAATAAAATCGCATCTTTTTGTGATAATTCTGTAGTTGATGTTCTTGAAATTTCAGCTATTACATTTCCATCATATTTTATAGAATTACTTTCTGCATATCCTACTGCTACATATCCTCCATCTGATGTTTGAATAACCTTACTTAATGAATCATCATCTTCTCCTCCAAAAGTTTTCGCCCAAACTACTTTTCCATCTGTGTCATAATCAATTATTAATCCATCATTATTTCCTTCTGATGTTTTGTCTACTACTCCATCATTGTCTACATCTATTCCGTCTGTTGCTCCTGCAACAACATCTGCAGAATATTTAGAGAATGAACCTACTGCTATTACTCCACCATTTTTTAGTGGTGCCACAGAATTTACATAGTTCCATCCTTGTCCTGTTAATCCTGTTACCCAGTCAAAAGTCTCTGCTTGTGATGCTCCTATTCCAAAGTAATATGTTCTATCTGCTTCATTTTCTGGTAATATATATCTATCATCTGTATATACTTCTATTGCTTTATATAGTCCTTCTGGTAAATTGGCTGTTATTTGTCCATTTGAGTCTGTTGTTACTGCATAATAACCTGTTTTTTCTACTGGTATTGGTTCAAATCTGATATTCCTTACAAATGCAGCATCAAGACCGCTGTTTCCAGAACCATCTTTTCTATAAGTAAATTCAATTTTATACTTTCCAGCATTTAAATCTAAAGATACACTTAAGAACTTTAAGCTATCATAAACTGTTCCATAACCTGTGCCACCTATTTTAGTTGAAGTTCCAGTTCCGTTTACAGCTTTATTTGTATTTAAATCTGTAATTGTATAATATACATAATCATAGCTTACACTTTCTGATGATACAGACCAATCAAATTTAAGAGTTGCAGATTGTTGTAACTCTATTTCATTAGAAGTTAAAGTTGTTGTTTTACTTGCTTGATGATAAATTCCTGTACTCTCCCAAGTTCCATCATCTCTTTGTGTCCATTGATATGTACCTGTTGAAGATAATGTTATATCAGGAACTGGCAATTGTGCTGGTGTTGTATCAAAATATTCACCAACAATTTTTCCATCAGAACCTTTTACATAATTCCCATTTAAATCTGTAATTTTAAATCTAGTTCCTGCAATTGGAACTTTTGGACTTGAGGTTCCATTTTGATAATATTTATAAATTGAAAAGATTTGTCCATCTTCAACACCAATTTGGATTACTGGTGTTGAGGAACTAGCATCTTTAATATTTAAATCCTTTTCAGATGTATCAGAATCAGATTGTGTAATTGTTCTAATTACTGTTTCTCCATCAAGAATTTGTATTTTCAATGTTCCATTTTCTCTATATGCTTTAAACTTAAGTTCAGTAGCATCTAAAGAATATCCCTCTGGTGCATAAATTTCTTTTATTGTATATTCACCTGTTATATATTTTCCGTCAACATATTCATATAAATCATTAATTGTAAGTATTCCATTTTCATCTGTTGCATAAACTTTTCCGCCTGTTTTTATTCCTTCACCTGTAATTAAATATTGTGCTCTTTCTAGTGTTTTGTCTTTTCCATTAGAATCTTTTTCATCTTTTGCATATTTAGTTAATTGTAAACTATATGCTGGTATTTTTTCATTTTGTAAATTCAAATTAATTGTAGGTATTTCATCTACTGTAGTTATTTGCTTTGTCTTTGTTGAACCATTATCTATATATTTTAATTCAAATGTTCCAGCATTATTGGTTATTGTAAATTTAATTGGTGTTTGTGGTATATAATATTTATCTGCTTTTATCTCTTCTAAAGTATATTCCTTGTCTAAGAATAATCCAGCAGTATTAATATTGCCATTTTTATCTGTTGTTAATATTTCACCATCTTTGCCTTCTCCAGTTAATCTAAATTTAACATTTTTTAATGCTTGTCCTACTGTATTTGTTTTATTTATAGCAAGTTTCGCTTTTACTTCATCTTGTATTTTTACTTGAATTTTATAATCTTTTCCATCAGTTGGAGGTATTACCTCATCTGCCTTTACTGTGCCATAAATTAAATTTAAATGTGAGCTCTCTTTTTCCTTGCTTGGATATGTCAAATACAAACTTTCCGAACCATCTTCATTTATTTTTGTATATGTGTAAAATCTTATTTCTTCTTCGTTTAATACATAGTCATCTGTTGTTTTTAATTCTTTTATTGTATAATATCTTTCTACATATAAACCAGTAATTAAAATTTTACCATCTTGGTCTGTTACTTTTATTGTACTTGTATCTGCTCCATCTTCTGTAACTGCAAATGTTATTCCTTGTAATGTTTTTGTTGAATCTTTTTGATATTTTACAATTTCTAAATCATATTGTTTTGCAATCATAAATCCTAATTTTGCAGAACCTGTTGAAGTATAATATAATCCTTCTTCTGTGTTTAATGCAAAATATATTGCATGTTCTGAATATGTAACTTCATTATAATCTACACCTTGTGGTAGTTGAATTTCATATTCAAATTCTATTTTATCTCCTGATGCTAATTTGTGTGAATTGTCTAATACTATTAAATATGTTTTTATCTTTGTCCAATCTTGAACATCTTTAGCTAATGTCCATGCATTTGAAGCATCTGATAAATCTTGATTTGGTCTTTCTGCTGTTGAATAATATATTGTTACTTTATCTTTTATTGCATCTGTTAATGTTATAATTCCAGTATTGCTCATATATGCAGTAAATGTAGAGCCTAAGTCATTTCCACTTAATACATATTTATTTCCTTCAAATGGTACTACACCAAGGATTTTTACATCTTGTATATCATATGTATAATTGTTTGTTGCAGATACTGTAATATTTGCTGTTCTTTGATTTTTATCTGTTTTTGCAACTCTTGGAGCTATAGTTACTCCACCTTCTTCACCATAATTACTTCCTGTTTGTGTTGTATTTAAACTAGAACCTGGCTCAAATGTTAAAGAAGTTTCTCTATAGTTTACCTTTTCTGTTGTATTAGAATCTCCATCTATATCATATGTGTCTGCTCCTTTATAGTAATAATCACATGCATTCTCATGTACCGCCCATAATTTAACTTGTTTTGTTGTTTTTGCAATTCTTGGATCTGGAGTCAAATCACAATCTACTATAATATTAAATGTTTCTTCATTTGCACTTTGTGTTAAGATTTTTATATAATAATTTCCATTATCTTCATAAAGGTCATATGCTGTTATTTTTACATTTTCATTATTTGTTGTTACCTCATTAATTTCAGATAAAATTATTTCACTTGGTAATTGTACTAGGAACGTACCATTTTTCCACCCTTGTTCATTATATCCTGAAGTTACTGTTGAAATTGTTATCTGTTGATGCTCTGCTGTTGCATGTGTTGAAATTGTATTTTCTCTTATTGAAATTGTTGCTATAGATGTTGGTGCCTCATATAATGCTTTATTACTTGCTGTTGATTTATATAAATATGTTGTTTCTTCACTTGCATCTGTTTTTGGTTTTATCATATATCCATCTAAATAACTATAAATATATGATAAATTATCAAATTCTTCTCTTGCATAATTAGTAGTTACATACTCATCATCAATTTCTTTAACATTATATACATAAAAGTAACTAGAAGCATTTGTACTACTTGTTTCTACTCTTATATGTTTTACTGATGTCTCATATTTATATGGATTTGAAGATGTATATGTTTTCCAATCATTTGCTGTAAATGTTTTTAATAATGTATTTGTTTCTGCATCATAAACTTTTATCCAACCATCTGATTTTAATGTATCTGTTCCACTAAAATAAATTCCTGTATTTGTTGTTATTTCTTCCATAGAATCATATTTTGCTGATGTATTTAAAAATTGGTCTGTTTTTCCTGTTGTTTCATTCATTATTATTCCATCTGTAACACCATTTGTTCCTGTATATGCTCTCCATTGTACTATATATTTATCATCTGTTTCTTCAAATGATATACCATTATAAATATTAAGTGGTTTCTTCTTTGATACTACATAATCATAATATGGAGTTCCCATATATGTTCCTACATATACTGAAAATGATGGTGAATATGTTTGACTTATTTCTTGTTTTTTTCTCCATGTTGTTGTTACAACTCCAGTTGCCGTATTTGAAACATATGGGTTTGTAAATCCATCACTCTCATTTGGATTGTTATATCCTTTATTTATTGCTTCTACTGGAATTGCTAATTCAAAACTTGTTACCTCTTCTCCTAATTCTTGATATGCTTCTGCAGGATATATTATTGTAAAATTAAATGTACTGTATTTAGTACCTGATGATGTATATGAATATGCATTTGAAGTTATTTTTCCATTTTCATCTATTATAGATGACTTAGTTGCTGTATATGTACTTGTTTCTGCATCATATGTATATGTTACATTTGTTCCAGATATTTTTACTGATGTTGGTTTGTATCCATTAAATTCTGGTATTGTTCCTGTTATTTCTGAACTTTCTAATATAAGTTGATTTTTACTTTCTGCAGTTTTTATATCAAAATTTAATTCTAATCCTTCTTCTTTTACTAAAGAATTCATTTCTTTTATTTCAACTGTTTGAGTTTTAGGTGTTATTGATGCATCTGTTTCTCCATACCAATCTATTACAAATGGTACTGTTTTTGTAAATTTTTTTTCATTTCCACTACTATCTACATATGTTCCAGAAAATGTTACTGAATTTTCTTTGCTATAATTACTTGTGTCATTTCCTATTGCAGATGTTTTATTATATGAATTTGAGTAATCACCTGAACGTACAGAACCCATTAATAATTTTTGTGTTCCATTTGTTATGTCCTTTAGTTTTATTTCTTTTGTATTTGTAGAAACATAATTTTCTTCAACTTCATTATCTTTTACTATTGATGTATTAAAATAAAAGTTTTCTGAATTTATTGCTATTTTTCCATTTGTAAGATGCCCTTCTTCTGCTACACTTAAATTCATGTACAATGTTGCTTGACCTCCAACCTCATTACATGTTCCTCTTATTGATTCTGCTATTCCATCTCCGTTTTTATCTTTTAAAAAGAATGCATCAAATTTGATTGTACTTATGTCTTTTCCATCAGTGTCTTTTATGGCATTGTCTCCATCTTTTACATCATCATATGCTTGCATTCTTTCTAACTCTGGAGATAACATTGTTTTATTTGTTTTTTTATTTGATATTATTGAATATATTCCTATTATTGTACTTACTGCTATTAGTATAATTATAATACTTATTATACTTGTTTTCGTAAGTTTTCTTTTTTTCATTTCTTTGGTGTTCCCCCTTTCTATTTCTTTCAAAGTTTTTCTTATGTTTCAGTGCTGTATCAGGTTACAGCGTTTCAGGATACCAAACTACTTTATCCAAAGTACACTACGACAACCGTTCGTTGTTGGAGACGATGTTCGGATCGTCGTAGTTATCGCGGACAGAAGCTGGACCGTTGTAAACGTAGGGGGAGCTGGAGTAAGTGCCACCACGACTGGCTCTGTCGCTAGTATTGTAGGCCTCTGTGGTCCACTCCCACACATTTCCAGCCATATCATATACATTATTTGCTTTTGTATATTCTGCACTTCCTGCTGGAATTTTTGTATTTGTGCTTGTTTGTTTTGTTTCTGTCATCAAAGGCGTCTCTGCATTCGCAGCTATGTAATTAAATGTTGCATTATTATAATTTCCCCATGTTGTTGAATTAATGCTAACTAATTGATATGTTAGTGTTGTTCCATCAGATATAGTCGCTCCAGATTTAACCAACCATTCCAATGTTTCATCCCACAAATTTCCAAATATCATTGATGTTTTTACATCTGTATTTGTCCCTTTTAGTGTTAAACATTTTTTATACATTGTATACCAGTTCTGGTTAGATATGTTAGTATCCATTTTTCTTACCACTGCAGTTCCATTCAATCCTCCAGTTTCATATCTGCCTATATAAAATCCTCCATATTTTTTTATGCTTTCTATTATTTCATAGTAATTTTGTTCTAATTCTTGAGTCAACATTTCATACCTTGTTTCTCTTAAACCTGAACTATGCATATATGAGTAACCATCATGATCATATCCTGAACTAATTTGTAAAACATTTGGTTCTCTATAACTTGTCTGGCTTGTTATATTCATTATTCCATTTGTCTCTGTCCAATTATATGCTTCTCTTCCCGTACTAGAAAACCAATATAGCTTTCCCCATATTTTTCCTTTACTGTCTACTCCATATATTCTAGATGGGTCATCTACTGGTACCCATACATATTGATTTCTTGTTTTTTGCAAATTAAATATGTTTATTTCTTCTTGAGTTGGAACTGTGGTATCTGTAGTTGTGTCGTCATTAGTTGTAGTATCATTTGTTGTGGCATCGGATGTATTTACATCAATATTGGTATCTTGCACAGTATCACTTTCAGGCATATTTTCATTTATTACAATTAAATCATCCGGAAATGCTGGTTCATCTAAATTTTCATTTATTACAACTAAATCATCATCAAATGCTGGTTCATCTATAGCTACATTGCTTTGAGTACTTTTACTGTCTACTAAAATTGTACTCCAGTCCACATCTCCTTCATAAATAACAAATCCTTTACTTGCTGTTGTTTCTCCTTCTATTTTTGAGGCACTATATCCTTTTGGAACTGGTACTTGGATTACATTTCCATCTGCATCTGTTTCATTTACTATGTTTCCACTTTCGTCTTTTAATGTGCTATTTACATATGTCACTCTTTCATTTGCAGCTTGAGTATCATTATTCAGTTTTTTATTTTCATCTGCTACAATTATTGTTGTTATTACTTTTACTGACGTCACTGTTACAATTAATACTATTATCGCTATTATTACTGCTACTGTTGCACTTAAATTTAATTCTATTACTTTTGGTTCTCCCGTATTTTTATTTGCTTGTTTTTTATACATGAAAAATCACCCTTCTTTTGTATTTTTTGCAATTATTTTTAATCTCATATCGCTTCCTTTATTTAATCATATTAGCATATTTTTTTCAAGTTTTTTTACGACTTTTTTCGAGGAATTTTTCGGTAATTTGAGCATCAATTGGATAATATTATTTGAGTATTTTGTTAGCCAAATTTAACTAATAAATTTTCTTCAATAAAAAGCAAAAAATAGATGGACTGCTTCTATATTTTACACAATCCATCTATACTTATTTTTTATTTTACACATTA
>ENA-UOJQ01002318-UOJQ01002318.1-human-gut-metagenome-genome-assembly--contig:-P63-NODE-2318-length-12035-cov-8.761436_pt1 | contig 12035 bp, 10 predicted proteins | sample MGYA00242352_ERZ723899 | MGnify/ENA metagenome assembly ERZ723899 | reverse complement strand
CGAAGTAGCTGTTCAGGGTGTCCACATCGCCCCGGTCCCATGCCACCTCGATGGCGTGGCGGATGGCGCGCTCCACCCGGCTGGCGGTGGTGCCGTTTTTCTTGGCGATCTCCGGGTACAGGCGCTTGGTGACGGCGTTGATGTACTCCGGCTCGTTCATGGTGAGCAGGATGGCATCCCGCAGGAACTGGTAGCCTTTGATGTGGGCAGGGACGCCGATCTGATGCAGAATATCCGTGACCTTCAGCTCGTCACTGTCCACGCTGGCCGTGATAAGCCGCTTCTGGTGGCCGTGGGCGACTTTGAGCACCCGGCTGGCAAGGACATTCTCGTCGAAAGGTTTGACAAAGTAGTAGGCGAAGCCCTCATCCAGCAGCTCCTGGACCATTTCCTCGCTCTGGAAGGCGCCGGTGACGAAAAACGTGGTGTGCGTTTCGCCGGCGGCGACATATTTCTGCTTGACGGCCAGAGCATCCAGCCCGGGCATGAAGGCATCCAGCAAAACCACCTGCGGCCGCACCACAAGCATCTTCTGCAAAACCTGAAGGCCGTCTTTTTCCACGACGGTCACTTCTACGCCTTTTTGCTCCAGTGCCTCTCGACAGGCTGCCGTAACATCCGCACTGGTATCCGACATCAAAAATCTTACTTTATCCATCGTACTATCCTCCAATGTGTGCAGTTCCCTTTACAGTCTAGATTTTACCATATTTTACCATGGATTGCAACAGGAAATTTTTACATTTTCTGGAATTTTCACAAAAATCTTCTTGTTCATTCTGCGGTCTGCGCTTCGGTACCGTTTTGAACGGCGTTTTTTGCCTGTTCGAGCATCGTCTGGGCGAAAATCCCGTAGCCTCGGGTGGGGTCATTGACCAGAACATGGGTCACAGCACCCACGAGGCGCCCATTTTGGAGGATGGGGCTTCCGCTCATGCCCTGCACGATGCCGCCGGTCGCAGACAGAAGCGAAGGATCGGTCACCCGGATGACCAGATTCCGGCGGGGGTCGGCGTCGCTGACCCGCTCGATCTGGATGCGGTAAGCGCGGGGCGCTTCCCCCTCGATGGTAGCCCATATCTCAGCGGGGCCGGTGACGACTTCCTGCGCGAACGCGATCTCCCGCAGCTGGCCCGAGAAGTGGGTGCGCGTCGTGCCGTAGACGCCGTTCTCGCCGTTGATGCGGATGGTGCCGATGGCGTGGGCGCTCAGGAAATGGCCCTTTAACTCACCGGGGCTTCCGGCCGTTCCGGCACTGCAGCCGGTTATCTCGCAGGGAACGATCTCGCCGCTACGCAGGGCGACGCTTTCGCCGGTGTCGCTGTCGCTGATGGGGTGGCCCAGTCCCGCAAATACGCCGAGCTCCTCGTCGGCGAAGGTCAGTGTACCCACGCCGGCGGAGGAGTCCCGCACCCACATTCCGGCCCGCCACTGCCCGGCGGCACCATCCCACACTGGGGTCAGGGTAGTCAGCTTCTGCTCACCGCTGCGGATATACACGACCTCCACGGACTGCCCCTCGGCAGCGTCCAGGGCTTCCTTTACGGCTTCATTGCTCTCGGTGCGGGTCTGCCCGATGCAGATGACCCGGTCACCGAGGTGAAGCCCGGCCTCCTTGGCGGGATTCGATGTCCCGCCGCCAGCCTGCCCGATCTCCGAAAATCCCACGATGAGCGCCCCTTCGGAGAACATCTTGACGCCGAACGGTGTACCGCAGACGGTCACTCTGGGCCGCTCTGTCACCACCGCCCGGATGGTTTTGATGGGGAGCCACCCGCCCAGCGTCAGCGTCGTCTGGTAGCTGCCCACCGCCCGGGTGCTGGCAACATTCTGGCTCCCATGGCCACGCTGTGGCTCGACCCATGCAAAGCGGGGGAGATATAAGGCTTGTCCCGGCTCCAGATAAACTCGGTCAGGCAGACAGCTGTACAGCCAGCCCAAAGCTGCCGCAAGAGCCAGCAGCAGATATGCCGCCGCAAGCTTTGCCCGCTGCATTCTCTTCACGCCCATGGCCTCCCTCGCTGGTTTTGGGGTTATTATGCGGAGGCAACGAGGGAATTATCCTTCGGCAGTTGACTTTTGCGGCGAATCTTGCTACTATAAATAAAGTTTCCGTGCGGGAGTGGCGGAATGGCAGACGCGCTGGTTTTAGGCACCAGTTCCAACGGAGTGAGGGTTCGACCCCCTTCTCCCGCATAAAAAATGACCTCAAGCTCAGGCTTGAGGTCATTTTTTATCTTGCGGAGAAGAGGGGGCGAACAGCACGGCCGCCCGCAGGCGGCAAGCAATCAGCCCGGTGCAACGGCGACGACCGCAGCCAGCGGCTGAAACAGGGAGGAGCTGTTGGGGCCGCGTTCTGATTTTTCAAAGCCCTGCCAAAGGGCTGCGGAAAAATCAGCTAACGCAACCCGTCGCTGTTGCTTAGTGCTCGGGTCCCACGAGTCAGGAATGTCTACGGGGACCGCAGCCGCTGATGGCCCCAAGCTCAGGCTTGGGGTCATTTTTTATCTTGCAGAGAAGAGGGGTCGAACAGCACGGCCGCCCGACGGTTCGTACCATGATATGGACAAATAATCCCCTTGATGAATCAGGCCGCTGTCTCTGTTTTACGGAGACGACGGCCTGATTCATTATTTTTGACTACTTTTGTCCCGGGGAACCCCCGGAAAAATCCTGCTATGACCTACTTTTTTCTGACTACGATCCTGACTACAAAGTACCCGGCAAAAGCAGGCAGTATCGCGCAGTATCCGACACACGCGGATAACAAAATATCCACAAAACGTCGATTTTTCATCGACATTCCGTGGATATTTTCTGGTGCGAGGGAGGGGATTTGAACCCCCAAGGATAAACCACACGCACCTCAAACGTGCGCGTCTGCCAGTTCCGCCACCCTCGCATATGAAGTTTTGATGCAATCCGTGTTTTCTAACAGCTCTGAGGTTCAAGCCGTATCGCTGACTGCTCAAGTATAATACCATACTCCCCCGGCGATGTCAAGCGTTTTCATAGATTTTTTTGCCATTCATATCTTGTAAATGGAGTTTCCGTGCAGAAATGACTTAAGAAGGAGGTTTTTGGAAATGACTTTTTTCAAATCCAGCAAACATCAAAGATTGTTGTGGAGCCTTTTGCTGCTTTCTGTCGGGGCGGCGGCGGGGTTTGGACTGGGGATATTCTGCGGTGCAGAGCCGCCCGTAGGCTGCCGGGAGAGCGACCTGACCCCGGTGCCGGACGAAAGCTTCGTCTCCCCTGCCTCGGCGTCCTCCGTAGAAACGTCCCCGGAGCCGGAGCAGATGCCCGAGAAGTGGGTCTGTCTGACCTTCGACGACGGCCCCAGCAAGACGACGCCGGACGTTCTGTCCGCGCTGAACAATGCCGGAGTAAAGGCGACCTTCTTTGTAGTCGCCACCGGCAACAACGACAAATATCTTCCCCTCATCTCTGAGGCTGCTGCCGCCGGACATCAGATCGCGCTCCACTCCGCCTCCCACGAATACAGCGACATCTACCAGAGCGCGGACGCTTACTGGAAGGACATCGACCTGTTAAAGGAACGCCTCTCCCCTTACGTCCGGGCCGACGGCCTGCGGTATCTGCGCTTCCCGGGCGGCAGTACCAACACCGTGAGCCGCCGCTACGGCGGGCGCGGGCTGATGCAGCAGCTCAAAGAAGAAGTCACTGCAAAAGGCTACGCCTATGTAGACTGGAACGTCTGCGCCGAGGACGCTGTGGGCGGCAAGCCCAGTGCAGGCACCATCTTCCGCAACATCGTGCGGGAGACCGGCGAACAGACCCAGTGCATCGTGCTGATGCACGACTCGGCCACCACCCGCACCACTGCCGAAGCCCTGCCCGACATCATCCAGTGGTACAAGGACAACGGTTTCGCCTTCCTCACGGTAGAGCAGGCCGTCTCCCTGCCCACGACATAGCAAAAAGCCCCGGAGGGCCTGCCAAACGGCAGACTTTCCGGGGCTTTGGTGCGTAGAAGCAGCTTACTCAGCGGCCTGATTGAACAGGACGAAGGCACGATAAGCCATGTACAGGTCGGTCTTGTGGATGACCTCGAAGGGAGAGTGCATGGACAGCACAGGCACACCGATGTCGATGACGGGGATGCCGCGGTTGGCAACATACTTTGCGATGGTGCCGCCGCCGCCCAGGTCGAGGCGGCCCAGCTCACCGATCTGCCATGCAACGTCGTCGGCGTCCATCATGCGGGTGACATAGCCCACCAGCTCGGCAGAAGCGTCGTTTGCAGCGCTCTTGCCGCGGCTGCCGGTGTACTTGAACAGCGCGATGCCGCGGCCTGCGTAGGTGCCGTTCATCGGCTCGAAAGCGCTGGCCCAGCTCGGGTCGTAAGCAGCGGTGACGTCGGCGGACAGGCAGACACTGTTGCGGAATGCAATGATGTCGTCCTGACCAGCGGTGCGGCAGAGCTCCTGCATGAAGTGGAAGACGTACATGCTCTGCATACCGGTGACGCCGTCAGAGCCGATCTCTTCCTTATCGGTCAGGACGCAGACGGTAGTGAAGGCAGGGTTCTTGGTGGCGATCTCGGCCATCAGAGCGGGGTATGCATCGACGCGGTCATCGTGGCCGTAGCTGCCGATCATGGAGCGGTCGAAGCCGACGTCGCGGGACTTATAAGCGGGGACAATCTCGATTTCAGCGCGTGCAAAATCCTTCTCGGTGATGCCGTACTTCTCGTTGAGGAGGATCATAGTATTCAGCTTGACAGCTTCCTTCACTTCCTCGTCGTCCACAGCGTCGGAGCCGATGAGGATGTTCAGTTCCTCGGCGCGGATGCCGTCGCTCAGCTTGCGCTCGCCCTGCTCAGCGCCCAGATGGGGCAGTAGGTCGGTGATGCAGAAGACGGGGTCGTTCTCATCCTCGCCCACGTTCACAGAGACGGTGGTGCCGTCAGCGCGGGAGAACACGCCGTGGATCGCCAGCGGCATGGTACCCCACTGATACTTGCGGATGCCGCCGTAGTAGTGGGTCTTGAAGTAGCTGAAGTGGTCGGACTCGTACAGCGGGGTCGGGCGCAGGTCCAGACGGGGGCTGTCGGTGTGAGCGATGACCAGATGGAAGCCGTCCTCGAAGCTGCGGGTGCCGATGGTGGAAGCCACGATGGCCTTGCCCAGTTGGCTGAAATAGACCTTGTCGCCGGGGGCGTAGGTCTTCTTCGGGTCGAACTGCTGGTAGCCTGCGTCCTTGAGCATCTGCTCGCTCTCAGCAGCCACCTCGCGCTCGGTCTTGCCCGCGTCGAGGAATTTCTTGTAGCCCTCAGCGAATGCGTGGGCCTCCTGCTTGACGGCGGCGGACTTGTCGCCGACGTAAGCGGGCTTAAACAGCAGCTTTTCAGCCAGCTGCTGGTTCGGAGTTTTTTCTGCCATAGGATCTCTCCTGCCTTTCTGTTTTCTTACACTTGTTATCTATCAAAGACCCGCAGGTTTTTGGCCTGTCGGTTCTTCTTCATTGGTTGAGATTCAGCCGCCGTAGAGCCGGGTATAGACGGCGTAGCTGGCGGTTATCTTTTCGACGTAATGGTGCATCTGGTTATAAGGGAAGCCTTTCAGGGTCTGCCCGTCGGTGGAATGCTCTTCCATCCGCAGCAGATTATCTACTGTCCCCCATCCGCTGTGGTAGGCGGCGGCAGCGGTAGCCACATCGCCGCCGTACCGCTCCATGCAGAGATGGATGTAGTAGCAGCCGAAGCGGATGCTGACGTCAGGGTCGTAGAGGTCATCGAAGGTCAGGCCCTCATCCGGCGCAATTTTGCTGCGCAGCCAGATAAAGGTCTCCTCGGTCATCTGCATCAGCCCCCGGGCCTCCACGCTGGAAGTGGCGGCGGGGTCGAAGCCGCTCTCCGTGCGGATGAACGCATAGACCAGCAGCGGGTCGAGCTCGTATTCTGCGGCCCACTGCTCCACCTGCCGGCTGTATTTGCGGGGGTAGAGCAGCCGATCGGCCTCCCGGGCGAGGGGTGGCAGAGCCGTCAGGAGCACTGCCGCGATGCAGACCAGCACCACCAGTCTGCGCAGCAGTCGGAACAGCGTTTTCAAGCGCGGCATCCCTCCCCGATGAGAGCGTCACAGAGCCCGTTTGCTGCCTTCGCCAGCGCCTCACGGGTGGAGATGTTGGGCAGGATGTAGTCTGCCTTGGCGGTCAGCACAGCCTCCGGCGTCTGGGCGTTGAGGCGGCGGGCGGCCATCTCAGGCGAGATGCCGTCCCGGGCCGCGATGCGCTCCACGCTGACTTCAAACGGTGCCGTGACCACACAGAGCTTGTCGCACTCGGCCTCTGCCGCCGTGCCGATGATGACCGCACCGTCCAGCACAAAGAGCTTCGCCCCCGCCTGCTGCGCGGCCTGTTTGGCGGCACGGATGCGGCGGACGATCTCCGGGTGGGTCAGCGCGTCGAGCGCAGCTTTCCCCTCGGGCGTTGCAAAGGCGCGGTCGGCCAGCAGGCGGCGGTCAAGGGTGCCGTCTTCCTTTATAATATCTGCCCCGAAGCGCTCGGCCAGCTGGGGCAGCAGCGGTGAACCCGGAAGCAGTATCTCGCGGGAAAACTGGTCGGCGTCTGCCAGCGGGATGCCCCGGGCCGCGAACACCGCCGTGACCGTCGATTTGCCGCAGCCGCTGCGGCCGGTGATGCCCAGCGTCATCATAGCTTTATCACCCGGAACGCGGCCGCACGGATGAGGCGGTTATAGACGGCCATGGACAGGCCGTCTTTCTGGGGGCAGCGGGCGTAGACCACAGCATCGCCCTGCTCATCCAGCGCACGAAGGGAGCGGAAGATGTGTTTTGCCTGGTCGGCTCCGTCGCCCTCCCGGCCATACTCCACACAGGGTACGCCCAGCTTTTCGGCCTCGCCGGTAAAGCAGAGGCAGCTGGGATTCTCAGCGGCGTGGGCATCCACATAGGCTTTGAACTGCTCGAAGGTGCCATCCAGAAGGGTCACATCTGCCTTGGGGGCGTAGTGCTTATACTTCATGCCGGGGCTGCGGACGACCGCACCCTCCGGCAGCTTCTCGAGGATGGCCTTGGAGACTTCCACTTCCTCGCCCAGCGCACGCTCGAGGTCTTCCAGCGTGATGTGGCCGGGACGGAACAGAGTGGGCTTTTCGCCCACCACCGACACGACGGTAGACTCCACGCCCCAGTCGCACTCGCCGCCGTCCAGAATGAGGGGCAGCCGGCCGTCCATATCGGTAAAGACGTCCTGTGCGTTGGTGGGGCTGGGCTTGCCGGAGAGGTTGGCCGACGGGGCCGCAAAGGCGCAGCCGCTGGCTTTGATGACGGCCCGTGCCACCGGGTGGCTGGGCATCCGGATGCCCACGGTGTCCAGACCGGCACAGCACTCCGCTGCCACCTCGGGGCCGCGGGGCATGATGATGGTCAGCGGGCCGGGACAGAACGCTGCCATCAGCAGCTGGGCGCGTTCCGGCACTTCGCTGACGAGGCCGTGCAGCATCTCAGGGCCTGTGACGTGGACGATGAGGGGATTGTCCTGCGGACGTCCCTTCGCCACAAAAATCTTGCTCACGGCCTCGCCGTTGCGGGCATCGGCCGCGATGCCGTAGACTGTCTCGGTAGGCAGGGCTACCAGCTCGCCCTGCCGCAGAAGCTCGGCTGCGCGGGCAATGCCCTCTGCGTCAGCCGGGCGGACTTCAGTATTGATACTCATACGAATCATCGCTCTTTTCTTCTGTAAAGCAATTATTCTTTACAGCTTTTCGTGCGCATTTCGCGCACATTTATGTGTTTAACTTCTGCAGTTTCTCGGCCTGCTCACGGGTGGCGAGGGCGTCGATGATGTCGTCCAGATTGCCGTCCATGATCTTGTCGAGGTTGTGTACCGTCAGGCCGATCCGGTGGTCGGTGCAGCGGTCCTGCGGGAAGTTATAGGTGCGTATCTTCTCGCTGCGGTCCCCTGTTCCCACCTGACCGGCGCGATCGGCGTTGATGGCGTCCTGCTGCTCCTTCTGCTTCTGGGCCAGCAGGCGGCTGCGGAGGATCTCCAGAGCCTTGTCCTTGTTTTGGAACTGGCTGCGCTCGTTCTGACACTCAACCACGGTTCCGGTGGGGATGTGGGTGACGCGGATGGCGCTGGACGTCTTGTTGATGTGCTGACCGCCCGCACCCGAAGAGCGGAAGGTGTCGATGCGCAGGTCCTTCATGTCCAGCGCAAAGTCAACCTCTTCGGCCTGCGGCATCACGGCCACGGTGGCCGTCGAAGTATGGATGCGGCCCTGCGTCTCCGTTTCCGGTACACGCTGCACCCGGTGGACACCGCTCTCGTACTTGAGGCGGTTGTAGGTGCCCCGGCCATTGACCGCAAAGACGGCTTCTTTGGTTCCGCCGAGTTCCGTCTCGTTGAGGTTCAGCAGCTCCATCTCCCAGCCCCGGCTCTGGACGTACATGGTGTACATCCGCACAAGGCTGTGGGCGAACAGCGCAGCTTCCTCGCCGCCGGCACCGGCGCGTATCTCCATGATGACGCTTTTCTCGTCGTTTACGTCCTTCGGCAGCAGCAAAATTTTGAGATTATTTTCCAGCTCTGCCACATCCTGACTTTTTTCGCTCAATTCCTGTTGTACCATAGCCTTAAAGTCCGCGTCGAGGGGTTCGTCCCCTTCCAGCAGGGCTTTTGCCTGTGCCAGGTGGTCCTGCGCAGTGGTGAGGGCGTGGTAAGCGTCCACCACCGGCTGTGCTTCATGGTACTCCTGCATCAGGCGGCGGAACTGCGCCGGGTCGGCGGCAGTTTCGGGCTGATTGAGACGGATAGAAAGTTCTTCGAACCGGCGGCAGACGGCCTCCATTTGGGAAGTCAGATTCGGCATATCAGGCAGTTCTCCTTACAAAACAGTTTCTGAATGTGCTGTGCCGCTGAGCTATTCCTGGCCCGGTTTGATGACCTTTTTGATGTTCTTCTCGATCTTCGCCCGGGGCAGCATGACCTCGCGGCCACAGCCCGTGCAGCGGATCTTGAAATCCATGCCCACCCGCAGCACCTCGAAGCTTGCTGCTCCGCAAGGGTGCTGTTTGCGGGTGAGGATGGTATCGCCGACTGCAATATCCATATTGAATCCCTCCTGTCTGCACATTTATAGTACAGGCCGTGTGTCCCAAAGAGGAACACACAACTATAGTATAATCCAAACTCGTATAAAATGCAAATGCAGCTGCATATGGTTTTATAGCTGCAATGCTACCCAAAAATCAGAGAAAGAGGAATGAAAGATGATGCAAGCGTTTCGTACCGAAAACAACTACCGCAATGCTTCCCGCCTGAGCGCCGCCGAACTGCGGGCCGCGATGGCCAGCCGCGAGATCTTGCAGAGCACGGCGCTGGCCTTCGACACCCAGCGTCAGCTCCGGTTCGAGCTGGGCGGCTGCCGGGCTGTAATGCCCTTCGGGCAGTGTGCCGACGGAGCCGACACCGGCAGTGTACGGGACATCGCCGTACTGACGCGGGTAGGACGGCCCACCTGTTTTGTCATCGAGGGCATCGACACCGACGAAAACGGACAGCCTGTCTACCGCCTCTCCCGCGCTGAAGCACAGCGGATGTGCAAGGCCGAATACCTCGACCAGCTCCAGCCCGGCGACATCCTGCCCTGTATCGTGACCCACATCGAGCCCTTCGGTGCGTTCTGTGACGTAGGCTGCGGCATCAGCGCCCTTCTGCCCATCGACTGTATGTCGGTGAGCCGTATCTCCTCCCCTGCCGACCGGGTCAGCGTGGGGCAGCAGATACTCTGCGCCATCAAGAGCCGGGACGCACAGGGGCGGTTCGTGCTGACCATCCGGGAGCTGCTGGGTACCTGGGCCGAGAACGCTGCCGCCTTTACGGTGGGCGAAACGGTGGTGGGCATCGTGCGGAGCGTGGAGGAGTACGGCACCTTCATCGAGATCGCGCCCAACCTCGCGGGCCTCGCCGAGAGCTGCCCCGACCTGCGCCCCGGGCAGGCTGTGAGCGTCTACATCAAGAACATCCTGCCCGAGAAGATGAAGATAAAGCTCGTCATCGTCAACCACGCCCTCAGCCAGAGCCACCGCTTCGAGCTGCGGTACTTCATCACCGAGGGCCACCTCGATCACTGGCTCTACTCCACCCCCGAAAGCCACAAACGCATCGAGACGGATTTTTCGGTCATGGCTTGCAATCCGGCGTGAAACCCTTTATACTATAGTTAATACTATAGAACACGGGAGATGGGAGTAACAATGGCCGCCAACGATGCTTTTACCGCCGGTGTGCGTCCCGGTGGACTGACCAACAGCACCGAGATACGATTGCTGCTGTGTTATCTTGTCAAGAACGCCGGGCCTATCACACGGACGGAGATCGAAAACGCCCTGATGGAAGAGGCACTGGTGAATTATTTTGAGATCGGCTCCTGCCTGGACGACATCGCCAGGCAGCAGCTCGTGACGGTGGAGGGCGACCGGTACACCATCACCGACAAGGGCCGGAAAGTGGCGCAGGAGCCTATGACCTGCCCCGCAGTGTGCGGGAAAAGGCGGTCGCCGCCGTGCTGCGCAGCCAGACCTGGGCGCGCAAGGAAGCCGAGTACAGCGCCCGCATCAGCGAAAAGGCCGACGGCCATTGCTCCGTGCGCTGTCAGGTGAAGGCTCTGGACAGCGAGCTGTTCTGTTTGGACATCGGCACACCCGACCGGCTGAGCGCTGAGATGGTAAAAAAGCAGTTCATTTTGAAGGGCAATGAGATTTATCAGATGCTCATCACCAAATTGACCGAAGAAGAGAAATAGCATAAAAGTCCGCTGCACGTTGATTTCGTGCAGCGGACTTTTTGTTAGATCAAGATACAGATGAGTCCGGTACAGCCCTCGTTGATGACCCGTTCCAGTGTCTCCTGCAAACGACCCCGGGCCTCCTGCGGCATATGGAGCAGCTTGTTCTGCAGGCCGTCGTTGACCAGCTCGTGGAGGCTCTTGCCGAAGATGTTCGACTCCCACAGGCGTACGGGGTCGTCCTCGAAATCCTTCAAAAGGCTCTGCACGAGGTCTTCGCTCTGCTTCTCCGTCCCGACGATGGGACTCAGCTCGGTGTGGATGACAGCTTTCATCATGTGGATGGACGGCGCGCTGGCCTCGAGACGGACGCCGTACCGCCCGCCCTGCCGGACGATCTCGGGCTGTTCCAGCGAAAGCTCGTCGATGGACGGCATCACGATACCGTAGCCGGTGGCCTCCACCTGCTCCATCGCACTGCGTATCTTCTCGTAGGCACGCTTGGCTTTGGCCAGCTCGATGATGCAGGGCATCAACCCGGCTTCGTCGCCGATTTCGAGGCCCGTCTGCTCGCTGAGCACCTTATAAAACACCTCGGGCTTGAGCAGCACCGTGATGCGGACCACGCCGTCGGCGAGGTTCATCCCACTGAGGGCGGCGTTTTCCACGGCCTCGCAGTCCAACGCCGCCCGGCCGGAGTCGGAGACGTCCTTCATCCGGGAAATTTTCTCGGAGAGCTGCATAGCCGCTGTGTATACTTCGGTCTGGAGCCAGTGGCCTTTGTCCAACATCGTCACCCAGCGGGGCAGGGCGAAATCCAGCTCCCTAACCGGGAACTCGTAGAGCACTTTTTGCAAAATCTCGCCCAGCTGCGTCTCGTCGAGGTCGAGGCAGCTCACAGCCAGAACGGTCCGGCCATAGCTCTCTTCCATTTCCGCCGCCATCGCTCTTGTCTCGGGGGCATCGGGGTGGGTGCTGTTGAGCAGGATGACGAAGGGCTTGCCCAGCGCTTCCAGCTCGTCGATGACCCGCTTTTCTGCCGGGATGTAGTTTTCGCGGGGTATCTCGCTGATGGTTCCATCGGTGGTGACGACGATGCCGATGGTGGAGTGGTCTCGGATGACCTTGCGGGTGCCGGTCTCGGCGGCGAGGTCGAAGGGGATCTCCTCGTCGAACCAGGGACTTTTGACCATCCGGGGCTTGTCATTCTCCTCGTGGCCCATAGCCCCCTCCACCATGTAGCCCACGCAGTCGATGAGCC
>ENA-UOJQ01002314-UOJQ01002314.1-human-gut-metagenome-genome-assembly--contig:-P63-NODE-2314-length-12059-cov-5.140203_pt1 | contig 12059 bp, 10 predicted proteins | sample MGYA00242352_ERZ723899 | MGnify/ENA metagenome assembly ERZ723899 | reverse complement strand
ATACCCTGTATCTGATCGAGGACGTATTCCTGAAAAATGTCGACCTGGGCACCACCACCACGGCGCTGCGGCTGTACGACCTGGCCACCGGCCACGCCCTGGCCACCTGCGCCGACTGGACGGCTCTGGCCCCCTACGGCGCGGATGTCATCACACGCATCCAGTATACCATCGACCACCAGGACGGGCTCACCCGTCTGTCCTCCCTACTCCGCCAGCAGCTGAAGGCCCTGCTCACCCGGGCACTCTCCCAGGCCGGGCGGCAGCCCGCCGAGCTGAAGCGCACCGTGACCGCCGGCAACACCGTCATGCAGAGCCTGCTCGCCGGTGTATCCGTCCGCCCGCTGGCCGCCGCCCCCTTCTGCCCGGAGACCTTCTTCCGTCAGAGCTCCGGCCTCACGCTGCTGGACGCGCCGCTGTACTGCGTCCCCTGCGCGGCGGGCTTCGTGGGCGGCGATATCACCGCCGGCCTACTGGCCTCCGGCCTTGCCCGACGCGCGGGCCATTTCCTGTTTCTGGATATCGGCACCAACGGCGAGATGGCCCTGGGCGGCATGGATGGCTTCACCTGCTGCGCCGTGGCCGCCGGCCCCGCCTTCGAGGGCGCGGGCATCGCCTGCGGTATGCTGGGCGTGGACGGTGCGGTCAGCCGCGTCCGGTACAGCGACGCCTTCAAGATGAACGTCATCGGTGGCGGCGAGGCAGTCGGTCTCTGCGGCTCTGGTCTCATCGACCTGACGGCCCTCCTGCTGCGCCTGGGCGTCATTGACGAAGGCGGCCGTCTCCTACCGCCGGAAGACGCGCCTGAGGCGTTCCGCCGCTATTTGACCCGTGACGAAAACGGCTGCGGCGTCTTCCACTTGACCGACCGGGTGTATCTCACCGCCGCTGATGTCCGGGCGCTACAGCTGGCCAAGGCAGCGGTGGCCGCCGGCGTGCAGATACTGCTGGCGCAGCAGGGGCTGACCCTTTCCGCGCTGGACGGTCTGTACCTATCCGGCGGCTTCGGGATGTACCTTGACCCCGCCAGCGCCGCGGCCATCGGTATGCTCCCCCGTCTCCCCGCCGCCAAGCTCCACAGCGTAGGCAACGCCGCCCTCTCCGGCGCGGCACAGCTGGCCCTGCGGGGTGATATGTCCGCCGCGGACGGCATCGTCAACCGTCTCACCTATCTCGAGCTCTCCGGGCGTCCCGACTTCGCCGACGCCTTTGCCAAAAACATTCCCCTAAGACCCATGCAATGGAGGTAACACCTATGGAGCTTCGTTTTCCTCTGATTCTGGACGGTGCCACCGGCACCGAGCTGCAAAAGCGCGGCTATACAGGCGACGTCTGCGCCGAGCAGTGGACACTGGACCATCCGGACGCCATCATCGACATCCAGCGCGGCTATGTGGCCGCCGGCAGCCAGGTGGTCTACACCCCCACCTTCGGTGCCAACCGCCGCAAGATGGAGGAGGGCGGCCTGTTCAACTGCACCGCCGACTACAACCGCCGTCTGGCGGAACTGTCCGCCCAGGCGGTGCAGGGTAAGGCCCTGCGGGCAGGCGATATGTCCCCCACCGGCGCGTTCCTCGCCCCGCTGGGCGACGTGTCCTTCGAGGAGCTGGTGGACATCTACACCGAGCAGGCCGCCGGTCTGGAACGCGCCGGCGTGGACCTGTTCGTCATCGAGACCATGATGACCCTCTCCGACGCCCGTGCGGCGGTGCTGGCCGTCCGCAGCGTCAGCGACAAACCTATCTTCGTCACCTTCACCTGTGACGAAAACGGCCGCAGCATCTCCGGCACCGACATCACCGCGGCGCTGGTGGTCCTGCAGGGCATGGGCATCGACGCCTTTGGCCTGAACTGCTCCGCCGGCCCGGAGCAGATGCTTCTCCAGCTGAAGCGCCTGCGGGAATACGCCCGGGTGCCCCTGATCGCCAAGCCCAATGCTGGAATGCCCATCATCGAGAATGGCGAGACGGTCTACCGCTGCACCGGCGAGGAATTCACCGCCCTGGTGCCGGAATTTCTGGCCGCCGGCGTGGCCGTTTTCGGCGGCTGCTGCGGCACCACCGCCGCGCATATCGCAGCCCTGGCCCGGGCACTGGACGGCGCGGTCATCACGCCGCCGGCCCCGCAGCACACGAACGAGCTGCCCGCCGCCACGGAAAAGCTGCCCTTCCCCCTGCCTGTCGATGTCTCCTGGCACACCGTCATCGACCTGACCGGCGACGCGGAGGATACGCTCACCGCCGCGCTGGACAGCGGTGAGACGGTCCTGGCCCTGCGTATCGCCTCCTGGGACGATGTGCAGGCCCTGGCGGACTACCAGTATATGCTCACCAAGCCGGTGTGCTTCGTCTGCGACGACACCCAACTGCTGGAGGCCGCCCTCCGGGCCTATCAGGGCCGCGCCCTGTACGACGGCGCCCTGCCGGAGGACACGCTCCTGCCCCTGTGCGCCAAATATGGTCTCCTGCTGTAAAAAAACAAGGCCCACAGGGGCCTAGTTTTTGTATTCCTTTTTCCCGGTACATCCGCCGCAGCTCCCGCCGCAGCCAGAACAGCCGGCGCATCCGCCGTTTTTCCGCGCCCGCCGCGCACTACGCAGGGCCAGCACACCGCACAGCGCCACCAGTGCCAGCAGCACCCAGTCCATCCAGCTCATAGCAGCAGCCCTCCCACAGCGTAAGCGATGTACGCCGCCAGCCACGCCACTACGCATTGCAGCAGCACCACGCCCACCGTTTTGATGCGGGATCCCAGTTCACGCCGTATGGTGGCCACCGCCGCTATACAAGGGGTATACAGCAGCGTGAACACCAGAAAGCTAATGGCGCTGCGCGTGGTGAACAGCGACGTGATGGCCGCGCTCCCCAGCAGCACCTGCAGCGTGCTGACCACCGACTCCTTGGCGATAAAGCCGGAGATCAGCGCCGTGGCACAGCGCCAGTCGCCAAAGCCCAGCGGCCTGAACAGCACCGCCAGCCATTGGCCGATCAGCGCCAGCAGACTGTCCGCGCTGTCCGTGACCACATTGAGCCGCGTGTCAAAGCTCTGCAGGAACCAGATGACCACCGTGGCCAGGAAGATCACGGTAAAGGCCCGCTGCAAAAAGTCCTTGGCCTTCTCCCACAGCAGCAGCCCCACGCTTTTAGCGGAGGGCATACGGTAGTTGGGCAGCTCCATGACAAAGGGCACAGGCTTGCCCCTGAAGGCGGTCCCCTTCATCACCAGCGCTGCCAGAATACCCACCACGATACCCAGCACATACAGGGAGATCATCACCAGCGCCTTGTGGTCGGTGAAGAACGCGGCGGTAAAAAAGCCATAGATGGGGATCTTGGCCGAGCAGCTCATATAGGGCGTCAGCAGAATGGTCATCTTCCGATCCCGGTCCGAGGATACCGTGCGGGTAGCCATGATAGCCGGCACCGAGCAGCCGAAGCCGATCAGCAGCGGCACGATGCTCCGTCCGGACAGACCGATCTTCCGCAGCAGCTTGTCCATGACAAAGGCCACCCGGGCCATATAGCCGGTATCCTCCAGAATGGACAGGAAGAAAAACAGCGTCACGATAATGGGCAGGAATGACAGCACGCTGCCCACACCGGCGAAGATACCGTCAATGATCAGGCTATGCACCACCGGGTTGATGCCGTAGGCGGTCAGCGCCCCGTCCACGCCGGCGGTCACGTAGTCGATACCCAGCGCCAGCAGATCGCTTAGCCCCTGGCCAATAACATCGAACGTCAGCCAGAAGATCAGCAGCATCACGCCGAAGAATACCGGCAGCGCCGTGTATTTCCCCGTCAGTACCCTGTCCCAGGCCACGCTGCGCTTGTGCTCCTTGCTCTCATGGCACTTGACCACCGCGTCGGCGGTGACCTGCTCGATGAACGTATACCGCATATCCGCCAGCGAGGCGTTGCGGTCCAATCCGTTCTCCGTCTCCATCTGCACGATGCAGTGCTCCAGCAGCTCCCTCTCGTTCTGATCCAGCACCAGCCGGTCCGCCATATCCCTGTCGCCCTCAATGAGCTTCGTGGCGCAGAACCGGGGCGGCAGACCCAGCCGCTCAGCGTGGTCCTCGATCAGATGCACCACCGCATGGACGCACCGGTGCACCGGCGAATTCGCCGCGCAGAAGTCATAGACCTTGGGCAGCACCCGGTTTTTCGCCGTCTCCACCGCCCGGTCCATCAGCTCGGACACACCCTCGCCCTTGGCGGCGGTAATGGGCACCACGGGAATGCCCAGGTCGTCGGACAGCTTCTGCACGTCGATGGTGCCGCCGTTGGCGCGCACCTCGTCCATCATGTTCAATGCCAGCACCATAGGCACCCGCAGCTCCAGCAGCTGCAGTGTCAGGTACAGGTTGCGCTCGATGTTGGTGGCATCCACGATGTTGATGATGCCGTCCGGCTTCTGGTTCAGTATGTAGTCCCGCGTGACGATCTCCTCCTGGGTATAGGTCCGCAGGGAGTAGATGCCCGGCAGATCCACCACGGTGCAGTCCTTGTGCTCCCGTACCTCTCCGGACTTCTGGTCCACCGTCACGCCGGGGAAATTCCCCACGTGCTGGTTGGAGCCAGTCAGCGCGTTGAACAATGTAGTCTTGCCGCAGTTCTGGTTGCCCGCCAATGCAAAGATCATACGCGATCCCTCTTTTCCACGGTGATCTGTCGGGCGTCCTCCACCCGCAGCGTCAACTCATAGCCCCGCACGTGTATCTCGATGGGGTCCCCCATAGGTGCCACCTTCCGCAGTGTCACCAGCGTCCGTGGCGTCAGTCCCATATCCAGCAGGCGGCAGCGCAGTGCGCCCTCCCCGCCCACAGCGGTGATGACGCCGCTGTCGCCGATCTTCAGTTCATTTAGTGTCATAGCGCGTTACCTCAACAGCCTATCTGTATTGTGTGGTATGATGTTAGCACAGGCTAACCGCTCTGTCAAGAAACACCCGCCATTGTAACGACAGTTAAATACGTTTAACTGTCACTTGCTTTTAGGCCAGTCGTGTGTTATACTTCAGTTAGAGTGCTCTAAGTGTCAAAGGAGGTGCCGCCGTGGTATTACAGGAATCCGGTGAGATGTATCTGGAGAGCATCCTGGTCCTGATTCGTCAGGGGAAGGCCGTCCGTTCCATCGACATCGTGGACTATATGGGCTACTCCAAGCCCAGCGTCAGCCGCGCCGTTGGCCTGCTGAAGGCCGGGCAGTATATCGACGTAGACAACGGCGGCTACATCACCCTCACCGCCGCCGGGCGCGAGGTAGCCGAAAAGATCTACGAGCGCCACACGGTCCTCACGGACTTTCTCCGCCGCCTGGGTGTGGACGAGGCCAGCGCTGCCGAGGACGCCTGCCGCATGGAGCACGTCATCAGTGACGCTACCTTCCAAGCCCTGAAGCGTCATCTTGCATCCCCCCAATAACCGCTGAACAAGCCGCCCTCCGGCGGTTCCTTTCACACAAAAGCCTCCCCCGGTTTCGCCGGGGGAGGCTTATTCTCCGCCTCCGGCCAAGCCGAAGACCTTGCTTTTCAGTTGCTGTTGGCGCTGTACAGCCCCGCTGCGTCGTCCAGCGGCACGGAGAACGTCACCGTCTGCGCCTCAGTGTGGGCGCCGGCCTTCTCCATGATGGACTGCATGATGGCCGCCCGCTTATCGGCGGAGGTCACCAGGAAGATCATCTCCCGTTCCTCCGAGATGGCCATGCCGAAGAACTTGTTGGTGTTCCCCGCGTCGGTAGCCCGGGCGTGAATGACCGTACCGCCCCGCGCGCCGGCGGCGGAGGCCGCCTCCATCACCGCGTCGGTGTACCCGGTATTGGTGATCGCCACGATCAGCTGATACGCGTTCTCGTTCATCTGCTCTTCCTCCTTCACAGTCATATCCGGCTGCGCGTCGCTTTCGCCGGAGATCAGATAGTTCAGCGCCGTCCTTCCGCCCACGCTGCTCAGGTGCAGGCACACGGCGATACCGCTGCCGGGCCGGTCGATCCGCATGGTGTCCACCAGCTCCCGCATCAGCACCTCCTTGACAGCCGGCGTCACCACGGAGAACATCACGGACTTCTCCGTAGCCTCCAGACCCAGATAGCTCAGCACGTCGTTGCTGGCGGTGCCCCGGCCCAGGGCGGTGAACACCACCGGCGCGCCGAAAGCCCGGTAGAAATCCAGAAAATGCGTGGCGCCCATGACCCGGTTGGTGATGGTGATCATCAGATACAGACGGTTCTTGGTTGTTTCAGACATATCTCCACCTCCTCAGCACAGCTCGATAAGCTCCTCCACCGCCACAGGCGCGGCAGGAGCAGGTGCGCGGCGCAGCTTTCTCTGATAGCTCAGGCCCAGCAGCTGTATGGTCACCAGCGGCGTCATGGCCACCATCGCCACCACGCCGAAGGCGTCCGTCACCAGATTGCCGCCCACAGCGTCACAGGCGCCCAGGGCGAAGGGCAGCAGGAACGTAGCCGTCATGGGTCCGGAGGCCACGCCGCCGGAGTCGAAGGCCACGGACGTAAAGATCTGCGGCACCACGAAGCTCAGCGCCAGACTCAGCACATAGCCCGGCACCAGGAACCACATGATGGAGATACCCGTCAGCACCCGGATCATAGCCAGCCCCAGCGAGATGGCCACGCCCACAGACAGCGCCAGGTTCATGGCGTGAGCCGGGATGGAACCGGCGGTGATCTCCTCCACCTGCTTGTTCAGCACATGGACAGCCGGCTCCGCCTGTACGATGAAATAACCGATGACCATAGCAATGGGGATAAGTATCCAATTATAGGTATGGCTGGCGATGCTGCCGCCCAAAAAGCTGCCCACGGGCATAAAGCCCACGTTCACGCCCATCAGGAAGATGGTCAATCCTATGTACACATACACCAGACCGATGACCATGTGCAGTATCTCCTTGCGCTTGAGTCTGCGGGTCACCAGCTGGAACAGGATCAGGAAAGCGCCGATAGGCAGCAGCGCCGATGCCGTCTCCTTCAGATAGTGAGGTATCTCGCTGAGATACAGATCGAACATCTCCACCGTGTCCTTGGCATCCGGCATGCCCGCCGCGGTGTAGGCGCTTCCGTCCGGCTTATACAGCAATCCAAGGATCAGCACCGTGATGATCGGCCCGATAGAGCACAGCGCCACCAGGCCGAAGCTGTCGCCCCCTGCCTGCTTATCGCTTCGCACGGCACACACGCCCACGCCCAGTGCCATGATGAACGGCACCGTCATGGGTCCAGTGGTCACGCCTCCGGAGTCAAAAGCCACCGCCCAGAAATCCGGCGACACGAACATCGCCAGACCGAATACGATGGCGTAAAACCCGATCAGCAGCCACCGCAGCTGGATACCCAGCACGATACGCAGCAGGGCGATGACCAGGAACACACCCACGCCCACCGCCACGGACCAGATGATCACGTTGTTCTCGATGGCCGGCACCTGGTTGGCCAGCACCTGCAGATCCGGCTCCGCCACGGTAATGATCATGCCGATGAGGAATCCCACCACCGTGATGATCCACACCTTCTTTCGCCGTGTGATCTCGGAGCCTACCGCCTGTCCCAGCGGGATCATGGACATCTCCGACCCCAGCGTGAACAGTCCCATGCCGGCGATCAGCATCACGCCGCCCAGCAGGAACGCCACCATGGCGTTGTTGGGCACCGGCGCAATGGTGAAGCACAGCACCAGCACGATCAGCATTACCGGCAATACCGATGTCAGTGACTCGTGCAGCGGTTTTTTGAATACAGCAAAGACGTTTTCCGCCTTCTGCCGTTTTTTACGCAGTCTCGCCTGCTCGTCCTGAATAGTCCTGTGGCTCAAGTCTACCTTCCTTTCCTCGTCCTCCATAGCCTATACCAAAAAGCGGCGCATCTGTCCGTATCGGGCAGACACGCCTCCGCATCTTAACAGGTATATTGTACCATATGTTCACTTTTGGCACAACCCCGGAACCGTTAACATTGTGTGAAAAATGTCTGATCTCTCAGCGCACTTTTTCAACAAGCGCCGCCGCATGGGCCGCCATGCCCTCGCCGCTGCCGGTAAATCCCAGCCCCTCCTCCGTCGTCGCTTTCACAGAAACGCGTCCCGCGTCCAGTCCCATGGCCGCCGCCAGTCTCTCCCGCATCTCCAGGATAAAGGGCGCCAGCCTCGGTGCCTGGGCCGCCACCGTAGCGTCCACATTCACAATGGCCCAGCCCGCCTCCGCCAGCACCGCCGTCACCTGCCGCAGCAGCGCCGTGCTGTCCGCCCCGGCGTAGCGCGCATCGCTGTCCGGAAACAGCTTGCCGATGTCCCCCAGCGCCGCAGCGCCCAGCAGGGCGTCCATCACCGCGTGGGTCAGCACGTCCGCGTCGGAGTGCCCCAGCAGCCCCTTCTCAAAGGGCACCGTCACACCGCCCAGCACCAGGGCGCGGCCCGGTACCAGCCGGTGTACGTCATAGCCGTATCCAATGCGCAGATCCGTCATGCTCTGTTCTCCCTCTCCCGCAGGAATGCCTCTGCCATGGTCAGGTCCTCCCGCGTGGTGATCTTGATGTTCTCCCGCCAGCCGGGGGCCAGCCATACCTCCTTGCCCAGCCGTTCCACGGCGGAGCAGTCGTCCGTGATGTCCGCCCCGGCACTGATGGCCGACTGCAGAGCAGCCTTCAGGATATTTGCCTGAAACACCTGTGGTGTCTGTACGGCGTACAGCGTTTTCCGGTCCGGCGTGGACTGCACCAGCCCCGCCATATCCGCCACCTTCACCGTGTCCGTCACCGGCAGCGCCGGCGCGGCGGCATAGGTCCGCTGTCCCAGCCGCACCATGTCGTCCACCTGCTCCGGCAGGATCAGCGGCCGCGCGCCGTCATGCACCGCCAGCAGCTCGCAGCTGTCGCCGGCCGCCAGCGCCGCCAGCAGCACCGACTGAGTGCGGCTCCCGCCGCCCTCCACCACGCGCAGCGGCGTTTTGACATTCGCCCCGGCACACAGGGCCGCGATCTCCTCCAGGCGCTCCGGGCTTACCGCCACCACGATCTCGTCGATCAGCGCCGCCTCATCCAGCGCCCGCAGCGTCCGCAGCAGCACCGGCACGCCGCACAGCGGCGCCGTCAGCTTATCCGTGCCGCCCATGCGCTCAGAGCGCCCCGCGGCAGGCACCAGCGCCGCGCAGCGGGGGTGCCGTTCCTTTTTCCGGTTTAACAGCTTGTCAAAGAGCTTCCCCATCGTCATTCACACGCTCCCGTCATCACCGCGCCATCCAGCAGACGCTCCGCCTCTTGGTATCCGATCTCCCGCACCATCGCCAGCTCCGACAGCAGTATCTCCTTGGCACTGTGCAGCATTTTTCTCTCTCCGGTGGACAGTCCCCGCGCCGCCTCCCGCCGCATCAGGGACTTGACCACCCGTGCCACCTCCGTCAGGTCGCCGCTTTTCAGCCGCGCCATGTTCTCCCTGTAGCGGCGGTTCCAGTTGCGCTCCTCCTCCACCGTCAGCGATGGGATGGCCGAGAGCACCGCGTCCATCCTCTCCCGGTCATACAGCAGCCGCACGCCGATGGCCTCGCAGTTATCAGTGGGCAGCTTCAGTACCAGTCCGCTGACGGCTTGACGGAACACATAGTACGTCCGCGCCGCGCCGTACAGCAGCTCCTCCGTCACGCTCTCAATAACGCCCGCCCCGTGCATGGGGTGCACCACCCGCTGACCGATGCCGTACATACCGACGCCTCCCTTCCTGCTGTTCTTGTAGAAAATTATACCGTATTCTCCCACTTTTTACAAGGGATTTCCGTATCTTTCCCGTAAAAAGCACGGTCCCAGGCACTGCCTGGGACCGTGCTTTTCCGTTATCTCGCCTCGTACAGTGCCTTGCAGGCCCGGTACATCTCGTAGCAGTCCACCTTGGCCACCACCTCGAAGGGCGCGTGCATGCTCAGCACCGGCACGCCGGCGTCCAGCGTGGCGATGTTCCGGTTGGCCATATACTGTGCCACCGTCCCGCCGCCGCCGGCGTCGATCTTGCCCAGCTCACAGATCTGCCACCGCACGCCCGCGCCGTCCAGCACCGCGCGCACATAGGCCACCGTCTCCGCGTTGGCGTCCGAGGAACCGGACTTGCCCCGCGCGCCGGTGTACTTGCAGATACCCACGCCGTAGTTGACGAAGGCCGCGTTCTTCTTCTCGTACACATCGGCAAAGTTGGGGTCATAGGCTGCCGTCACGTCGGCAGACAGGCAAAAGGCGTTCTCAAAGCACGCCTTCAGCGGCACGTTCTGGCCGTCGCACAGGTCAGACATAAAGGCGTCAAAGGCCGCGGACTGCATACCTGTCACGCCCATGGAGCCGATCTCCTCCTTGTCCGCCAGCACGCATACCGCCGTCTTGTCCGGCGTTTCGATATCCAGCAGCGCCCGCAGCGCCGCGTAGCCGCACACCCGGTCGTCGTGGCCGTAGGACCCGATAAGGCTGCCGTCAATACCGATGTCCACCGCCTCCGCGGCGGGAACAGCCTCCAGCTCCGCGGAGGCGAAGTCGCTCTCCGTGATGCCGTACTTGTCGTGCAGCCGCTTCATCACGTGCAGCTTCACCCGGTCCTTGTCCTCGCTGTCCCCGATGGGCCGGCTGCCCACCAGCAGGTTCAGCGTCTCGCCGGGCACCGCCTCGTTCAGGGGCTTCCGGCCCTGTTCGCCGCCCAGATGGGGCAGCAGGTCCGTGATGACCAGCTGGGGCTCACCCGCCTCGCCGATGCACACGTCCACCACGCTGCCGTCCTTCTTGGCCACCACGCCCCGCAGCTGCAGGGGGATAGTCACCCACTGGTACTTGCGGATACCGCCGTAGTAGTGGGTCTTGAAATATGCCATCTCGCTGTCCTCATACAGCGGCGTGGGCTTCAGATCCAGCCGCGGCGAGTCGATATGCGCCGCCGCGATCTGCGCGCCCTCGGCCATGCTCTCCTTACCGATGACCGCCAGCATCAGCCCCTTGCCCCGGTTGCAGGTGTACACCTTATCCCCGGCCTTCAGCGCCATGCCGCGCTTATACTGCACAAAGCCCTTCTCCTCCGCCGCGGCGATAGCCGCCCGGGCGCTGAGCCGTTCGGTCTTTCCCGCGTTCAGGAATGCCTTGTAGTCCGCGCAGTAGGCCTCCATCTCCGCCAGCTGCGCCTCGTCCAGCGTATCATACCCGTTCTTGTCGTTCCGCAGCAGCTGCTCCCGCAGCGCCTTCATTTCCTCGCTCATGCTCGTTCCTCCTTCAATATCGTCTCCAGCGCCCGCCGTGCCTTTTCCGTAAAGGCCGCCGCGCTGCCGCAGTCGTTCACCAGCACATCCGTGCACCGGGCCCGGTAAAATGTCTCGTCCTTCTGTGCCCGCACCCGCAGCCGCGCGTATTCCTCCGGTATGCCGTCCCGTGCCATGATGCGCGCCACCCGCGTCTCCGCCGGCGCGATCACCGCCACCGTCCGGCGGCACAGCCCGTCCAGCCCGCTTTCGATCAGGTTGATGGCGTCGATGCCCACCACCGCCGCGTCGCTCGCGTCCATCCGCCGCCGCAGCTCCCGGGGCAGTCGTGCATAGATGATCCCGTTCAGCGTCTCCAGCGCCGCCGGATCGCCGAATACGAGGTTCCCCAGCTTCTGCCGGTCCAGACCGCCGTCCACCGCGAACACCGGACCGAACGCCCCGGCGATGGCCTCCCGCAGCGCTCCGTCCGTCCGCAGCAGCTCATGGTAGATGGCGTCGCAGTCCAGCACCAGCCCGCCCAGCTGCTCCAGCGCCCGCAGGGCGCTGGTCTTGCCCGCGCCGGTAGGCCCCGTGAAGCCGATGACCAGCGGCGACGCGTCCACCGTGTGGAACCCCGCCGCCTTTTTCAGCCGGTTGCTCACCGCCAGTCCCAGCCCCGTCTCGTCCGGGCACTGGGCATAGATGGCCGTCACCTCCGTCTCGTCGAAGGTCCGCAGCGCGTCGAACACGCGCTGTGCCTGGGCCAGCTTGTCTCCTGCCGGTCCCAACCGATGTACGATGTGCCCCGCGAACAGCGGCGCGTACTCGTCAAAGCAGATGACCC
>ENA-UOJQ01002312-UOJQ01002312.1-human-gut-metagenome-genome-assembly--contig:-P63-NODE-2312-length-12068-cov-7.130941_pt1 | contig 12068 bp, 11 predicted proteins | sample MGYA00242352_ERZ723899 | MGnify/ENA metagenome assembly ERZ723899 | reverse complement strand
GTGTCGCCAAGTGGTAAGGCATCGGCTTTTGGTGCCGACATTCGTTGGTTCGAATCCAGCCACCCCAGCCAACAGACTTATAAGACCTTGTTTTTACAAGGTCTTTTTTATTGCGACATAGGAGATACCCTCAAATGGCATAGTGTACCACAACTATGTACCACAAGAGGGCTTTTATGAACGGTCATCACTGGCTTATCAGAAGAAACAGAGTGTATTATATAAGGGTTAGAATACCTAACTATTTGATATACCTTGTTAAAACATCAGAATTTCGCTATTCTTTAAAGACGTATAACTATTACGAAGCTCTTGCAAAACTCCCAAAAGAAAGTTATAAAATTAACTTGAAAATCAATTTCTTAAAGGGCGTTGATATGAGAATCAGAAAAGGTGAAATCATTTTAAGCGATGAGGATATTGACCGATTAGTTATCCACAAGTTGAAACAGATTGAAGAGGTTTTTGAAAATCATTATGAGGAAGTCGCCAACCGCCAGTATGATATTTCTTCCCTCACCTTTTTTAATTCCAGCGCTGGTGAAATGCCAACACCTAACGCAGAATTAGACAGCATTGAAATTTTTATCAAAGAATATTTCAGAGATTTAAAATCCGATACTCCCCTTATATCAGAATATTATTCTGCTGATTTTGTTTTTGAAGATTTTTTTGTTTTGGATGATTTTTTATTAGAACTATCAGTATTTTTTGATTTTCTATCTATATAATTTTCAATTTCTTTTTTAAAGAAATCATTATTAAGTTTATTTTCCAAATCAGTTAATAATTGTTCTGGCTTATATGCTCCCTTTTTAACAGTATTTTTCCAAATCGGAAAAGTTCCACATCTCAAAACAATCGTTGTATAATCTTCAATATCTTTTAAAATTCTAACTGTCGGAGAAATATTTTTACCTTTACCTTTTGTAAAACAAACTTTTTCACCTCGGATTATTCTATCTTTGGCGAAATGCTTTTTGAGCACACGCCCAGTTACTTTTTCTATATCTTCTAAGTCTAAAGACCACATTTCAGGCTTAATTTGATTTGGTGATATTTTCTTTTTAACACTTGAATAATTTGAAATACTTCCCAATCTCACCCATTTCCAAGTTGAGGGGATGTCAAAAGGTATTTCGTCTGTGGTGATTGGTGGGAGAGGTTTGTCTTTTTTGATTTTTCCTTCTTTGATGAGTTTTTGTTTTTCAGCTTGAATTTTTGCGTATAGAATTTCGGCAGATTCATCATTTGCATCTTGCGGTACGAGCTTCCCCTGTATTGCATACTGCAAAATTGATTTTTTTAACTGTTCGGGAAAACTATCGTTCAAAATTGAAAGTTCTGTTTCCGCTTTCTCGTATTGCTTAACCAGCGGCTCTAATTCTTCAATCTTTGCTACAATACGTTTTTGCTCTGCTAGTGGTGGGATACTAATAAGTATATTCTTAAAAAGATTTTTATCTAAATGAGGTATAGCTCCTCCTTTTTTATTATCCCTAAATTTTTTTTGATGAAAACGTAGAATTTTTAATACATAATCAATACAATCTGCGCAAAAAAAATGTAATTTCTTAAATGTACTTCCCATATAGCCATTCTCTGATGAAAGAAATACTTCACCAGAATTTTCACCATCTACAAGGATTATATACTCCCCTTTACATATTTTAACACCTGCATCTCGTAAATCTGGTATTTTTTTACCTCTCAAATATTTTGCATCTAGCAAAGGTAACTTTTCATTTGTAGTTTCTTCCCCATTATCTAAAAAGCACAATTCTCCCAATCGTACCCATTTCCAAGTTGAGGGGATGGCGAATGGTATTTCTTCTTCAGTGATTAGTGGTAGAGGTTTATCTTTTTTGATTTTGCCTTCTTTGATCAGCTTTTGTTTTTCAGCTTGAATTTTTGCGTATAAAATTTCGGCAGGCTCATCATTTGCATCTTGTGGTACGAGCTTTCCTTGTATTGCCAATTGTAATATGGAATTTTTTAAGTTCTGTGCTTTCATATTACTTTTTTCCTTCACTCTTACACTTAATTTTCGGTTTACCACGACCGAAAAAGTATATTTTAAGCCCTTTGAGACAATATTTTACCTTCCGATAGTAATACTTAATATCTTCCCAAAATGTACGATCTGGCGCCCAGCATTTGTTAAAATCTTTATCTAAATCTACAAATTCATTTTGTGTTTCTTGGGGAATACATTGGAGTATTTCCTTTCCTAGCTGATCATCTGTTTCAAAATCATCGTAGTAATTAACATTAAAAAATCGCTCATAACATATACTTAGATTTTTATTTAAATAATAAATTCTAACACATAAATGGCTATATATCTCATATATTTTAAAAAATTTTTCTTTCATTAATTTAGTAGCATCTTTATCCCTATTCTGTAACAAATCTGCTAAATCCGAAATGGTCAACATATAATCTTGCCAAGCATTATTTAACTGATTATTATTATATTTAATGATTTTCAACTCTGATAAAAAGCATCTGTTACAATCACTTAAAAATATATATTTATCAATATCCAATATAAAAGACATACATGGAAAACCTTTTGTGACCAAAAAAGAATTCATATTTCCTTCTTCATAGGTCTTTCTTATTTCATCTAAATATCTTTTTTTAAAATCAATCATTTCAGAGAAATCTAGATGTATTTGTGAAACTAACGAACAGAAATCACCACGCATCTGACGTTTGGCTTTACGCATTTCTAACTTTAAATTGAAACGATGAGCTAAAAAAGCACCAAGAAAAACCGAAGTGAAGGTAACTCCTGCATCAAGCCAATTTACTTTTTGTAACTGCTCTCCCAAATTAACCACCATATTTGCCACATCAATATTCATCACTTTTTACCTTTAACTTGGCTTTCAATTTGTTTTTGGGTTGTTTTAAGATTTTCAAGAAAGTCTTTTTCCACTTGAGAAAATTCGTCTTTGGTGCGCTCTTTATAGACGGCATATTCTGCTAAAGCCTTATTATCGGCTTCTAATTTTGAGATTGTGCCTGCACTTTGCAAAATCTCTCTGCCGGTCATCTTTATAAAATCGTCAAGTTTAATAATCCAGTCTTTCATATACATCGGATTATGCAAAGTTGCCTGTAATTCGGCAAATTCTAAATATGCGGTGGTAATGCGGTTTAGAACATTTAATTCCTCTTCATCAAGGTAGTTTTTCGCAACCGTCATGTCAGAAGCTCGAGGCCGCTCGCCATCAAACGATTTAAGCCCTGCAAACGGTTTATTACCATCAGCACGCATATTCAAAACGTTTTACGCATGAATCAGCCACAATATCAGCTATTGAAGCATCATCTTTTTTAAGGTTATAAACTTCCCAACAACTGTTTAAGGTTACAAAAGCATTTTTTAATGCGTCTATACTAAATTCTTCACTATTCATATTTGAAATCCCTTTTCGATATGCGATCAATTTATAATAGTTTAATCAATTTTTCAAGCATGTAATTTCTTTTTTAAGATAAAACACCGCATAATTTTTGTAAATTAGGATTTACAATTTTTCATTTTTAAGTATTTTGTAAAATAGAATTAACAAAAATTCATTTTAATAAATTTTGTAAAATAGGATTTACACTTTGTTCAAAAAAAATATTAGCAGTCTGCACACTGCTGAAAGCCTTTATTTCCTTATTGACAAGCATATTGGCATAATATATTTTATTAGCAGTGCTAATGAATTTTGCTAATAAAGCGTGTTTTTGTTCGAAGCAAAAAATTAGTTAAGTCTTTGATTTTGTGTTATTACGAGGTTTAGACTAAGCGGTTTATTTGAATCCAGCCACCCCAGCCAGACTTGACAAGAGCCTATTTTAGCCAGCGCTAAAATAGGCTTTCTTATTGAAATATATGCGTTGCGGCAGTTTTTGAATATTGTTTAAGGAGAAATTTATGAAAAGAATCGGCATTATAGGAACGGGAATTTGGGGAACGGCGCTGGCTTTAACTGCTGCACGTGCCGGAAACGACGTTTTGTGCTGGGCACGCGAACAGGAAGTTGTCGACTCCGTCAACCAGAAGCACGTCAATAAAATGTTTCTGCCGGATATTCCCCTGCCCGATGCCATCAGAGCCTCTGCCGATATCGCCGATGTTTTCGCATTTGCCAAGGTTATTCTGCTGACAACTTCGGCACAATGGACACGTTTGATGCTGAAACAGATGAAATCCTATGTCAAAGAAGACACGGTTATCGTTTTATGCGCCAAAGGAATTGAAGTGGAAACGGGAAAGATGCTCTCGGAAGTATTGCAGGAAGAAATTCCTTATGCTGCGGTTGCCATTTTGTCCGGTCCGGGTTTTGCAGTCGATGTCGCCAAACAGAAACTGGCCTCCGTTACGATTGCCTGTGCCAAAGAGGGAATTGCCTCCGAACTTGCCAACATGCTCGGAACGCCTTATTTCCGCCCATATCTGACCGCTGACATGATTTCGCCGCAAATCGGCGGGAGCGTCAAAAACGTCATTGCCATCGCTTCGGGCGTTGTTGAAGGGGCTAAACTCGGCGACGGGGCGCGAGCGGCGCTGATTACACGCGGCTTTAACGAAATGGTACGGCTGTCCAAAGCTTTGGGCGGAACCTTGCGCACGATGATGGGGATGAGCGGCATGGGTGACCTCGTTCTGACGGCAAACTGTGCAACCTCCCGCAATTTCAGTTTCGGATATGAGGTCGGCGCCTGCGGCCACGCAGAGAAACTGCTGGAGGAAAATACGCGTACGGTAGAAGGAATTTATACGGCCAAAGCCGTTGTCAAACGTGCACATGAGCTGGGCATAGAAATGCCGATATGCGAAACGGTCAACAAAGTTCTGTTCAGCGGTTTATCTATAAATGAGGCTATGGACGAGCTGATGTCCCGTCCTTACAAAGAGGAAGGATTTTAATCTTTATGATTTTATGACTTTGCGGACTATACTTCTCATTTAGGGGGATATCCCATCTCTTTCCGACAAAAGCCGAAACCTGCCATGCGTTTGCATCATACTTGCCGTTGACATCGGAACCCGAAGGCGTATAGCTTTTTATCTTCTGCGTGTGCCAGAAATACGTTCCGACAACATCTACAAACCAGTTATCTGCCGTACTCAGGGTTGAATATACTCCGAGGCTCTGCGTTTCGCCGTCGCCATGCCCGCCGCGGTCGTATTTCTGTCTTGAATCGCTTGTTCCGCCATACAGCCCCAACTGCAGGCCCTTTCCGCCATTATGCCAGATTTCACGGTCATAACCGATTTCCGCTCCATAAATTTTCATATTGCTTTTCGTCTGGTCTTTGTAGCGGAATTTAATTTCGCGGCCAATCCCCTTAATCCATAGTCCGTCATCTTTTCCGGTTCGTTTATGTTTCATGCGAAAACGGTTGTACAACGGATTAAGGTGCGTATAAAATAACGAGGCCAGCGAACTGTACGTATTTTTGGCAATCAGCGAACTGTCTGTATGTTCCTGCGTCCGATGCAGTACCCAGTCATCGCCGTCATGCTGCAGATTATATCTGAAAGCACCAACATCAACGGCGTTGCCAACCAAGTAAAAGTTATCCGCTGCCGACGACGTTTCGTCTATGAGCTTAAATTCTGCAGGCAGATTTCCGTCAGCACTGTAATCGTGCACAATCAGCCCGAAATTTCCGTTGTCGCCCCCGATATCCAAGTGATCGGCTTCATTTTGCGCCAAATTGCTGCTGATACTGAAAATGCCGCTGCCGTCGAGCTTATCTATCTGCAGCTGCGAAAAGCCCGGTTCCTTTATTATGGTTACCAAGGTATTTTTCAACTCTAAATCTGAAATATTGTTTGTTCCGGCGACATTTAGAATGCCATCGGTTATTTTTGTAATTCCGGACATAATTCCGCCCGAATGCAATACGATTAATCCGCCGTCGGCCTCCGTATTCCGCGAAATTCCGCCTGAGAATACAGTCTGTATGCCGCCATGGATTTTAGTATCCGAAGCAAGTCCGCCGGTTTCAATATTCTGCAGCCCGGCAAACAATTCCGTTCCATCGGCAGTGCCACGGACAATCTGAGTCCCGCCGATAATTCTGCTTTCCGCCGCCTGCCCGCCGTCGGCAACCTGTTGTACGCCGAAAAGGTTTACGGTACTTCCCGAGGCAATCCCCCCGTTTTCGACAATCTGGCTGCCTCCGATATAAATCCGGGCATTTTCGCTTTTCCCTTCCACATACTCTGTGCCCAGGCTGATGACGCTTGAAACGGCTTCTCCTCCTGATTTGATATAAGAGTTTCCGCCGTTTATGGACATTCCTGACGTTTTGCCGCCGTTTTGTATTTCTGCCTGACCTCCTTTTTTGATAACAGCACCGTTAATATCTCCGGCGACAGTAAGGCGGCCGCCATTTTCGATTACGGAGTTTTCTGCAGTTCCGCCGGCGTCAACCTGTTGTATCCCGGTACCTGATATAACTGCATTATGTACATATCCCTGCTCTTTTACAATCTGGATGCCGCCGGAAACAGCGCTTTCGCGGTCTGTACCAAAAACATTCTGAGTGCCGGAAACTATTTTGGCCTGCAGAGATGTTCCTCCGGATTCAACATTCATTGTCCCGCCGTTTAGCGTCGTATTGGCAGCAGTTCCTTCCCAACCGACAGTCTGTACACCGCCGGCATCTACTCTGGTATTCTCCGACGTTCCGTAAAATCCGACCTGCTGAATACCGTTTTCCGACACAACGGCATTTTCGGCACTGCCGCCGCCTTCTATAATCTGCTCCCCGCCGCTGACCCTGCCGTTGACGTCCCTCCCGTAAACATACTGAGTGCCGGATAAAACGGTCGTGTTTTGAGCAATGCCTTCTTCATCAACAGTCATTGTTCCTCCCGAAACCGTCGTCTTCTCTGCGGCTCCGCCGTCTTTAACCGTCATTTCACCGCCGTTTTGTACGGTTGTCGCCACGGCTTTGCCGGCAACTTCCTGCGTTCCCCGGCCGAAAACCGTTGTATCCTGCACCGTTCCACCGGCATTAACCTGCTGCCGGCCACCGCTGACCTGAGCACCGAAAGCGGCGCCGCCATCCCTTATTTCCTGAATTCCGCCGGAAACTTTCGCATTATTGTCCGTTCCTGATATATATTCGTGTCCTGAAGCGATAACCGTCCCCTCCGCCGTGCCTCCCGATGAAACAAAAAAGCTGCCGCCGTCTACAGACGTATCTTCAGCATAACCGCCGGCATTGACGTCTATGGTTCCATACGAACCGACACTGGAAGAATATGCCCGGCCGTCGACATTCTGCACGGCATATTGCTGCACAACAGTACCGTATGATATGCCGTTCTGCAATACATCCTGCTGCCCATACGGATAAATATTGCTGTTACGGGTTACGCCTCCGGACATAACCTGCTGCTTTCCCGAAACGGTAAAATTATCAGCCTCGCCATAAACACGCTGGGTTACAACCGAATGAACGTCGCCACCGCTGACAACTTCTCCGGCAGGAATATCGACGGTTATCGCCCGGGAACCTTCCGGATGCAACAACAGGCACGGCAAAAGCAGCAAAAACTTTCGCAAATGTTTGTTCATAACGGTTATCTCCCCAATTTTACGACAAAGCAGCCGCATTTTTCAGATGACGGCATTTTCCGTAATCGCACTTTAAGCTCACATATAATCGTAAATCCCCGGAATAAAAGCCCGATAGCCTTATTTTCCGCATAAATACAAAAAAAACAGTCTGACAGATACAAAAAAACAGCCCGTTCCGTAAGGAGCGGACTGTCTTTGTTTCATCATCGGACGATGATTTGCGGTACAAATCAGACAATGATATGCGGCACAAAATGGCTCATGTCATCGGTAATTCTGGACGTGTTTTCCCGAATTCCCATTCCGGCCGCCTCACCGCCGATAACCCAGCTTCCCAGCACCGGATATCTGCCATCAAAACAGGGGATATCAACAAGCTGCTGATATATGTATCCTTCTTTGCCGTACCCACCGGAAGAGCTTTCCAGTATCGTACCGTTTTTTACCAGCTCAACATTGGCTCCTTCGCGGGAGAATACCGGCTTTTTACAATAAGCTCCCAATTTTCCGGGTTCGGCATAGGCCGGCAGGATATAGGGAGACCGGGGGAACATTTCGTAAAGCACCGGAAGCATGGCCTTGTCAGACATCAAAGCTTTCCACAGCGGTTCTATCCAGCACATCTCCGTCATACAACCGGTCAAATCCTCTGCAAACATAAACTCCCACGGATAAAGCTTGAACATACAGTCTATCGGCATACCGTCGGGCGCAAACAATGAGCCGTTTTCATGCCTTATGCTGCGAATATCCAGTTCGTAAGGAACAAGCCCCGCCTCAAAGGCCGTTGAAATGATATAGCCCAGAGTGGCATTGTCTTCCAGACAATCGGAAATTGATGCAAAGTAATACCGGCCGCATTGATATCGTTCGTGGATATATTTCCAGGATTCCACCATTTTTTCATGAATGGAATTGAACTGGTCGTGCGACGGAAAAACATCCTCTTTCCATAACCACTGGATGACGGCGGCCTCTACCAGAGAAGTCGGCGTATCGGCGTTAAATTCCAGCAATTTCGGCACGCCGTTGACAAATGCAAAGTCAAAGCGCCCGTACAGGGAATAATCATCCTCTTCCCAGCTGCGGACTATCGCCTCGCGAACCGCGACGGGAATGCAAAGCGCATCAAGCCGGCGGTTGTCATACAGACAGGCTTCCACAGCCTTGCAATACATTTCGTAACATTCAGCCGTCGCTTTTTCAAGCGCTTCAATTTCAGCTGACGTAAAACAATAGCAGGCATCTTCCATCCAATAGGACTCGTGAAACCCGAACCCCTGCTTTTCCACAATTTCCCGGTAATTCTCACGAGGCGTACAACTAATTCTTTCCATATCCGACAAAATTAATCATGCGCCAATAGGTTTACTGCTGAAACTGCTGCCAAAGCCCTTTCCCGATGTTGACTTACTGCCCGAAGCCGGAGCCTTGGAACCGACAGAATTCGGTTTTGCAGAGCCATAGGATACGTTGCGGACTCCCGCGGGAGGATCAACTTTTACCCCTCCGGAATTTGTCCAGGAACCGTTCCCGGGATAATAAAAATACGAGGGAGAACCTCCGCCGGAAGGCGTCAGCGCCCAGCGCATCAGCATTGCATTCCATATCCATGAATTTCCCTGACTGTCCCGATATTCCTGTTTGTCTTTCGGATTTTCAGGAAGTTTGTCTTTGGCGACACATGATACAAACAATAAAAAACCAGCTGCAAAAAAATAATTAAACTTTTTCATACGACATAACTTTTAGTTAGACAAAATAATCAAAAAACTTCCGTTTTTATACGGTGTTTTACCGAAAATGTCAAGCTGTTTATTGTCTGACAGGACAGTCCGCCGCTCCCGCCGTAAAGGAAATAACCGGTTTATCGGCAAAGGGGCAACTGGCGAACAATAGGAAGAAACGGTTTTCCAGCCGCCGGTTTGGCCGGATCGCGGCGAGGATGTCCGGCTTCTATGAGAAATCCCCGGCTAAACGACAGCCGGGGTTTCATTCAAGCTATTTACTGAGGACAGCTTGGAATTACGCCTTTTTTATACATAAGACATAATATGTTCCGTCGCGGATTTCCACACCATGGGTGTCGTGGCCAAAGCCGGGGAAATCCCTGTCAAAGGCCTGAAGCGCCTTCAAATAACCAAGTATCGGCCCGTCGGCTGCGCCGGCATTTTCACCCGGCATCAAAAGCGGAATTCCCGGCGGATAAGGAACAACACCGGTTGCGACCGTCCGCGTTGCCATATCGTCAATGCTTACGGCTTCAACATTGTTATGAACCAGATTTTCATAAGCTTCCACCGGCGTCATATCAGGGTGCGGCAAAACAGAGAATCCGGCGGACAGCGCTTTAGTCGTTCCGAGCTTTTTCATCGCCGTAAACATTTTGGTACAGAGGTCTTTCAGCCCCATGCCATGATACGCGTGTTCCGTTTCTCTGACCAGTTTCGGCAGAACGCGCTCCAACGGCTCGTTATTGTCATAATCGCGTTTAAACTCAAACAACGTATTAAGCAGCGTTCCCCATTTGCCATTGGTTACGCCAAGAGAAAACAGAAAAAGAATTGTAAAATCGGTCGTTTTTTCCACCACAATCCCTTTATTGTCCAGATATGCGCTGACGACAGCGGCGGGAATACCCCAATCCTCTAATTCCGCATCCGATTTGACACCCGGCGTTACAATCGACACCTTAATCGGATCCAGCATGCAATAACCCTGTTCTACGTTGCCGAAACCATGCCATTCTTCATCGGGATTAAGCAGCCAGCATCCGGGATCCGAGGCCAACTGTTCCTCGGACGCTTCATACAGCGGAACTTTTTTTCCGCTTTCTGCATCTTTGACAAAATCCGGCTGCCAGACATTGAAAAACCAGTCTTTTCCGGCAGCGGTAAATTCAGCATACAGCCGCGCCATCGTTTTGCGGAACGAAACCGCTTCGCGAATGGACGCATCGGTCAGTGTCTTGCCGCCCGGTCCGTCCATCATGGCAGCACTGATGTCATTGGAGGCAATAATCGGATAAAACGGCGAGGTTGACGCATGCATCATAAACGCTTCGTTAAAGCGTTGGTGGTCAATCGGGTTGCGCCCGTCACGAACGTGTATCATCGATGCCTGGGAAAAAGCTGCGAGCAGCTTATGCGTCGACTGCGTGGCAAACATGGTAGGCCCTTTGCGGTCGTCGTCTTTCGGATCGCAACACATCGCAAAACGCCCCTTGTACATCGGGTTAAAACGCGCATATCCGTACCAGGCTTCGTCAAAATGCAGCCGGTCGACACTTTTTCCCAACAGCTCCTTGACCCGGTTGACATTATAACACAAGCCGTCATACGTTGAGTTGGTGATAATCGCATGCACCGGCTTGGTATCAATCCCGTCTTTAACGAGCGGATTTTCAGCAATGCTCTCTTTTACGGCTTCAGGTTCCAGGCGGTCAGGCGTAATCGGCCCGATAATGCCGTACCGGTTGCGGGTCGGCACCATATACACCGGTATCGCGCCAGACATGGTGATAGCGTGTTCGACCGACTTATGACAATTACGGTCGCAGAGCGCAATCTGATTGCGGGTAACGCTGGCCATCAGGATAACCCTGTTGGATGTGGACGAACCGTTGGTTACATGATATGTCCGGTCAGCACCAAATACTCTTGCGGCATATTTTTCGCTCTCCCCTATCGGTCCGGAATGGTCTAAGAGCGAGCCCAGTTCACCAACGGATATGGACAAATCGGAACGGAATACCGGTTCCCGAAAAAAGTTGAAAAAAGCCCGGCCGGCCGGAGAACGGAGAAAACCGGTTCCTCCGGTATGCCCCGGCGTATGCCACGAATATTCGTGCACTTTGGAAAATTTTGCCAGCGCCTTAAACATCGGCGGCAGAATAAACTGCCGGTAACGCTCCACCGCTGCCAATACCCGCCCGGCGATAAAATCCGATGTATCTTCCAGTATCCAAATAAAGTCGCTGACATTCTCGAGAATTTCCGTGGACACTTTTGAGGCGGCAGTACGACCGGCAAGCAGAAATACCGGCACATCACGGTTATGTTCGCGCAAAACATGCAGTAAATCGACGATTTTCAGATAATCTTTGTCATCCTGATTGTTCAGTTTGAGCAAAATACATTGAACCGTCGGGTCTGATACCAATACTGCCTTGGCATCTTCTTCGCTTTCAGACACGATAACGCTTACATCCTGTGCCTCCAGCCCGCATTTCAGCCCGCGTACGGCTCTGGCTGCTGCCGTATTGTCGTTGATACCGTTATACACTAGCAGTATTTTTATGCCCAGAGGGCTATTTTCCTGATTTTTCATACATTCTTTCATCTACACTGTCTCCTTTTGATTGTGATTTGAGAAGAAACCGATCCAACCTATGCATCTGGGTTGTGGACCTGGAAAGAGACCGGCTCTACCTATGCACCTGGGTTGTGGACCTGGAAAGAGACC
>ENA-UOJQ01002308-UOJQ01002308.1-human-gut-metagenome-genome-assembly--contig:-P63-NODE-2308-length-12075-cov-6.117554_pt1 | contig 12075 bp, 10 predicted proteins | sample MGYA00242352_ERZ723899 | MGnify/ENA metagenome assembly ERZ723899 | reverse complement strand
GGCCCCCGCCGGCAGGTGCGCTGCGATGTATGCCGCGCTTCGCCGCGGCGCGCCCGTCACCACCGTCACGGCAGCCCTGGGCGCGTAGTGCCGGTACTTCATTCCCGGTGCCTTGGCCTTCTCCCCGTCGGACAGCTTCTGCCGCACGGCCTTGTCCTCGGCCACCTCCCCCAGCACCGCCTCCAGCGCCTCCAGCGGCAGTCCGCCGGGCCGCAGCAGCCGGGGTGGCTGCACCGTCAGATCGATAATAGTGCTCTCTACGCCTACGGCGCAGGGCCCGCCGTCCACGATCCCGTCGATCTTGCCCATCATGTCCTCCATCATGTGCCGCGCACAGGTGGGGCTGGGCCGTCCGGAGGTATTCCCGCTGGGTGCCGCCACCGGCGTATCCGCTGCCGCGATAATGGCCCGCGTCACCGGATGGTCCGGGCAGCGGATGCCCACGGTATCCAGCCCGCCGGTGGTCCGCAGGGGCACGCAGTCCCGCCGGGGCAGGATCATGGTCAGCGGCCCCGGCCAGAACCGTTCCGCCAGCGCATAGGCCGTGTCGGGGATATCCACACAGCAGCGTTCCAGCCAGCCCGCGTCCGGCACGTGCAGGATCAGCGGGTTGTCCTGTGGCCGTCCCTTGGCCTCGAAAATACGGCGCACCGCGTCCTCGTTGAGCCCGTCGGCCCCCAACCCGTATACCGTCTCCGTGGGGATACCCAGCAGGCCGCCCCGGCGAAGGATCGCCGCCGCCTCCACGATGGCGTTTTTGTCCGTTTCCGGATGGAATATGATGGTCTCCATCACCCGAACCTCGTTTCTTCTGCTCTTTTATTCCGCCGCAGCGGCAAAACTCCTCTTTTTACAGCCCCAGGTCCTCCCCCACGAGAATGACCTTGATACGCTCATGCACCATGGAGTACCGCGTCACCACCACATAGGAACAGATGCAGTCCGGACTGGTGCAGTCGCCGCACTGTCCGGTCAGGCCGCAGGGCGTCTTGATACCGAACCGCTGCGCGTTGGCCGGCGCGGCGATGTTCCGGGCGCGGGCAATGGCGTCGTCCAGCGTGCCCAGCACCTTGTTCATACCGGCGATGACCAACACCTGCCGGGGGCCGTAGCACATGGCCGCCACCCGGTTGCCCATGCCGTCGATGTTCACCAGCTGCCCGTCCTTGGAGATGGCGTTGCTGCTCATCAGGAACGTGCCGCAGCTCAACGCCTGGTGCATCAGCGTCTGCTTCTCCGCCGGGTCCTTAGCGGTATCCCGGTCGATGAGGGTATAGCCCTCCTGCGCCAGCCGCTGCTTCAGCCCCAGCTCGTCCACCGTCATCACGCCGCCCCAGGATACACTGTCCGTCTTGGGGATCAGCTCCAGCGCCTTCTCCACGGCCTCGGCAGCGGTGGAACAGTAATAGGCGTCAAAGTGCCGCTTCTTCATAGCCTCCACCGTCTTGGGGCCGGACAGGTCATACATTTTCTTCTTATTCTCGTTCATGGTCAACTCTCCTTTCCCTCGTGCAGCCGTTGGGCCTGGTCGTTCAGAGTCAGCGCGTCGATCATGTCATCCAGATCGCCGTTGATGATGGCCGCAATGTTGAAATTTTTATTGTCTCCCGTCAGCCGATGATCCGTGACCCGGTTCTGCGGGAAATTATACGTTCTGATCTTGCCGCTTCTGTCGCCGGTGCCCACCTGGCTCTTCCGTGTGGCGGCGATGGCGGCGTTCTGCTTCTCCTGCTCCGCCTCGTACAGCTTCGAGCGCAGGATCTTCATGGCCCGATCCTTGTTCTTGTACTGGCTGCGCTCATCCTGGCACTCCACCACCACGCCCGTGGGCAGATGGGTGATACGTATGGCGCTCTCCGTCTTGTTCACGTGCTGTCCCCCCGCGCCGGAGGAACGGAACGTGTCGATCTGCAAGTCCTTGGGGTCGATGGAAAACTCCACCTCCTCCGCCTCCGGCATCACCGCCACCGTGGCGGCAGAGGTCTGGATGCGCCCGGAGGACTCCGTCTCCGGCACCCGCTGCACCCGGTGTGTCCCGGCCTCGAATTTCAGCCGTGACCAGGCGCCCGCGCCCTCGATCTCGGCGCTGACCTCCTTCACGCCGCCCAGCTCCGTCATGTTCTCACTGACGATGCTCAGCGTCCAGCCCCGGCGCTCGGCGTACATGGTGTACATCCGCAGCAGGTCGGCGGCGAATAGTGCGCCCTCCTCCCCGCCGATACCGGCCCGTATCTCCAGTATCACGTTCTTCTCGTCATTGGGGTCCCGCGGCAGCAGCAGCCGCTTCAGCTCCTCCTGCAAGCGCTCCATATCCCCCTTCGCCCCAGCCAGCTCCTCCTGTGCCAGAGCCCGCAGCTCCGGGTCAGACAGCATCTCCTCCGCCTCCCGGGCGGTATCCTGCGCCCGCAGATACGCCTGCCAGCATTCCACCACCGGCGTCAGCTCCTTCTGCTCCCGGCGCAGCGCCGTCAGCTTCTCCCGGTCCGTATACACCGCCGGGTCCGCCAGCTGCTGCTCCACCTCTGTCAAATGCGCCGCAAGGGCGCTCAGCTTCTCCTGCATGGCCCGTCCTCAGTCGTTCTCCAGCAGGCGGCGCACATTCTGGATAAAGTCGTTCCGCCAGAACTCATACCCCTCGCTGTCCGGCCGCAGCGACACCGCCAGCCGGTGGGCCTGCCCGGTGTACATATCCATCTGGTCATAGACCTCCTCGCTGCGCTGGGTGGTGCTCCGCGTGACCACGTAGGCCACGTTTTCCATCTCCAGTCCCCGCCGCTTCAGCAGCGCGCGAATGGGGCTGGCGCACCGCCCCGCCCACACCGGGCTGCCCACGATCACCAGTTTGTACGCGCCCAGCGGCTTCTCCGTCTCAAAGGGCTGCAGGGGCCGGGTGGATGTCTTCATGGCGTCCATACCGCAGCGCATATACCCCCGCCAGCCGCTGCGGTCGCAGTCGTCGGTGATGGCCGTGATCTCCGCGCCCAGCGCCTCGGCGATCTCCTTGACCGCCCGGCGGGTATGCCCGGTCCGGGAATAGTAAATGCACAAAATATCACTCATGTTATCGCTCCTCCTGTTCCTCGGCCTGCAAGCTCAGTTCTTCCCAGCGCTCCATCTCCTGCTCCAGCCGCTTCTGCACGTCCTGCTGTTCCTGATACAGCGCGTTCAGCTTCTCCGCGTCACAGGCGTTCTCCGCCATCTCCGCCTCCAGCCGCGCGCTGTCCGCCTCCAGCCTGGCGATAGCCGTCTCGCAGATGGTCAGCTGCTTTTTCGCCGCCTGCTGGGCCCGGTTGCCCCGGCTGCCGTTCTTTTTCGGCGCAGCGGACTGCGCCTGTACCGCGGCCGCCGCGGCGGCGCGTTCCTCCTCCTTGGCCTGCCGGTACTGTGCAAAGCCCATGGGATAGTCCGTGATGACGCCCCCGGCCAGCTCCCACACACGGGTGGCGAACCGGTTGATGAAATACCGGTCGTGGCTCACGAACAGCAGCGTCCCGTCGAAGGCCTCCACCGCCTGCTCCAGCCACTCCCGCGAGTCGATATCCAGATGGTTCGTCGGCTCGTCCAATATCAGCAGATTGATGCTCTCGTCCATCAGCATACACAGCCGCAGGCGGCTCAGCTCGCCGCCGGACAGCACGCTGACGCTCTTGAACACATCCTCTCCGGTGAACTGATACGCCGCCAGCCGGTTCCGCGCCGACTGCGGCGTGATGTCCAGCTCGTAGAGCATCGTGTCCAGTATGGACCTCTCCGGGTGCTCGAAGTGTATCACCTGCGGCAGATACGCCGCCTTCACCGCCGGCCCCAGCCGTATAACGCCGCTGTCCGGGCGCTCGCTGCCGGTCAGCATATTCAGCAGCGTGGTCTTTCCCGTGCCGTTCTCGCCCAGCAGAGCGATGCGCTCGCCCCCCTCGCACCGCAGATACACATCCTCAAACAGCCGCTTCTCGCCGAAGGCCTTGCTGACGCCCTTGATCTGCAATACCTCGTCGCCCTTGAACTCCCGGCTCTGGAAGCGCGCCTCCAGCTTCCGCGCCTTCGTGGGCTTCGCCGTGGTCCGCATACGCTCGATGCGCTTCTCCATGCTGAAGGCCCGCTTGTGCAGCGCGTCGTTGCCCATGAAGGCCCACAGGTGCATCTGCTCCGCCGCCTTTTCCAGCTGCGCGATCTTCGCCTGCTCCTTCAGGTACTGCTTCATGCGCTCCTGATACCGCCGTTCCTTCTCGATGGCATAAAAGCTGTAATTTCCGCTATAAAACTCCGCTTTTCCGTCCTGTATCTCGATGATCCGCGTCACGGTCCGGTCCAGGAAATACCGGTCATGGCTGATGGTCAGCACCGTGCCCCGGAACCTCCGCAGATACCCCTCCAGCCACTCCGTGGCCTGCAGGTCCAGATGGTTCGTGGGCTCGTCCAGCAGCAGGATGTCCGTATCCTCCAGAATGAGCCGTCCCAGGTTCACCCGGGTCTTCTCCCCGCCGGACAAACACGCGAATTCCCGCTGCCGCATTTCCCTCGGGATGCTCAGGCCGTTGGCCACCTTGTTCACCGCCGTCTCCGTGTCCCAGCCGCCCAGTCCCTCGAATTTGGCGTTCAGCTCGCCGTACCGCCGCAGCGTATCCGCGCCGCTGTCCCCCTGCTCCATCCGCAGGGCCAGCGCATCCATCTCGTCCTTCATCCGAAACATCCGCGCGAAGGCCGTCTGCAAAACGTCCTCCACCGTGTACCCCTCCGGATACACGGGGATCTGCGAGATCAGTCCCACCCGCCGGCCAGCGGCGATCTGTACCTCTCCCTCGTCCGGTTCCAGCTCCCCGGTGAGCATACGGAACACCGTGGTCTTTCCGGCGCCGTTCCGCCCCAGCAGTCCCACGCGCTCCCCGCTGCCCACCTGGAAACTCAGTCCGTCCAGTATTCTCTTTTCCAGATCAAAGGACTTCACCAGCCCCGAAACGCGAATGTCGACCATTTACTCTTTCTCTAATTCCTTTACGATGTTCTCAAAATGCATGGCGCGGGACGCCTTCACCAGCACCGCCGTCCCCGGCGTGAACCGCGCCCGTACAGCGGGCATGGCCTCCTCCACGCCGGCGAACCACTGCGCCTCCGGATCTGTCTCGGTCAGGGCCTTCATCTTCTCCCCCACCGCCACGGTCTCGATGCCCAACTCCCGGCACAGCGTCCCCATATCCCGGTGGGCCTGGGCCGTCAGCGCGCCCAACTCACCCATGTCGCCCAGCACCGCCAGGCGCTTTTTCTGCCGGCTGGCAGCCAGCATACGGATGCCCTCCGCCATGGACTGCGGATTGGCGTTGTAGCAGTCATCGATGACCAGCCGATCCCCGTCCATACGGATCAGGTGCATCCGGCTCCCTACCGGCGCATAGGCCGCCGTCCCCGCGGCGATCTCCGCCGCCGTCAGGCCCAGCCGTTCGCCGATGGCTGCCGCCATGGCCATGGGATAGACCATGTGCCGCCCCGGCGCCGCCGTCTCCAGCCGATAGGCCGCCTGTCCCGTGGTCACGGTGCAGGCCATGCCCTCCAGCCCCCGGTCGTCGATGTCCGTAACGCGGACATCGCAGTGCTCGCCCTCGCCGCAGCGCAGGATGATCTGTGGCAGCGTCACCGTGTTCAGCAGCTCGTCATCGCCGTTGAGCACCGCGACGCCCTCCGGGGTCAGATTTTCAAATATCTCACACTTGGCCTGCAAAATGCCCTGCCGTGTGTTGCCCAGATTTTCGATGTGGGCGTCGCCCACGTTGGTGATAACGGCGATATCCGGCCGTACCATCTCGCCCAGATACCGTATCTCCCCAAAGTGGTTCATGCCCGTCTCGATCACCGCCGCCTCGTGCTCCGGCATGAGCCGCAGCAGCGTCAGCGGCGCGCCGATGTCGTTGTTGAGGTTCCCCTCCGTCCGCAGCGTCTCGTATTTCTGCGTCAGCACTGCGGCGATCATCTCCTTGGTGGTAGTCTTGCCCACGGAGCCGGTCACCTGTACCACCGGCAGCCGGAACTGCCCCCGGTACCAGGCGGCCAGCGCCTTCAGCGCCAGCCGCGTGTCGGGCACCTGAATGTAAAACTTCCCCGGCAGCAGTGTCTCCGGCGCCTTTGCCGTCAGGCATCCCGCCGCCCCGGCCTCCAGTGCCTTTTCGATATAGGCGTGGCCGTCGAAGCGTTCCCCCACCAGAGGGATGAACAGCGCTTCCTGCGGCACGCGGCGGCTGTCGGTGGTCACGTCGCGCACCGCCGCGCCGCTGCTCTGCAACACCGTGCCACCCACCGCGGCGCAGATGGTCTGTACCGTCAGCGGCATCATGCCCGCGCCGCCTTTCGCGCCGCCAGCGACAGCTCCACGATCTTCTCGCACAATTCGCCGTAGTTCAGTCCCACCTGCGCCGCCTCCTGGGGCACCAGACTGGTAGGCGTCATGCCCGGCAGGGTGTTGATCTCCAGGCACCAGGCCTGACCGTTCTCGTCCAGAATGAAGTCCGAACGGGAGTACACGCTCAGCCCCAGCCCCTTGTGCAGCTTCAGGGCCATCTCTCCCACCTGCTTCCACGCCGCGTCCGTGATAGGCGCGGGGCACAGCTCCACCGCGCCGCCGGCCTGGTACTTGCTCTCATAGTCGAAATAGGCGCCCTTGGGGATGATCTCCACCGCCGGCAGATAGCCGTCGCCCAGCACGGCGATCTGTATCTCCCGACCCTTGATCTTCTGCTCCACCACCACATGGTTGCCGTAGCGCAGCAGGTCGCGCAGGGCCTTCTCCAGCTGTTCCTTCGTGTCCGGCAGCGCCACACCGATGGAGCTGCCGCCGTTGACGATCTTCACGGCACAGGGCACCTGCAGCTCCTCCGCCAGCCGGGGGATATCGCTCTCGGTATAGTGGATGTCGTGCCACGGAGCCGTGCGAATACCGAGAGAGTCCATCATCCGCTTCGTCACGGATTTATCCATGGCCATGCCGCTGCCCAGATACCCGGATCCGGTGTAGGGCACGCCCAGCAGATCCAGCGTGGCCTGTATGCGGCCGTCCTCGCCGCAGCTTCCGTGCAGCGCCAGAAATACCACGTCCGCCATGCGGCACACGGTCAGCACGTCCTTGCCCAGCAGGCTGGGGCTCTGGTCCCTCCGGCTGCGGCGCACCGCCTCCAGGTCCGGCTCCACGCGCTCCACCCGGCTCTGGCCGCACAGGCCGTCCGGCGCGTCAAAGATATCATCCAACGCGCCCTCGTAGTCCTCCAACCCCAAAAACATATCCACCAGAATGGCCTTGTGTCCCCTCTCCCGCAGCGCCCTGCACACGCCGGTGCCGCTGGTCAGCGCCACCTGGCGCTCTGTGGACAGTCCGCCCGCCAATACCACGATCTTCATAAGCGTACCCTCACTTTTAGGCGGCACAGCGAAAAACGACCCTGTGCCCCCATGATTTGATACATTATTATAGCACAGCGCCCCGCTGATTACAACCGATTTTGCCCGCCGGTGTGTAAACAAACAAAGAACGCCCCGGCACAGCCGCGGCGTTCTTTTGTTGTCTTTCCTATCGCAGCCAGTCGGGCTTCGCCCGCCCGTGTACGCCGGACACCAGCCCCATACAGGCAAACAGCATCACCAGCGATGAGCCGCCGTAGCTGATGAAGGGCAGCGTCAGTCCGATGACCGGCATCACGAACAGGCACATACCCACATTGATGATGACCTGAAAGATAATGACACTGGCCACGCCGATGCAGGCATAGCCCTCCAGCCGGGTCTTGGCGTGCCGCGCCACATACAGGCACCGCAGTATAATGGCCGTCAGCAGCGCCAGCGTCAGCAGGCAGCCCACCAGCCCCAGCTCCTCACCGATCACGGAGAAAATAAAATCCGTGTGCCGGTGCGGCAGGCTGGACGCCGCCTCGCTTTGGGTCTGCGTGCCGCGAAACAGCCCCTGCCCGAATATCCTTCCGCCGCCCAGTGTCAGCAGGCTCCGGGTCTGCTGCCAGCCGGTGTTCAGCGGGTCATAGCTGTGGTCGAACAGGACGATGAACCGGTTTTTCATGTAGGTATCCAGCAGGTCCAGGTCCCACATGGCGTAGAACAGCAGTCCCGCCGCGCCGCCGCCGATCAGGAACCACCGCAGCGCCACCCCCGCCACAAAACACATACACGCGAAGATGAACAGGAACACCAGCGCACTGCCCATGTCGGAGGATATCTTGTAGTACAGCGCAAAGATCACGCCGAAGTGTGCCGCCAGCATGACGATGGAGGAAATCGACCGCAGGTCCCGGTTCTCCTTCAGCCACGAGAGCTGTTTCGCCAGCACGATAATAAACGTCAGCTTCACGATCTCCGCCGGCTGCACCTTCACCGGCAGGAACGGGAACTCCAGCCATGCCTTGTTGCCGGTATCCCCGGCAATGCCGAGGGGCGTTGCCAGCAGCAGGATGAACACCACGCCCACCAGGAATATCCACTTCCAGTACTTCGCCAGCTCGTTCAGGTCCACCTGCGACACCACGATATACAGCACCGCCCCGATGCACAGCGCCGCCGCCTGTACCAGCACCAGCTTGCTGGTGTGCATATAGCGTGTGGCGCTGGCGATCATCAGTATGCCGAACAGCGACGTGCCGATGCACAGCGCCAGCAGGACAAGATCGGCCTGTCGGAACACGTCGTTAAAAAGCTCCCGTATCCGTCGCAGCATGGCGGCACCTCCCTTCCCTCGCATTTTCCCCCGAACGGTGCATATCCCCGTTCCCGCATAGTGTACCACGATTTCCCCGCCCTGTAAACCACCATACTTCTATCAAAAATGTTACTGTTTCCGCCCGCTGCTTTCACAACCCAGCCACCGTTTTCACAGCCCGGCCACCAACAGCGCTATCACCGAAAGGCCCCCCACCGCCAGCGCATAGGGCGTTGCCGCCCGTATGGTGGTCAGGTTGGAAACGCCCGAGCCGGCGGTGGTCATCAGCACCGCGTCCGCGTAGAAGCACAGACTATATCCCAGGGTAACGCCGCTCATCACCGCGGCGATCATCAGCGGCGCAGCCACCCCGGCAGCCAGTCCCATCGGGATGAACACAGGAATAGCGATGGTCATTACCGCCCAGCAGCCACCTACGGCAAATACGGTCAATCCCACCAGCACAAACGCCAGCGGCGCGATCAGGCAGCGGGGCACCGCCCCTCCGATACCGTTGATGAGAATATCAAACAACCCCAATGTACGGTTGGCGTCGCTGAGCATCAGGCCAAAGCCCACCACCACAGCGATGGTGGTCATACCCTTAACGCCGGAAAAGAATCGGGCAAAGTATTCTCCCACCGTCATACGCTTCTGTATCACATACAGCAAGAACTGCACCACCAGGCACACGATGATACCGTGGAGCAGATCATTGTCAAACAGCACCGTGCCGCCCACCAGCGCCGCCAGCGGGATAATAGCGTTCCAAGCCGAGGAGACATTGTGCTCATCCACCTCGTCAATGTCCACCAGCTTCTCGTCCTTTTCTCCCGGCTCAAAGGCTGCGCCGCCGGAGGCCACCCGGTGATACGCCTGACGAAGCATGCCCACTTTCGGAAACCAGCCCAACGCCAGCAGCAGACTTACCAGCATCATCGCCAGCGGATAAAACATGAAGGGCACCGCCTGAAGGTAATCCGTGATCAGGCCCACGCTGAAGGCCGTCCAGCTGGTAAAGGGCACCGTCACGCACAGGCAGCATGCCATAATGTTGGTCTGCACCGCCAGGTGCTCCCGGGGCAAACGGTTTTTATCAGAGACATCCCGCAGGCAGATGGTGGTAGTCAGGGCATTCAGATACTCGTCCACGAACATGATCACAGACAGCAGCCACGCCAGCAGCAGCGTTTTGCGGGGCGTGTTGGCCGCCTTCGCCAGCAGATCCCGGAAGCCCATGAGCCCGCCGGAGGCCTGAAACAGCGAGATCATTCCGCCAAAGCCCAGAATACTGCACAGTGCAAACTGATAGGAGCTGTTGCCCAGTGTAGTATACATGGCGTCGATCAGCCCAGTGAAAAAATGCTGGCGATGGACCAGCAGTACGGCCAGCAGGGTAGCCAAGACCATTGCATCTGCCATTTTGCGGGTCTTTAGGGCATATACGATCAAAAACGCCAACGGCAGGAACGCCATAACAGTATGCAGCACAGAAACATCTCCCTTCTCACACAGAGTATAGCAAACTCCAGTGAAAACCGCAACTGCGCATGAAAAAGCCGGCCTGGTGGCCGGCTTTTCATGCGTCGCTTATACAGACATTCTTTTCACACCGGGGTTCTCCCGCATAAAGGCCAGTGCTTCATCATGGGTGATCGGCGGCTCAAGCCGGACGGTGATCTCCATACGAAGGCAGCCGTCCTGACGGGTAAGGCTGCTCTCTGTCACCTGGCCGCGGTGATCCTTCATCAGAGCGTCAAAGCGGGCCAGCAACTCATCCGTATCCTCCAGCTCCACCAAAATTTCCTGTGTCGTGAGGGCGTCCGCCCCCACAGGGAAGCGGTGAAGAATGATCTGGATGGCAACGAGGACAGCCGCCTCGAATAGCCCCAGCCAATACATACCGGCACCCACAGCCATACCGATGGCGGCGGTGCCCCACATACCGGCGGCAGTGGTCAGTCCGCGGATAGAGTTGCCGTTTTTGAATATGACACCGGCACCCAGAAAGGATATGCCGCTGACCACCTGGGCGGCAATGCGGGCAGGGTCGGCGCCGCGAAGACCATCCAGCGTAACACAATCCAGGAAAGCGTATTTTGAGACGATCATAAACAGCGCGGAGGTACAGGCAATGATGCAGTGGGTACGGATGCCCGCCTCCTTGCGGCGCTTGCTGCGCTCCAAACCCACCAGCGCGCCCAAGGCGGCAGACAGCAGCAGGCGAATGAGAAATTCCAGATTATCGTAAACAGTCAGGGTCGCTTCGGGCACATATTGCGTCAGTCCGGAAAGCATAACAGTCTCCTTTCAGCAGCACAGGCCGCAGGTATGGTACAGCAAGTATAGTGTGCATCGCCGTTTCTTATGCGGTATAGCGGCATTGGTCGGTAATAGCCTCCTTCAGCCGCCGCAGCGTCGGATCGTCCAGATCCCGGGGATAGGGCGAATCCGTCAGATCAAATTCACAGATCGTACTGTCCGGGTGCATGACAATGATCCGCCGCCCCAGCAGCAGCGCCTCCTCCAGCTGGTGGGTGACCAGCACGATCGTGCGGGGCAGCTTCTCCTGAATGGCCAGGAGTTGGCTCTGCAGCTCTGCGCGGGTCAAAAAGTCCAGGGAGGCAAAGGGTTCATCCATCAGCAGCAGCTCCGCCTGTCCTGCCAGCACCCGGGCCAGGCCCAGACGCTGCTTCATACCGGTGGACAGCTCTGCCGGAGTCAGGTCGGCGTAGTCCTCCAAGCCCACCAGCCGCACGAATTCGCTGGCGCGCTCATAGCGCTCCTCCGGCGTTTTTCCCACGCCGCAGGCCATGGCCACATTCCGCTGCACGCTGGTCCAGGTGATGACATAGGGATCCGGACTAAGCATGGCACTGTGCCAACCCTCCGGAATCCGTATTGTCCCGGCGTCAGGCATCTCCGTCCCCGCCAGCAGCTTCAGCAGCGTGCTCTTGCCGCAGCCGCTGCGGCCCACGATCACGGTGATCTCTCCGGCAGGAATGGTCAGCGACAGGTCGCGCAGCACCTGTCGGGTACGGCTGGGCCGCGTCTCGCCGGTCAGGACGATATCCGTGCCGTAGGTGGTATAGGCCTTATCCACATGGTCAAGAACAACTGCGTCCATAACAACTCCTCATTTCCTCGTTTCCTCGTTTCGTCCGCCGGGCAGATGGACGGCACGGCTATCATAGCCCCGGCGGCGGGGCTTGTCAAGCGCCGCCGTCAGCCCAGCATTCCCAGTATCTCCTGCAGACTGAAATTCTCCCGGTAGTAGTCCAGTTCTCCGGCGATCAGCTCATCCAGCACACGCATACCCAGCACCTCCACCGGCGCCCTGTCGTCCGTCAGAAGGCAGTCCCCACCGGTGTAGACCGTCAGATCGGCGGCCACCT
>ENA-UOJQ01002306-UOJQ01002306.1-human-gut-metagenome-genome-assembly--contig:-P63-NODE-2306-length-12085-cov-24.400998_pt1 | contig 12085 bp, 10 predicted proteins | sample MGYA00242352_ERZ723899 | MGnify/ENA metagenome assembly ERZ723899 | reverse complement strand
GCGTGCGCAGCGTGGCTGCCTACGCCATCCACAAGTTCTTCCAGGAGAACGGCTTTGTCTACGCCCACTCTCCGCTGATCACCGCCTCCGACTGTGAGGGTGCCGGCGAGATGTTCCGTGTGACCACCTTGGATCTGGACAATCTGCCCAAGACCGAGGACGGCGCTGTGGATTACAGCAAGGACTTCTTTGAAAAGCCGGTCAACCTGACCGTTTCCGGCCAGCTGGAGGCCGAGGCCATGGCCATGGCCTTTGGCAAGGTGTACACCTTTGGCCCCACCTTCCGCGCGGAGAAGAGCTTTACCACCCGCCACGCTGCGGAGTTCTGGATGATCGAGCCGGAGATGGCCTTCTGCGACCTGAACGGCTACATGGACACCGCCGAGGCCATGACCAAGTACGTCATCCGCTATGTGCTGGACAACTGCCCGGACGAGATGGCCTTCTTCAACCAGTTCATCGACAAGGGCCTCATCGAGCGCCTGGAGCTGGTGGCAAACAGCGAATTCGGCCGCATCACCTACACCGACGCCATCGAGATCCTGAAGAAGAACAACAAGAAGTTCCAGTTCCCCGTGGAGTGGGGCGTGGATATCCAGACCGAGCACGAGCGCTACCTGACCGAGGTTGTGTACAAAAAGCCGGTGTTCGTCACCGACTACCCCAAGGAGATCAAGAGCTTCTACATGAAGCAGAACGCCGACGGCAAGACCGTGGCCGCAGCAGATATGCTGGTGCCCGGCATCGGCGAGCTGATCGGCGGCAGCCAGCGTGAAGAGGACTACGGCAAGCTGGTGGCCCGCATGGACGAGCTGGGCATGGACAAGACCAACTACGAGTGGTACCTGAACCTGCGCAAGTTCGGCGGCGTGGAGCACGCAGGCTACGGCTTGGGCTTTGAGCGCATGATCATGTACCTCACCGGCATCCAGAATATCCGTGACGTGCTGCCCTTCCCCCGCACCGCATACGGCTTCTGAGAAGCGCGCATACTGTAATCAAAGAAAGCCGCCGCCTCTGCGGCGGCTTTCTTGTTCTTCATTTTTCAACAAGGAGCACAAAACAAGTGGAAAATATTTCGCCTGCCCTCTTGGACTGGTTTTACAAGAACCGCCGCAGTCTGCCCTTCCGGGAGGACCCCACCCCCTACCATGTGTGGCTCAGCGAGGTGATGCTGCAGCAGACCCGGGTGTCGGCGGTGCTGCCGTATTACTACCGCTTTCTGGAGGAGCTGCCAGATATCCCCGCGCTTGCCGCCTGCGAGGAGGAAAAGCTGCATAAGCTGTGGGAAGGGCTGGGCTATTACAGCCGGGTGCGCAACCTGCAAAAGGCTGCAAAGCTCGTCTGTGCGCAGTACGGCGGGCAGCTGCCTGCCGACTACGCCGCCCTGCGTGCACTGCCCGGCATCGGGGAGTACACCGCCGGAGCCATCGCGTCCATCAGCTTCGGCCTTCCTGTGCCCGCCGTGGACGGCAATGTGCTGCGGGTGTTTTCCCGCCTGTATAATGACCCGGGCGTGATTACAGAACCGGCGGTAAAAAAGGCCTTTACCGCCCGGGTCATGGAGCATCAGCCGCCGGAAAAGGCCGGGGATTACAATCAGGCGCTGATGGAGCTGGGCGCGCTGGTCTGCGTGCCCAATGGCGCACCTTTGTGCGGGCAGTGCCCGCTGGCAGAAGTCTGCCTTGCCCGGGCGGCGGGCACCACCGCCCAGCTGCCCCAAAAGGCAAAGCCCAAGCCCCGCAAGATTGTGCCGGTAACGCTGGCGCTTGTGGAAAGCCCGGCGGGCTTTCTGGTGCAGCAGCGGCCGCAAAAAGGGCTGCTGGCCGGGCTGTGGCAGCCGGTCTTGTGGGAGGGCGAGCATCTTTTGCAGGCCGAGGTGCTGGCGCGGCTTACGGCACTGGGACTGGACACCGGCGCGGCGCAGCCCGCCGCCCTGCCCGCCGCAAAGCACATCTTTACCCACATCGAGTGGCTCATGTCCGGAGTACAGCTGCACGTTCCGGCGCAGAGTGCCCCGGCGGGCTATGTCTGGGCAAGCCGGGAGGCACTGCGCACCACCTACACCCTGCCCGGGGCGTTCCGGGCGTATAAGCCGCTGCTGCTGTGATTTTGGCAATTTGCTGTAATGAACCGCGCCAAAACCGGCACACTGCCCAAACTGTGCCCCGCAGCACTTTCGGGACGTGAAAATTAGGGTGCAACGGTTGTAATTTTGGGCGGGAGCGGGTATAATAAAAGCTACAAAGCGGCGCTGATCGCCGTTTGCATCAAGATCCTTTTGCGGGACGCCCGCTGGAAAAATCAAGCTGAAACAACGTTTCAACTGCAAAAAGGAGTGTACTGAATCTATGAAAAAATCTTGCTTGGTCGCTGTGATCGCCGTTCTGGCTGCTGTGGCTGGTGCGCTGGCTGCTGTGGCACTTTACCTGAACCGCCGCGAGAAGGAACTGGACGAATACGAGCGCCTGCTGTTCGGCGAGGATGACGCGGAAACCGTAGAGCCGGAGGAAGCTGCTGCCGAGGACGAGACCGAGGCAGAATGATCCTGAAATACCGGAAACTACCGGGAAGATGAGCACATCGGGGCGCACGGAGCAGTCTGTCTGAACGGACTGCATCGGTGCGCCCTTTTTGTACATAAGGAGAAGGAACATGAAGCGTTTTTTGCTCTGGATCATCAGTGTGGCGCTGGGTGTGGTGGTGCTGCTGGCGGCTGTGATGGGGGTAAGCTATGCCTTTACCACCGAGGGCGGCTGCCCGGACGATGCGGCACAGTTCGGCGGGCAGGCGCTGGAAGCCAACGGCTCCTGCTGGCAGGTGCCGCTGCTGGGCGGTCAGCTGGATAAGGTATTTGCCAGCCCCGCCACCCTGAGTGTGCAGAAGCTGGGGGTGCTGTACACCGCCCACCCGGAACTTTCTTTGCCGGAGTGGACGGGCTACACCGCTCTGACCATCCAGAATGCGGCGGGGGATGTGCTGTTTGTGGGCAGCGCGGGGGAGTATCAGAACTTCCTCTTCCCTGCGAACGGCGAGTATAAGGCGGAGCTGACCGCGTGGCGCGTGCCCAAGGGCGGGGTCATCACCCAGTTCGAGGGCGGCAGTACCGGCCAGCTGCGCAAAAATCTGGGGCTGGAGCGTCCCGCAAAGCCCACGGGCTGGTACCGGTACAGCTTCCGGTTCACCTTGCAGGCCAGCGCGGAGGTGGAGCTTTCCGCCGAGCGGGTGGAGCAGGGCGGCACGGTGGGCGTGCGCATCTCCGGCATGACCGGAGACGCCGTGCCCACCATCGAGACCGACCTTGGCAGCGTGCAGTGCGTGCGCGCCGCCGAGGGCTGGCGCGCCTATATCCCGGCAGCCTATAACGCCTCCTCCGGCGGGCACGAGGTACACATCACGGTGAACGGCGAGACCATCACCCGCACCCTGACCGTGCTGCCGAAGGACTTCGGCACGGTGGAGGCAGAGGCCGAGGAGCCCGCTGCGGACAGCGCCAACGCGCAGTTCCGCAGTGCCATCTGGCCGCTGTACGAGGCTGCCGCCACCGCCAAACAGTGGCAGGGCGGCTTTGTGCCCCCGGCCGAGGACTCCATGACCTTGGTGGACTACGGGCAAATTAAAGTAACGAACGGCCAGCAGGGCAGCCGCTCCAACTCCACAAAGCTGTACACCATCCCCGGTGCGCCCTGCCGCGCCGCAGCCAACGGCACGGTGGTGTTTGCGGGCAATCTGGCGCTTACCGGCAACACGGTGGTCATCGACCACGGCTGCGGGCTGCGCAGCTATCTGTACGGCTTGCAGGAGCTTTCGGTCAGCAAGGGACAGACCGTGGAAAAGGGGCAGGCTGTGGGCGCGCTGGGCGAAGAACTGACCATGGACTTCAAGCTGGGCAGCAGAAGCGTGAACCCCCGGCTGCTGTTCCAGACCTCCGGCGGCTTGTTCTGGAAGGAAAACTGAACAAACTCCCTCAGTCTTCGCTTCTGCGTGGCTGGGGGAGTTTTTTGAAAAAACCTGTAACGTTTTTCCTCTTTGTGCGTTATTGGGGTGAAAGGGCGTACGAAAGCCCGCAAAGGAGGAAATGACCATGAAACTGGAATGTGACGTGATCCGCGACTTACTGCCCCTGTACGCCGAAAAGCTTGCCAGTCCCGCCAGCAGTGCGCTGGTGGAGCAGCACCTTTCAGAGTGCCCCGCCTGCCGTGCAGAGCTGGAACAGATGGAAAAGCCGGTGCCGGTGCAGCCGGAACCCCAGCCGGATGCACCGCTGAAAAACATCCGCAGCAGCCTGAACCGCCGCCGTCTGCGCACCATGCTGTGCAGCTTTGCGGCAGCGCTGGCGCTGGCGGCGGTGTGCGGCTTTGGCTGGTACGGATACACCGCCTGCGACCGGGTATCCTTTTTTGATGCACGATTGCAGGCTTACTATCAGCAGGCGGAAAACGGTGCAAACGGTTGGGTGCTGGAGACCCGCGCCGAGGACGTATACCTGAAGCCGACCCATGCCGACTGGCACTACGAGGCCATCCGCTACCGCATCCCGTGGGTGCACGATGCCCTTGATAAAGTGCTGAAAAAGGACACAGACCTGCTCCGCAGCACCGGATGGATGCGCACTGACCACTCGGCGGTGGTGGATGCAGCGGACATGACGGTGGCGTTCAACGGTCAGGACGGCACATGGTATGCGGTGGGCAGCGAGCCTGCGGCATGGGATGAGGTCGAATGGCCGGAGTGATGCCTATGGACATTGAAACCATCTACCGGCTCTACTTCCGGGACGTCTGCCTGTTTTTGCAGGGGCTTACCCGCAGCGAAGCGCTGGCCGAGGAGCTGACGCAGGAGACCTTTTTCCGGGCGCTGGACGGCCTCAAGGACTACGACGGCAAGCAGGATGTGCGGGCGTGGCTGTTTACGGTGGCGCGCAACGCCTACTACGACCACTGCCGCCGCGCAAAGCACGCCGCCCCGCTGGAAGATGCCGAAACAAAAGCCGCCGACAGCCCGGACATCGCGCAGCTGCTGGTGGACAAGGATGCCGCTTTTACGGTGCACCAGTGTCTGCACGCGCTGGAAGAACCCTACAAGGAGGTTTTCAGCCTGCGGGTGTTCGGCGAACTGCCCTTTGACCGCATCGGAGCCATTTTTGGCCACAATGCTGCATGGGCGCGGGTGACCTATTACCGCGCCAAGACCCGCATCCAGACCATGCTGGAACAGCGGAAATGATTGCCCGCCGCGCGAACCCTCTCAGTCACGCCTTACGGCGTGCCAGCTCCCCCGAAAGGGGGAGCTTTTTTGTGTGGCGGCAGGGTTTGCCTGTCCGGGAGTTACCCCTTCTGTGAAAAAAAAGTGGCTCAAAAACGCCCGCAGGCGTTTCTGAGCCACAAATTATAATAATATTTTTTCCGCGGTTCAAGCCTTCTCAGAGGGCTTGCTCAGGTCTACGCTGCGGATGATCTTGCGCACCGGCAGGATGCTCTTGGCGTTCATGGACAGCTCGTCCACGCCCATGCGCAGGAAGGTCTCGGTCAGGGCGGTGTCGGCGCCCAGCTCGCCGCAGATGCCCACCCAGATGCCGTGACGGTGACCGGCTTCAATGGTCATCTTGATGGCGCGCAGCACGGCGGGGTGATGGGGGTTGAAGAAGGGCTCCAGCTTTGCGTTCTGGCGGTCCAGTGCACAGGTGTACTGGGTCAGGTCGTTGGTGCCGATGGAGAAGAAGTCGCACTCGGCGGCCAGCTCGTCCGCGATGAGCACGGCGGCGGGGGTCTCGATCATGGTGCCTACTTCAATGTTCTGCCCCATCTTCACGCCCTCGGCGGTCAGCTCGGCACGGCACTCTTCCAGAACAGCCTTGGCGTCCTGCAGCTCCCGCAGGCTGGTGATCATGGGGAACATGATGCTCATGTTGCCGTAGGCGGAAGCCCGCAGCAGCGCGCGCAGCTGGGTCTTGAAGAAGTCCTTGCGGGTCAGGCAGATGCGGATGGCGCGGTAGCCCAGCGCGGGGTTATCCTCGTGATCCAGCTTCATATAATCCACGGTCTTGTCTGCGCCGATATCACAGGTGCGCACAACGACCTTGCGGGGTGCAAGGCTTTCCACCACCTGCTTGTAAGCCTCGAACTGGTAGTCCTCGGTGGGGAAGTCCTTGCAGTTCAGGTAGACGAACTCGGTGCGGAACAGACCCACGCCGCCGGCGTCGTTCTGCTGCACAGCGCCCACGTCGCCCATGCCGCCGATGTTGGCAAACACGTCGATGGTCTTGCCGTCCAGCGTGGTGTTGGGCTTGCCCTTCAGCTCCTGCAGCAGGGCCTGCTTTTTCTGGTCCTCCTGCTGGCGCTTTTTCAGGCTCTTGAGCAGGTCGGGGGTGGGGTCCACATACACACAGGCGTTGTAGCCGTCCACCACGGCCATCTTGCCGTCCCAGTCGTCCTGGATATCCTTGCACTGGATCAGGGCGGGGATGTTCATGCTGCGTGCCAGAATGGCGGTGTGGCTGTTGGAGCTGCCCTCGCGGGTGATGAAGCCCAGCAGCAGGCTTTTATCCATGCGCACGGTCTCGGAGGGAGCCAGATCCTCGGCTACCAGAATGCTGGGCTCGGTGCCCTGCAGGGAAGCGTTGTCCACCCCCTGCAGAATGTCCAGCATGGCCTGCGCAATGTCCAGCACATCGGCGCTGCGGGCCTGCAGATACGGGTCGTCCATGGCAGCGAAGACGGCTGCCTGGTTGTTGCCGGCGGTCTTGACGGCATATTCGGCGCACATCTTCTGCCCGTTGATGATCTCCTTGATGGCATCCACAAAGTCGTCGTCATCCAGCATCATGGCGTGGATGTTGAATACCTCGGCGATGTCCTCACCGGCTTCTGCCAGTGCCTTTTCATACAGTGCGGTCTGCTGCTCGATGGCCTTCTGCCGGGCAGCTTCAAAACGCTCCAGTTCTGCGGCGGTATCTGCCACAGGAGCGGTGGAAATAGCGGTATCTTTTTTCTTGTAGATCTTCAGCTTGCCAATGGCGATGCCATTGAGCACGCTTTTGCCGGTGCCTACCTGCATAGCACTTTCTCCTTCCACTTACAGCCGGGCGTGCAGCGCCCGGCGTTTTGTCAAAAAAGCCCCCGCAGTTTCCCCGCGAGGGCTCGGCTTTCAAGTCGCGGCTCAGACGTTCTCGCTCAGGAACTTCTGGATTGCCTCTGCGGCTGCTTCTTCATCATCGCCTTCGACCTTGATGGTCACGGTCTCGCCCTGCTTGACGCCCATGCCCATCAGAGCCATCAGCTTGCGCATATCGCAGCTCTTGCCGTCCTTCTCGAGGGTGGCGGTGCTTGCAAAGCCCTTCACGGTCTTGACCAGCAGGCCGGCGGGACGGGCATGGATGCCGCAGGCATCCTTAATAGTGTACTGAAATTCCTTCATAATCATTTTCTCCTTACTACTTGATCCCTCTGCCCGGGCTGCACATTCAGCCCCGGAACAGGGCTTTGCCAACGGGAATCGGTATACTATTATTATAAACCCGTACCGTTTTTTTTGCACCGTTTCATATTGCCGATTTTTACAAGAATTTTTTGTTATATTTGAACATACGGATGCTACAAAAATCCGTGTTTTGTCTAATTTTTGTCGAATCGTTTGTAAAAACTAGGCAGTTTGTGCAACTGCCGGACAAGAGCTTAAAAAAGGTCGTTTTTTAAGCAATGCCGTCCCTATTCCACGGGATACCCTTCTGCGTCCAGCGGCAGCTCGGTGTAGGGGGCTGCCTGCGGGGCGGCTTCGGGTTCTGCCTCCGGTTCACCGGAGGTCTGCTGCGCGGTGCTGTCGGTCAGCTGCTCGTCGTGCCGCTCGCCCCAGTCGCCGCTGTAATCCTCGCCGGAAGTCTGCTTTGCCAGTTCGTTCTGAGCGTCCTGCAGCCCCAGCACCGTGCCGGAAGGTTTTTCCAGCAGATACGCGCCCACGGCCTTCTTTTTATACACCAGCAGCACCCCGTAGCGGCTGGTCTCGCCGTTGCTTGCCGCCGGGAGCAGCGCCGACCATTTTTCCACCGTCTTGCCCTTGTAGCGGGCAAGATCCATGCCGCTCTGCTGCACCACCCCGTTGAAGGCAGAAAAGCTGTCGTCCCACCTGCGGGGGATCTTGACCTTATCCGCCGTAATGGACGCGCCGTCCACCTCCAGTCCGTAGCCGGTAAACCATGTCTGGATGTCCTGCGCACTCTCGATACGGTTCACCGGGGCAGCCACCGCCACCGTCCGGGTACTGATGAACCGCCCCAGCATGGCGCTGAACACCACCAGCGCGCAGCATGCCGCCCCTGCTCCCAGTTTTTTCAGGCTCGTCTTGCTCAGTGTGACCACAAACATATCCCCATGCCTCCCCGCCATTTGCGCTTGCATACTCTGCCACCAGCTTATGCACAAAAACAGGGGAGTATGATAAAAACACCCCCGGTCAGCGGCGCAAGCCCTGACCGGGGGTGTTTAGTCTCTTTTACCCGATATAGCTGATATTGGCGTCCAGCTCGCCGCTGTAGCCGTTGATGTGGGCTGTTCTGGTGCCCTGCCACATATCGCAGCCGATGGGGCTGGAAGAGACGCCGTAGTGGGCGTTCCAGATGGTGTAGCGGCTGCGCAGGGTGTTGTAATCCACCCGCTTGCGGTACCATGTGGTGGAGGCGTACACACCGGGCTTGTAGCCCAGCTCCTTCACCCGCTCGCAGAAGGCGATGGCGCATTTGGTGCGGTCCTCAACACCCAGACCGTCGGCGCGGCCGGTGCCGCGCGGGGCGGTGGAGGCCTCGGTGTCATAGAAGATGGGGTAGTCCAGCATCCGGCCATTCAAAGCCCAGTTGCAGCCATCGGCCTCCTCCTGTGCTTCGGCCTCGTTCACGGCCTGCGTAAAGAAATACACGCCCACCTTCAGCCCCGCATTGCGGGCGTTGGTGAAGTGCTCCTCGAACATGGGGTCCTTGACCAGGTTTCCCGCAGCGCCGTAGCCCCGGTAGCCGATGCGGATGATGACGAAGCTCACGCCGGACTTTTTGATCTTGTTCCAGTCCAGCCCGGACTGATACTTGGACACGTCGATGCCAAAGGTCACGTTGTCCTGTTTAACGCCGTTGGCATCGAAATAATACAGCTTGCCGTCAATGGAGCGCAGGCCGGTGACTTTTTTGTTGGTGTCCTGCGCATAGTAGTAGGTCTTGCCGTTCTCGGTGCGCCAGCCGGAGTAGGCCGGAGCCGGTTCCTCTTCCTTATCCTTGCTGCCGAACAGCCAGTTGAACAGCCACCGGAAAAAGCCGTTTTCGTCAGTCAGGTCGATGCACTGCGCTTCGGCATCCTCCAGCGCGCCGGAATCCAGCGCCTGCTGGATCTGTTCCGGGGTCAGCAGTACGCTGCCCTCCGGGGTGTGCTGGCTGGCGGTGTCGTTCTGGGCGGTGCCGTCCGCTGCGGGAGCCTGCGGGTCCTGCGCGGCCAGCTCCGGGGTCTCCTCCAGCAGCATGGCAGGGGAGTTCTCCTCCTCCAGCGCGGTATCCTCAGCGGGCTGTGCCGGCATTTCCGGCGTTTCCGGTGCTGCGGCGGCTTCTTCCGGTTCAGCCGGCGCGGTTTCGGCAGTTTCCGGTTTTTCTGATTGTTCCGGGACAGACTCGGCCTGCTGCGGCTGCGCGGTGCTTTCCGCTGTCTGCTCCGGGGCAGTCGCCGTGCTCTCCGCTGCCGGGGCAGGGTCAGCCGGAGCAGTCTGCTGCGGTGCTTCGGCGGTGATGTGGGGCACGACCGCGCCCACGGTCAAAGTTTCCGGCTGTGCAGACAGCAGGGTCGCTGCCCCTGCGCCGCCCACAGCCAGAACCAGCGCCATGGTCAGCGCTGCAACGGCTGTCACCGCCTTGCGGCGGGCTGTGCCGGATCGGTCAAATCGTTTTTTCATCTGTCGTCTCTGCCTCCGAATCTCCCGGTGGTGCAGCGCTGTGCTGCACCGGGTCTTTGCCCCTTGCCCGGGGCGGGCCCGCTTTTATTCCACGCCGCCCATGGGTTCAGGATAAAAAGGACGGCGGATGATAACTTTACGCTTCCTCTAGTATACACCCGCACGCGGGGAGCCGTCAACGGCACAGCGGGCTTCTACACAAATTCTCCACCGGGGCAGTGTGTCGGAAAAAGTTCCAAATGGAATACGTTCCGGCAGGGCAGAACATTGCACAAAGCCGAAATTTCACATTTTTTCCAGCAATCTCTTGCTGTCTTGACAGGTGTATGGTATGATACAGGACATACGTTTGTAACCTTAACGATCTGTTTTGGATAGAAAGGCAAGTTTTATGTCGAAGCTGAAAGAATTTTTGGTGCGGAAGGATATCGTCATCTCTCCGCAGCGTTACCTCATTGATGCGCTGGGCGCAATGGCACAGGGGCTGTTCGCCAGTCTGCTCATCGGCACCATCATCAAGACGGTGGGTCAGCAGACCGGTCTTGCACTGCTGGTGGATCTGGGCGGCTATGCTACGGCCATGAGCGGCCCCGCCATGGCTTGTGCCATCGGCTGGGCACTGCATTGCCCGCCGCTGGTGCTGTTCAGCCTGATCACCGTGGGCTACTCGGCCAATGCGCTGGGCGGTGCAGGCGGCCCGCTGGCTGTGCTCATCATTGCCATCGCGGCGGCAGAGCTGGGCAAGGCCGTGAGCAAGGAGACCAAGGTGGATATCCTTGTCACCCCGCTGGTGACCATTTTTGCGGGCGTCGGGCTTTCCATGCTCATCGCCGCCCCCATCGGCACAGCCGCAAGTCAGGTGGGCACTCTTATTATGTGGGCCACCGAGCAGGCTCCGCTGGTCATGGGCATTCTGGTGTCGGTCATCGTGGGCGTGGCACTGACCTTGCCCATCTCCTCCGCTGCCATCTGCGCCGCACTGGGTCTGACCGGCCTTGCAGGCGGCGCTGCCGTGGCGGGCTGCTGCGCCCAGATGGTGGGCTTTGCCGTGATGAGCTACAAGGAGAACGGTGTAGGCGGCCTTGTCAGTCAGGGGCTGGGCACCAGTATGCTGCAGATGGGCAACATCATCAAGAACCCCCGCATCTGGATCGCCCCCACGCTGGCCAGTGCCATCACCGGCCCGCTGGCTACCTGCCTGTTCCACTTTGAGATGAACGGCGCGGCGGTCTCCTCCGGCATGGGCACTTGTGGTCTGGTGGGTCAGATCGGCGTTTACACCGGCTGGGTCAGCGACATTGCCGCCGGTACCAAGGCTGCCATCACCCCCATGGACTGGGCTGCCATGGCGCTGCTGTGCTTTGTGCTGCCTGCCGTGCTCAGCGTGGTGTTCTGCGAGGTGGAGCGCAAGCTGGGCTGGATCAAGGACGGCGACTTGAAGCTGAACTAAATAGTTATAGTTAAACCACCGGAGCGTCTGCGGATGCTCCGGTGGTTTTGTTTGCAGGGGGGACGAACCCTCTCAGTCTCGCATACGCTCGACAGCTCCCCCGAGGGGGGAGGTGGCATCGCGCAGCGATGACGGAGAGGGTTTACTCCCCCAAAACCCCATGAAAAAATACACTCAAATTGCATAAAATACGCATATATTTAAAAACATTTGCATAAAGATACATGTTGAACCAAAAGAAAAGCGAAACGGGCGCTATGTTTGGCAGTTTTTAGCATTGACGGAAAATCCGCGCTGCGTATAATAAAAGCATCAACCGCAAACGAAAGACAGAGGATGCGAATGGAAATGCGCATCAGAGAACAAAAGTGTATTTTTATTAAAGGAGCGCGTTTATCATGAAAAAGGAAAACATCAAAAAAGTTGTGCTGGCTTACTCCGGCGGTCTGGATACCTCCATCATCATTCCCTGGCTGAAGGAAAACTACAACAACTGCGAGGTCGTTGCTGTTTCCGGTGACGTGGGTCAGGGTACTGAGCTGGACGGTCTGGAAGAAAAGGCCAAGGCTACCGGCGCATCCAAGCTGTATGTGCTGGACCTGAAGAAGGACTTTGTGGAGAACTACATCTTCCCCACCCTGAAGTTTGGCGCTAAGTACGAGGACTACCTGCTGGGCACCAGCTTTGCACGTCCGTGCATCGCCAAGGCACTGG
>ENA-UOJQ01002296-UOJQ01002296.1-human-gut-metagenome-genome-assembly--contig:-P63-NODE-2296-length-12148-cov-5.830646_pt1 | contig 12148 bp, 17 predicted proteins | sample MGYA00242352_ERZ723899 | MGnify/ENA metagenome assembly ERZ723899 | reverse complement strand
AGGAGAGAAACCCCGCCTGAGCTTAATTTTTTCGGGGTGGGCAGAGTAATAGCCCTTATTCCTTACAGGCTGTTAGAGGGCATTGTAGCCCCGCTGAGAGGGGGCGTAGCTGTATGTTAGGAAAGAAGCTACCGCCTATAAGAATAACTCCAGAAGAAGCTATAGCCCTCTTTGAGTATGCAACAGTAGAGGAAATGTACAGAGCTAAAGCCTTGTATGACGCTTACATAGAATCAAGAAAGCAGAGCAGCGATACATTATGGGAGCTTATGAGCCTGCTAAGCTTTATCTACGATACAGGCAGAGTACAGGGCATAAGAGAAGAACGAAAAAAGAAAGGACGGAAACACGATGATTATTGATTTCCAGAGCATTAAAGACAGTCAGGAAGCCGCTATTACAATAGAGCGGACGGAGGAATTTTACAGCATTGCAAGGGAGCTGAGCGAATTTATAAAAGGCTTACCGCTTAGCCAGCCGGACAACGACAAACTTATAGCCTTTATCATTCGCCAAGTGCAGGCAGGAGAACAAGGGGCATTTAATCAGGGGTTCCACATGGGCTACGATTTCAACAAGTGGCAGACGGAGCACCCGGGGGAATAACCGCATAAAGAAAGACCCGCTCAAGAGTGATAAACTCCGGAGCGGGTATATTCTTATCTGGAAGAGGGTACAAGCTCAAGCTCATAGTCCAGAGCGGCAGCAACTTTAAGAAGCGTGTCAAGTTGAGGGGTAGCCGCCTTGCTTTCAAGTCTGGCAATAGCAGGCTGTGCGAGGTTTGCGGCTTTGGCAAGCTCTCTTTGCGTAAGCCCTTTGGCTTTTCTAAGCTCTATAAGCTCGTCAATAATGGCTATGCACTTATCAGGCATGAGGCACACCCCTTACAGGCTGGGAACATTCGTAAAGGTGTTCCGGCGCTATATCTATATCGTCGCTCCAAACGACGGTACCGCAATCTGCTTTAGCCTTTAGGAAGAATGCAAGGCTTTTGAGCTTAGCATATATGGCCTTGTCCAACAGAGGGCGGGCGTTGTAGAGCTTTTTAGCTCCGTCTGCAAATGTGATAAGCAAAGTATAGTCTTTCTGTGGCTGTACTTCTTTTACTACCCATACAGGAGTATTCATAGTGTCTATTCTCCTTTCTGCTATGGTGGATTGTCCCCCGCTTAGCGCAGGGGATCAATCTTAAATAGCGGTTCTTCGTTCATTGCCAATTCCCAGTTGGCTAAAAGCTCGTCTTTGTGAAGCTCAGCCCAAGCGGCAATGTATTTTCTCTGAGCCTTTGGCATTTCACCTTCTTTAAGCTCTCCATCTAAAGTGAATGTTGCGTTGTGCCCTTGATATGTGGCGTGAAAGTGGGGCGGGTTATGCTCTCCGTTGTTGTACATTCTAATTATGATACCCAAGAACATTGATATTGTCGGCATTTCGTTCATCTCCTTTACTGTAATTATATTATAACATATTCGTTATCAAAAGGCAATAACAAATTTGTTATTATTTGAAGCGCTTTTCTACTGCGCCGGAAAAGGGTTGCAGGGGATTCCCCTGTGGTAGCTCAAAGGCGATGCTTGCGGGCATGTGCTTTTATTTTTATAGCTATGTGCCTGCCAGCGTTTATGATGTAGAACTATGAAAAAAGCAGAAAACAAGCTTGACATATAGCGGACAATCAGCTATAATTGATACTGTAATAATGATACACAAAAAGGTATACACAATACAGTATACACAATAGCGCAGACAGAGAGGAGCGGGAAACATGAACGGCTTAACAGTGATAGAGAATACCGCCATAGTAGAACAGCGGACTATTAACGCCGATCTTTTTAGCCGCTGGACTTCCTATATTGACGCAAGCCCCAAGACTATAGAGACGTATAGCAAGGCTATTAGACGCTTTTTTGTCTACCTTATGGAGAACGGCATAACCCAGCCCCAGCGGGAAGACATTGTAGCATATCGGGACTATTTGAAGCTGGAGCATAAGCCTACTACGGTACAAGGCTACTTAGCCGCTGTAAAGCTCTTTTTCCAGTGGACAGCGCAAGAGGGGCTTTATCCCAATGTAGCAGACAGAGTAAAAGGGGCAAAGCTGGATACGGAGCATAAAAAGGACTACTTGACCACGAAGCAAGTAGCCCGCTTGCTGGGGGCTATTGACCGCTCCACCCTTAAAGGCTTGAGAGACTACGCTATGCTTTCTGTAATGGTAACTACGGGGCTTAGAGAAATCTCCATAGTAAGAGCCGATATAGGCGATATTAGAACCGCTGGAGACGCTGTAGCCCTTTTCTATCAGGGCAAAGGGCACGAAGAAAAAGCGGACTATGTAAAGCTTGCCGAGCCTGTAGAAGAAGCTGTAAGAGCCTACCTTAAAGCCAGAGGGGGCGCAGACCCCAAAGCCCCGCTTTTTAGCTCTATAGCAAACCGTAACAACGGGGAGCGCATGACTACCAGAAGCGTAAGCCGAGTAGCCAAAGAGCGGCTTATAGCTGTAGGGCTTGAGAGTGACCGCTTGACCGGGCATAGCATGAGACATACCGCCGCCACGCTTAACCTTTTGAACGGCGGCACAGTAGAGGAGACCCGCCAGCTCTTAGGGCATACCAACATAAACACAACCCTTATTTATTCCCACGCTCTGGAGCGGGCAAAGAATAACAGCGAGGAGCGCATAGCTAAAGCAATCTTTGGATAAGAGTATACACAATAACACATACACAACTACAGATAAGGGGGACTGTATGCAAGCTTTATCTTACAGGCAGAGAAGACCATATAACAGCCTTGAGCGGGCGGGGGAGACCCTACCCGCTACAAGCGCATTTATAGAGAGGAGCGCAGAATATGCCCAGCACAGCCTTTAATTATGAAATCGTAGAGAAAGTAGCCGTATTAAGCCAGAGCGGGGACACCACAAAAGAGCTTAACAGGGTAAGCTACAACGGAAGCCCCGCAAAGTATGACTTGCGGAGCTGGAGACGGACGGACGGAGAGGAGAAGCTTCTAAAGGGGCTTACTCTTACCGATGAAGAAGCCAGAGCATTAAAAGAAGCCCTAAACAGCCGGGGCGATCTATGAGAGGGGCGGGGAATATGGACAAGGATATTTACCAGCTTGCAGACGAAGCCGCCGAGGAGATTAACCGCCAAGCCGAGGAGACCCAGCGGGAGCTACAGCGGATAGCAGACGAAGCGGACGAAGCCATAAGGGGGACACTATGAGCAAGGTATACACGATCACAAACCAAAAAGGGGGAGCGGGCAAGACCACTACAGCCCTTGCCGTAGCCGCTGGGCTTTCCCTTAAAGGCTACTCTGTACTTTCCATAGACTTAGACGCTCAAAGCAATATGACATACACGGCGGGAGCCAAAGCGGACGGAGCTACAGCTTTAGGAGTGCTTACGGGGGAGATCAGAGCCGGGGACGCTATACAGAAGACGGAGAGCGGGGGCATTATTCCAGCCAGTAAAGCCCTTGCCGGAGCGGACGCTTTTATAACAGACACGGGGAAAGAGTACAGGCTAAAGGAAGCTCTGGAGCCGATAAGGGGAGAGTATGACTATATCATAATCGACACCCCGCCCGCTCTGGGCATACTTACTATTAACGCTCTTACCGCTTGCGACAGCGTTATAATACCCGCTCAAGCCGATATTTACAGCTTACAGGGCATAGAACAGCTTGCGGAGACTATGAAGCCCGTAAAGAAGTATACAAACCCCGATCTAACCATAGAGGGCATACTTTTAACCCGCTATAGCCCCCGCTCTGTATTGAGTAGAGAAGTAGCGGAGCTTGCCCAGCAGATAGCCGGGAAGCTGGGAACTAAGTTATTCCGGGCTACTATCCGGGAAGCCGTAGCCGTAAAGGAAGCCCAGATAAGCCAGCAGAGCCTTTATAGCTATGCTCCCAAAGCCAAAGTAACAGAAGACTACAGCCGCTTCATAGCGGAGCTTTTAGGAGAGGAGTAAAGACAATGGCAAAGAAGAAAAGCTTTATAGACAACCCCGCTTTACAGTTTATCAGCACAGCGGAGCCAGAGGAGACCCGGCAAGAGGAGCGGGAGCTTCCCGCTTCACAGGCAAAGCCAGCCGAGAAGCCGCCAGAGGGCTATAAGCTTAACCCGCTCTATGTGGAGACTAAGAGCCGCCGCTTACAGCTTGTCTTACAGCCCAGCCTTTACGACAGAGTAAAAGCGGGAGCCGCCGCCGCTGGGCTTTCTGTAAATGAGTATGTACACCAGATTTTAGACACCGCCACAAGAGAGGAGTAAAAGCTATGGGAGTAAGCCTTGACAGCAAACAGAGAACGGAAGCCAGAGCGGAAGCAAACGCCGCCAAGCTCGATACTATCCGGCTATACACCCTTACGGAGCTGGAGCCGATCTTAGGAGTAACCCACAGGACGCTACAGAGCTATATAAAGGACGGCCGGCTAAAGGGCGTTAAAATCGGCGGCAAGTGGAAAGTATCAGAGGAGACGCTAAGAAAGTTTATTAACGGGGAGAGCTAACGGACTTCCCAAAGGGCGCACTTACTCACCACCTTACAGGCGGCATAAGTGCTACCCCAGAAACAACGATAGGAGCGCAGACAATGGAAGCAACAAAGGTTTGTCCAGAGTGCGGCAAAGAATTTACTTATCAGAGCTACAGAGGTACCGAACGCAAATACTGTAGCCTTGCTTGCCAACGTAGGGCAACAGCAAATAGCCATAACAAAAGAACTCCAGCCAGAGTATCAAACTACGGGCATAAAGGCTACTTAGCAAAAACGATTATACACCGCTATAATGGGCATTGCGCTATTTGCGGATGGAGAGCGACAGATGAGCTTATAACCGTGAAGGGACGCAGACAACCCGCTTACGGGAATGAGATACACCACATTGTAGCCGTAGAAGACGGGGGCAAAGCTACAGAGGATAATTTAATCCTTTTATGTCCTAACCACCACAAGCAAGCTAACATGGGGCTTATTTCTATAGAGGAGCTAAAAAGATATATCATAGAACCACCCACAGACGCAGAAAAGCAAAGAATGAAAGATACTGCTACAGACAGAATAGCGCAAGCTATCTTTGCGGAAGCGGAGACAATTTAATGTCGGTTAATTACTATTAGCGGACATTAAAACTATGAAGCCAGAGACAGCCTTTTAGCTACTTCCTGTATGGTAAAATACGGCTATCCGCATACACATAACAGCATACGCAGACCAATAGCCGAGAGCCATATAAGAAGAATAGCAAGCACAGCAAGTGTACATACACTTTGCGAAAATCAATATTAGAGAGGGGGCTTATACATGAAGCCAGCAGAACTAAAAAAGGAATATATACGGCTTAGAGCCGAGGGGAAAAGCTACAGCGTTATTTGCGATCAGCTCCATATCTCTAAAAGCACCTGTACAAAATGGGAAAAGGCTTTAGCCGCCCAGATTGACGAATTGAAGCGGGCGGAGCTTGCGGAATTATGCGAGAGCTACAGCATGACAAAGGAAGCCCGTATAAAGCGGCTGGGGGACACGCTGGAGAAGATCAACGCCGCTTTGGAGCAAGCGGACTTTAGCACCGTAGACCCGGCAAAGCTCTTAGACTTTAAGCTTAAATATACGGAAGCCCTTAAAGGGGAATATTTGGGCACTATGCCGCCGCTCCAGATCGACAGCACAGACGCAAAGGGCATAATAGCCGCTTCGGGAGACTTGCTTAACAGAGTACGAGCGGGAGACGTTACCACAGAGCAAGCCCAAAAGGAAAGCTTGATACTCTCCCAGCTCTTAAAGGCTTATGACACTGCAGAACTTAAAGTAAAGCTTGACAAGCTGGAAGCAATTATAGGAGGGCGGCAATAATGGCCGATATTAAGCGACTACTCAATAAAAAAGGCTGGACAGGCCGGGAGCTTGGTATTATTGAGCTTACCAATATGGCCTTGAACTTCCAGCAACGGCTACAGGGGAAAGAGCCGAAAGACCTTGTAGACCGCGCCCACTTCCAACGCATGATAAGCGGCATTACAGACAAAGAACAAGGGCGAATTTACAACGGCTATATAGCTATACATGAATGGCTTTCACTCCACTACAATATAGCCCAGACCCAGCTACAGCAAGCCCAGCTCCAATTTAGGACGCTTTCCGGCTATATTACAGATGCGATACTTGCGGAGGACGTTTACAGCTATATAGAACAGCTCCCCGCGATAATGACGCAAAAGCAATATGAGACTTTCCGGGCGGAGCGGATAGAAGCCCAGTTTTACGATGAAGACGGAGAGCCGCTTTATAGCAACGTCTTTAATCTTGTGGAGCGGGCTATTACCTACTACTTGCGGCAACTTCAACGGGAACCACAGAAGCCTAACCCGCTCAAAGCCATAAGAAAAAAATACCTCTCGCAGCCTGTAAAGAGTAAGCTTATCCTCTCAAAGTGGAACGAAGCCACAGGAGAGGGCTATTACACACTCCCAGACGGGCGGCGGAGCGATGAAATGACCGCCGAGGAATGGCAAGACGCAATAACCACCCCCGCCATGAGAGAAGCCCTTACGAAGATGAAAGCCACGGACGGGAGCGGCTTTGAATATACCAGCGAAATAGCCCACGAGCGAATTATAGAACGGGCAAAGGTTATATTTAACGGCGGGACAGAGGAAGACGCAGACAAAGCCCAGGCCGAGCGGGAGCATAGCCGGGGGCTTTCCATGCCCGCCACATGGCACTACTACGAAGACCCGCCAACGGACTTAACAAAATGGGACGTGATAGAGCAAGAGCTTCTATTAGAGTTTTTCCCGGCTGACGTGGACGGGAGCGGGGACGCTTATACAGACGATAACTTTACAGCTTCTATGGAGGACTTTATAGCCGAGTTTAAGGAGCTTGTCACCGTCATACTAAAGGACATTGACAGCCACTTTTTTAAGGGAGAGCCTGGGCTTTCCGATATTCCTATAAAGAAATGGTATACAACCATATACGACTATAAACAGCTCTACGAAAAGGGCTTTTACTCGATGCGAGAAGAAATAGAAGCCGATACGTCTATTTTTGACGGCAACCGCCGCGCGATCTTTAACGGCATAGCGATTTTAAGGCCGAGCGATCTTTTAGGGAGAAGCCCGCGCATAGATGAGCGCGGAAACTATGTAGAGCCGAACTTAAGGCGGACAATTTCTAAATTCACCCTGGAAGCATTTTTCCCGGAAGCAGAGGACTTTGCGGACAATCTGGAGATTGTAGAGGGGGCAAGGGAAACCCTTTTAGATAGCTATTACTTCCTTAAAGGCTATAACCTTGCGCTTGAAATGATATCCGGATATTATGACGTGCCGGAGCTTACAGTGTTCCAAATGAACGTAGCCGGACTTGAGGACAAAATAGACGCGCTTAACGGGCTTGTCCCTATCCTGTATAAGAAGATCACGGACACAGACTACAGAGACAAAGAGCTACAGGCTAAAAAGCTTCAAGTGCTAAAAGACCTCTTTACAGAGATCGACTACAAAGCCCTTGAAATCCCGGAGGAAAGTATAGAGCGGGCGCGGGAGTATTTCCCGGACTTCAAAGCTTTTAAGTCCGAACACGCGGACACCCTCTATAATATTCTCTGTATCAGGCCACAGCCGGAGAAGGACGAAGGGGGGCTTGACTAATGGCGAAGAAAACACAAAAAGCCCTATTAGTCCAGCCGCTAAGCCCGCTAAAGCCTGTAGAGAGGGAAGACTTCTACAATATGCCGGACAGCACCGCAAGCAACCTAATTTTGGAGACGCTGGGAGCTGGAGCGAATATAGCGGACTTACCCGACCGCAAGCGGCAGATCAACCACGGGACTACTTTAGAAGTGCTGGAAAACGGGAAGCGGCGGCAAATCTCCCTTATAAACCAAAAAGCCAGCGTAACTATTGAGCTTGCGGATATTGATAAACTAACCGGGAGCAATAAGCCTGCTAAAAAGCTCTTTGTGCTATCCCTTATAAAGGCCAATGAGCAAGCAATACACGGGGGACAGCTCACACGGGACTATATCAGTTTCCCGCTCCAGGAGCTTGTAGACATAGGATTTTATGCTTCTCTACGAAGTGCCAGGACGGGCTTTAACGCCGGAATGGACGCGCTCACAAGCCTTAAAGTCAAAGGCCATATACAGCAGACGAAGAAAAAGGGAAGCTCCATAGACGCGCTGGAAGTGCTTTTCACCGGGGCGCGGATAGAAAAGGGACAATGCACGATCTTCTTTAATTCCCGTATAAGCTGGAGCTTTATAGCTCAATACTTTACCATTCTCCCGCGCTACTATTTCAAGCTCCCGAACCGGGCAAGCGACTTGCTTTATTATATCTTCTACTTAGCCCGCCAGCATACGCGGGACATAGAGGAGCGGGGCTACTTCACTATAGGCTTTAGAGCAATCCAGAACAGGCTACAGCTCCCTAGCGAAAAAGGGCTTAATAACCCCTCGCGGGACATAAAACAGCCCATAGAGGACGCTATAGAGCAGATAGAAGACGCACACAGCGCGGTATATCAAAATATGGAGTTTGGCTTGCTCCCCGTCTATGATGAAGACGCGCCAATATCGGAATACCTGGACAACGGCTATTTGCAAGTCTCTCTCAAAGGCGGCTTTGCCAATGCCTTTATAGAGATAAGCCGAGAAACGGCGAAGCAGATCGAGACCACCCAGAAACGCCAGGCGCGAATAACTGAAAAGGCTATAGCCATTAACACAGCTAAGAAGCTGGAGCGGGACGCGGCGGACGGATCACCGACAGAATGACCAGGCGGGGCGGGGGCATAAGCTCCCGCTCTTTCCCTCTCCAAACCCTTTATTATACCGCCAGAAACCGCCAGAAAAGCGCAGATAACGCCGGAGGGACACTTTACGGGGGAGACAACATAGCGACAGACCACCCGTGGCACAGCCCTATATCTTGTGTTACACCCTATAAGAACAGGGAACCGCCACCGCTAAAGCAGGGACATTCCACGGGGGAATAAGGACATTTTACGGGGGAAAAGGGACATTCCACGGGGGAATAAGGACATTTTACGGGGGAGCAAAAACCCGCAAACCCTCATGAACACTGGATTTTTCGCAACTCCCAAAATCCTAATATATTATCAATAGATAATCAATTGATAATTAAGCCGCAATGCCCGCCAGCCCTTACGGGGCGGGCAATGCTATAATAGAGCCTGTAAAAGAAGAAGCTCCAGCGGAGAGAGCTGGGGCTTACTTCCTTAAAGGCATGAGAGGAGCGGACGGGCTTTTATGAAAGATAGAGTAGCGGCTTGCATATACCCGGATAGTACAAGCTGTAGGGGCTGTAGCTATAGCTTTAACCCGGCATTATTTGACGGGGGCTGTATGCTCCAATATGGAGCGCAGGGGGATAGCAAATCTCTACAGCCGGACAAGCGGACAACGGCGGGGGAACGCCACGAAGAAAATAGCGAAATCAAACGGGGGATATACCCCAGAGAGGATAGCCGGACATGAATAGAGAAGAAGCCAGACAATACATAATCGAGCGGGGGAAAGATCACCTTACCCCAGACAAGAGCGGCAAGGGCTTTATATGCCCTATATGCGGAAGCGGGAGCGGGCGAAAAGGAACGGGCATAACAACCAAAGACGGAGTACATTTTACTTGCTGGGCGGGATGCTTCACTAACGCCGATATTATAGACATTATAGGCTTAGAAACGGGAGCAACGGACTATAATAGCAAGCTCGAAGCCGCCGCCGCAGAGTACAATATTACCATAGAGGGCTACCGTAGAACTACCCCGCAAGAGGACTTTGCACCCGTAGCCGAGGAGTACCAAAAGAAAGCCAAAAGTAAACAATATACACAATCAGACATACACAATACCGCATACACAATGCAACAGGGGGAAGCGGAGCCGGACTATACAAGCTTCTTTTTACAGGCAAACAGGGACATAGCAAAGACCAGCTACCACAGGGGGCTAACGCTGGAGACGCTTAACCGCTTCAAGCTGGGATATGTGGAGAGCTGGACGCACCCTAAAGCCCCGCAAGCTCCACCGTCTCCCCGGCTTATCATTCCTACCAGCAAGCACAGCTATTTAGCAAGAGATACAAGGGACAATCTCACGCCGGAGCAAGCCCAATATGCAAAGAGCAAAGTAGGGAAAGTAAGAATATTTAATAGCAAAGCCCTGTATACGGCAAGTAAGCCCGTCTTTATCGTAGAGGGGGAGCTTGACGCACTTTCTATTATTGACGTAGGCGGGGAAGCTGTAGCACTGGGAAGCACCGCAAACAGGCGAGCTTTATTAACTATGCTGGAGAGCCAGAGACCCGCCCAGCCGCTTATTATTGCTATGGACAATGACGAAGCCGGGAGCAAGGCTAATAGAGAGCTTGCAGAGGGCTTAGAACGGCTTAAAATTACGTTTTACAGGCTTGATATAGCCCAGCCATATAAAGACGCAAACGAAGCTCTAAACGCCGATAGAGACGCATTTAGAGCCGTTATAGAGGGAGCAGAAAACATAGAAGCGGAGACTTTGGAAGCCGAGCGGGAAGCCCTTAAAAGGGAAGCCGTAGCCTATACGCTCCAGAACTTCCTAAAAGGCATAGAGGAGAGCAAGCGGGCGGCTTTTATTCCTACAGGCTTTAGCCCGCTCGATAACCTTTTAGACGGGGGCTTGTATGCTGGGCTGTACATAATCGGGGCTATATCTTCTCTGGGCAAGACTACTTTTTGCTTAAACGTAGCGGATAATATAGCGCAAGCTGGGCATGACGTGCTTATATTTTCGCTGGAAATGGCAAGGAATGAGCTTATAGCTAAGAGCGTAAGCCGTATAACCCTTATCAAAGACTTAGAGGAGAACGGAAGCACCGCCCACGCCAAGACCACAAGGGGCATTTTAACCGGGACAAGATACGCCGATTATAGCCAGACGGAGCGGGAGCTTATACAGCGATCTATAGCCAGCTATGCGGAGTATGCAAAGAATATCTATATTACCGAGGGCATAGGCAATGTAGGCGTAGAGGAGATAAGGGAAAAAGTACAGAAGCATATCAAGCTTACCGGGAAAGCCCCCGTAGTATTGATAGACTATCTCCAGATCATAGCCCCCGCCGATCTAAGAGCCACGGACAAGCAAAATACAGATAAAGCCGTATTAGAGCTTAAACGCTTGAGCCGGGATTACAGTATTCCCATTATAGGCATATCCAGCTTTAACAGAGATAACTATACAGCCCCCGTTAATATGGCAAGCTTCAAAGAAAGCGGAGCTATTGAGTATTCCAGCGATTGCTTAATAGGGCTACAGTATGACGGTATGGATTATCAAGAGGGGGAAGCCGATAAAGCCAGAGAGAAGCGCATACGGGAGCTTATGAGACAAGCCGTAGAGGACGGGAAAGCCGGAAAGCCCCAGAGAATACAAGTAAAAGTCTTAAAGCACCGCAACGGAAGCAAGGGAGACGCTTACTTAGACTTCTACCCCATGTTTAACTACTTCACGGACAAGACCAGCGGAGCGGGAGCCGCTGGAGAGAGTAGCGGGGGCTGGAGTAAGAGCGAGGGCGGCTATAGCTCCAGCACGAAGCCCAAAAAGAGCAAGCGGGAAGCCGAGCGGGAGAAGCTTGCTATAGCTTTCTACAGAGTGCAAAGGGACGATTTTACAGCCGATCTAACAGACCTTGCGGACGCTCTGGACAAGAGCAAAAAGCAAGTACAGAACCTTATAGCCGAGTATGGCGGCTTTATCGTTATAGGCGATACTGTAGAGCTTGACCGTAGCAAAGACACGATATCCCCCAGCCCAGCCTTTACGGAGCTGGAAGACAGAGAACAGGAAGAATTACCCTTTAATTGAGAGAGGGGGACAGAATGGGAGCGGAAACACGGATAGCAGTAGCGGAAGACATTGTATTAGACTTTGCGGGGCTATTCTCACCTATAGAGGGCGAAAAACAAGCCCCGGAAAGCCCCACAGAGCCGCTTTTAAGGGCTGGGGAATATAAAACCATTACAGAGCCACAAAAGCCCGCAGAACGGCTTACAGAGGGCTTAGAGAGGGAACAGGCTAAAACCCTATTGCGGGACACGCAACAGGAGCGGGAAGAACACCAACAGAGCC
>ENA-UOJQ01002283-UOJQ01002283.1-human-gut-metagenome-genome-assembly--contig:-P63-NODE-2283-length-12213-cov-19.672561_pt1 | contig 12213 bp, 12 predicted proteins | sample MGYA00242352_ERZ723899 | MGnify/ENA metagenome assembly ERZ723899 | reverse complement strand
TCCATATATCTTATTATCATGATATCCGTCTCGAAACCAGTAATTTCTTTCTATATTTGCAGACAAAAATAATGTGATATTGTAATAGGTATTTGTGTCTGTTTTTAGATTTCCATGTTCCCATGCCATGAGTATACAATAATTTCTGATTTTTGGCTACCTTAACCCACCGTCTAAAGCCAGTAGGATTGCGGTAGCCCTATTTCAAAAATGTCCCGACATAAGTAAGCGCTCAATATTTCAGCGCTTAGAGAACTGGAAAACGAAGCGGTGGAAACAATCAATGTATTTGCAGGATTGAATATTCAACCTGACGAAGAAAAGGAGGTTACGGATATGTATAAAGCATGGGATGATCATTATAAGAGCGGTGTTCAGAAAGGCATACAGCAGGGAGAACATGCAAAAAGGAGAAGAGCAATGCTCTTCTCCTAAATGGCTTCGTAATATGAATATTACTGAAGTAATGATAATACACCCTGATTAGACTGGTTAGCCTGAGCAAGCATAGACTGTCCTGCCTGAGCAAGGATGTTGTTCTTGCTGTAGTTAACCATCTCTTCAGCCATATCTGTATCACGGATACGTGACTCAGCAGATGTGGTGTTCTCAACAACGTTGTCAACGTTAGCGATTGTGTGCTCTAAGCGGTTCTGAACAGCACCAAGTGCAGATCTCTGAGCAGAAACCTTTGCTACAGCATCAGCGATAGCATCGATTGCATAGGTAGCTGCCTTACCAGAATCATCCTTAACATTAAGACCTTTGATGCCAAGTCCTGCTGCGCTCATTGCATCAATATCTACATTAATCTTGTTAGTCATATCAGCATCAGCACCTACATGAAGACTGAAAGATAATTTCTCAGCAACTTCAGCAGTTCCTTTTGTAATTGTAAACTCAACACCAGTATCTGATGCATAAGCACCCTTAGCAGCTACTGTTGCTGCTGTCTTTGTAGCTCCAATATTGTTTGCTGCTGTTAATTCTCCTGTCATTAATTCAACAGCTTTAGCTGCAGAAATAACAGATGAATTTGCATCATCGTAACCTGTTGTCTTGGTATCATTCAATACAGTTACAGAATCATTGCCATATTTGACAGTACTGCCCTTAACAACTTTAGCATTAATATCAGTTACAACCTGTCCGTCTTTGTCAACCCATTTTGAATCAGCTTTACTATATGTATATGTCTCACCATCAATTTCAATTTTAGCACCATCACCATCAGCTTCAGCTTTTGCTGTTAACTTTTTAGCATCATCTGCAGAACCACCAATTGTGTAATCTTTTCCACCAATTGTTACAGTTTTTCCTGCATCAAGAGCTCCTGCTGCAACTTTAAATGTTGCTGATGTAGTTCCATCTGTAAGAGATCCTTTAAGACCTGCATCATGACCATTCATATAAATATCTTTAGTACCGCCTTTTTCGTCACCCTTTAACAAATAAGTCTCATTAAACTTGGTTGTCTCAGATACACGATCAATCTCAGTTGTTAACTGGGAAATCTCATCCTGGATAGCAGAACGGTCAGACTCGCTGTTTGTTCCGTTAGAAGCCTGTACTGCTAACTCATTCATTCTCTGTAACATAGAGTGAACTTCTGTTAAAGCACCTTCAGCTGTCTGTACAGAAGAAACACCGTCTTCAGCGTTTGTAGAAGCCTGATCCAATCCCTTGATCTGCTTACGCATCTTCTCAGAAATTGTAAGTCCTGCTGCATCATCTGCTGCACGGTTGATCTTGTAACCGCTGGATAACTTCTCTGTGGACTTAGCCTGTGTAGATGTTGTAACGTTGAGCATTCTGTTGGCGTTCATCGCCTGCATGTTGTGTTGTACTACCATAATATTTACCTCCGTGTTGTCTTTCCTCCCGAACTCCGTTTCGGGATGATATTATTTTGGTTTGTACTCGACACAAATCCCTAGGTTAATTCATGTCGATTATGCAACAATTCTTTATAAAATGTTGTATGGTATGTTTGACTTTTTAGCAAACCTATCACACACATAAGGAGGAAACCATGGGAACAACACAGCCAATCCGCGATTCACGACAACTTTCGCAATTCATTAATTACTATGCAACCACTCAACCCAATCAGCGCAACTACACATTGATCGTCATCGGACTTCATACCGCACTGCGCATCAGTGACATATTGACGCTTCAATGGAAAAATGTATTCAACTTCAAAACGACAAAATGCCGTACGCATTTACAGATCATAGAACATAAAACAGGGAAAAAAAGCAAAATAGCACTTTGCCCGGAGTCGCAAAAAGCATTGTCCGACTTCTATATAATGAAGGAACCCAACCCGGAAGATTATGTTTTTTCTGCAAAAAGCCAGCAAAACAAACCACTCAGCCGTTCGCAGGCATATCGCATTGTACGGACAGCCGCAGAAAAATCCATTCACGAAGAACATATCAGTTGCCATTCACTGCGCAAGACTTTTGGCTATCATGCCTGGAAACAAGGAGTCCAACCGGCACTATTGATGGACATATACAATCATTCTTCTTATGAAATCACGAAACGATACCTTGGAATTACGCAGGATGAAAGAGATGATATCTTCCTATCCGTGCATCTTTGATAAGGTTTTGAAAAATTTTTTGAAAAAATAGTAAAAAAGTTCTATAAAGGGGTTAAGGTTTTGAAATGAGGACCGATATATATGGTGTAAACAAAAAAGTGCAACATTTTATAAAGAATTGTTGCATACCGACTGGAGTTAACCTAGGGATTCCCGTCGGACGAAACCAAATAATATCATCCCGAAACGGAGTTCGGGAGGAAAGACAACACGGAGGTAAATATTATGGTAGTACAACACAACATGCAGGCGATGAACGCCAACAGAATGCTCAACGTTACAACATCTACACAGGCTAAGTCCACAGAGAAGTTATCCAGCGGTTACAAGATCAACCGTGCAGCAGATGATGCAGCAGGACTTACAATTTCTGAGAAGATGCGTAAGCAGATCAAGGGATTGGATCAGGCTTCTACAAACGCTGAAGACGGTGTTTCTTCTGTACAGACAGCTGAAGGTGCTTTAACAGAAGTTCACTCTATGTTACAGAGAATGAATGAGTTAGCAGTACAGGCTTCTAACGGAACAAACAGCGAGTCTGACCGTTCTGCTATCCAGGATGAGATTTCCCAGTTAACAACTGAGATTGATCGTGTATCTGAGACAACTAAGTTCAATGAGACTTATCTGTTAAAAGGTAATACTGACGGAAGTTCTTCCAAGGTTAATGTAAATGCTCATGATGCTGGTCTTGCTGGAAAGTTAGGCGAATCAGTTAATGGAAAAACTACATTTACAGCAGATGCACTTTCTGTTGGAAGTAAAGTGTCTATTGGTGGAACGGAGTATAATATTGTAGAATCTTCAAAAACATCTGGTTATACATCTATTGAAGGTTATACTGCTGTAGCTGGAGATAAGATTACACAGGATGGAAAGACATATACGTATGTTGCCAATAGTAGTACTACACCTGGTGGTGCTACTGCTGCTGCAGCCGGATGGTTTGCAGATGACAATACAACAACAACGGCTGATTTCACAGATAATGCAGGTATTAAAGCAGGCTCAACTTTATTAGCAAAAACAGATGGAAAAACAACAACATTTGTGGGAGCTAATGGCTTAGACTTATCAGCTACCACAAGTACAAATCCAACCACTTGGGCTGTAGGCGATACAATTGAGCATGATGGTAAAACCTACACTGTATCTACCGCAGGTGCAACTGGTGCTGGAAAGTGGAAAGATGAAGAAGGAAAAGAATCTACCATTGCAACTTTATCTGCTGGGGATACCTATACCCAGAAAGCTACTGGAAAGACAGGCCAGATTGATAATAAGGGTATTTCTACCGTAGAAAATATTCAGGATGCAATTAAGAAACTAACTGATGGTGATACTGTCATAATTAAGACATCTGCATCTGATAACGGAAAAACATATACTGTAGGTGTATCCACGAATGAAGATGGTTCTGTATATACTGCAGACGATATCGCTGCATTAGTAAAAGAAAATACTTATGTTAATGACGGAACACATACTTATTATGCAGTTCCTAAAAATTCTGATAGTGATAAAGACATCACTCTGCAGGATGCATACAATAAGATGGCTAAGGAACTTGAGAGTGCAAGCTCTATTGGAACCGATAAGGGTGCTACTGTAAAGAATAATGGTGATGGAACTTTTGAAATTACTCAGGGTACTGTTGAAGTTAAAGATTCTCTTTCTTTCAGTTTACATGTAGGTGCTGATGCTGACATGACCAATAAGATCAACGTTGATATTGAGTCTATGAGCGCTGCTGGTCTTGGCATTAAAGGAATCAATGTTAAGGATGATTCTGGCAAGGCTGCAACATACGCTATCGATGCAATCGCCGACGCTGTAGCTAAGGTTTCCGCACAGAGATCTGCTCTTGGTGCTGTTCAGAACAGACTTGAGCATACAATCGCTAACGTTGACAACGTTGTTGAGAACACCACATCTGCTGAATCACGTATCCGTGATACAGATATGGCTGAAGAGATGGTTGAGTACAGCAAGAACAATATTCTTGCTCAGGCAGGACAGTCTATGCTGGCTCAGGCTAACCAGTCTAATCAGGGTGTATTATCATTACTTCAGTAATATTCATATTATGAAGCTATTTAAAAGGAGAAGAGCATTTGCCCTTCTCCTTTTTGCATAAAATAAAGTGTCGCTTGTCGTACACTTTCATGACCGCCAGCTTTCTTATGTTTCAACTAACATCGCTTTTTCTGCTTCCTCGTATTCTTCTTCCGAATATTTTGTAAGAATCTTTTCTTTTGTTAATCCAAGCGAAATCATATTTTCAATCGCTTTGATTCGTTCCTCTTGCCGACCTTCTTCCCTTGACGCATCCCGTTCCTGCTGGATATGTTTTTCCTGATCATATTCAAATATACTCATTCGCAACACCTCCGCTTTATTTTTCTTAAGGAATGATTCCAAAATTCCTTTTTGAATACATTCATTGATTGCTTTTTCTACTGCTATTTTGAAAGGAAAATCTTTTTGATAGGTCCTGATGCACTCCACAAACTGCATATACTGATGCAACGTCGGACTTTTCTCCATCAGTTCCTGATTGTTTCCAGGATTAATATTAACCACTTCTATGATCAGTTCCATAGATTTCTTTTCTGATTTACGTTCATATGCATCGGATAGTCGAAGTTCCTGTCGCTCCGGCATCATTTTTTGACCATTATAAAACACAACAAACTTTGGTTCTGGAATCTGAATTAACTTTTCTCCATAGAGATTTTCATTCATAATCAATGCTGAATATACGCAAGCTACATAAAATAAATCTCTTAGTGGCATATTCGGATTTACCGATGACTGGTGTTCGTACAATACAAGCTGGGAATCTATAATAAAAGATACATCATTTTTCATTCCCATATACACAGCATTCTCCAATGTAGTTATAATCAATTCCTCTGGATCCGTGTAATTGGTACCATTCATTGCGTTGTACACTTCAAGCGCTATGTGACGATCCTTTAGGAGCATACGAAACACATGATCTTTGTACATACGATCTGGTTCTCCTAAGATCCGTATCAGATGCTGCGCTGACTGCTCCATTAATTCTGTCGATATCCCCTGATCATCTACATACACATCCATTTTTGGCGTTTTATCATTTCTACCCTTCTCTGACATTATATGTCCTCCTTTGTTATGTTCGGGAGAACTTCAGCTTCCGCAGTCGAATTCTCCCTGCTTTTTAATGTGATTAAAAGCATTGAAAATTCTCTGTCGTGATACTGGTATTCAGTCCTCTACACCAGTATATACATGATTAGATTGCAGAATTGCACTTGCCATAATGACATGGTATATGATGTTGGCCACTTATGTTCATATACGCTTGAAAACATAATGCTTTGCATGGATTATAACATGATTTTCGTGTCATGTCATCTCCCTTTTTGCATACTCCACTCCACCTCTGCACATACTATTCCCATCCCAAAAACAAATCACTATCAGGAGGTCTTACACATGAGCAAAAGCAAAAGTCGAAACAAATCCAGCCATTATCCACATGCTTCCTTATTAAAAGGAACCGATGCCGATCCATTCACCGCCGGTCCAAAATACTTTTCCGAGGAAGACGATGAGATCCCGGCGATCCGCCAAAGCAGCATGTATAACGAAAAGAATCGTGCTCGCATCGACAACAATCAGTTCTTCGAGTCGCGCAGCAATCCTCTCAGCAGCAAAGGTAATTAATTGTCGCTGTGATTTAGGCGTAAACCAGTCCGCCTTTTACTTTCTCCACAGCCGCATCATCCTTGAAATAGCGCACGATTTCCAGCGCAAACGGGATTGCGGTACCCATACCGCGGCTGGTTATGATATTGCCATCACATACAACCGGATCAAGCTTGCAGTCTGCGCCAGTCAGCTTCTCTTCAAAGCCCGGATGACAGGTTGCTTTCTTTCCTTCCAGGATGCCGGCCTGTCCTAATACGCTTGGTGCGGCACAGATTGCGGCTACCAGCTTTCCTGCTGTTGCAAACTCTTTGATCACGCGGTTTACTGTCTCATCCTCACCGAGATGGATGGTTCCCGGCATACCGCCCGGCAATACAATACCATCATAGCTTGCAAAATCAGCCTCTTCTTTGGTTGTATCTGTCTCAAACGTAACTTTGTGGGAGCTGGTCACTACCGGCTTTCCTGTAATAGAAATCGTGTCGATTTCGATGCCTGCTCTTCTTGCGATATCTACAACAGTGAGTCCTTCGATTTCCTCACATCCGTCAGCCATAAAAATTCCAATTTTACTCATTACTTATTTCCTCCATTATATTATTTGTTCCTATTCGTATTTAACAAAATTATATGAATTTGTCTGCTTGTTGTCAAACCTGCCTCTGCACTTTTTCCTGTTTGTCTTCATTGCTGTTTTCCACAATACTTTTCCACAATGTTACATATTTTTCTTGTATTTACCAACCACAATCTATTACAATGAAAACATAAAATGTGAATAACCCTTTTCTTAAACAACAGGAGGTCTTCATGGAAATTGAACGCAAATATCTGGTAAAAACACTTCCGGAAAATTTAGAGAATTATGAATGCAAGCAAATTGCGCAGGGCTATCTGTGCACAAGTCCGGTGGTACGCATCCGCCGCTCCAACGACACGTATTATCTCACCTACAAAGGTGAAGGCCTTATGGTCCGGGAAGAATATAACCTGCCGTTGACCAAAGAAGCTTACACGCATCTGCTCCCGAAAATTGACGGATTGCTCATTGCCAAAAAGCGCTATCTCATACCTTTAAACGAAAAATTAACCGCTGAACTCGATGTCTTTGAACAGGAGTTAAGCGGCTTATTGCTCGTCGAAGTGGAATTTGATACCGTGGAAGAAGCAAACAGTTTCGTTCCACCAGCATGGTTCGGAGAGGATGTCACCAACTCCGGCAAATACCACAACAGTTATATGAGCGCACACGGGCTTCACTAGCGAAGCCTGTTTGCGTACTCGTATTGTTGTCTCGTACGAATCGTGTATTTCAAATCATCATAACGTTTCTCAATATCCCCCTCCGGGATTACCACATCCATAACCACAGCCATGGTATCGATCATGCTGTCCGTGATAATATCCTGCATGGAAACCAGAATATTGTATTTTTCCTGAAAACTGTCGGCCTCTAAGAATTCCATCAGTTTCGGCTCCACCTGCGATTCTGCATCTGTGTTCGCATCTGCCACAATTGCATCATCCGTAGTATTTGCTTCTGTCTCTTTCTCCGTTGCAACTGCATCTGCCACCAAATCTTCTGCTGTCTGATTTTCATCTTCCACCAGCTCGAACCGGTACTTCTGCTGCACCTGCGGATATTTCTCATGATCCACTTCGCTTACAAACATTGCAAGCGGTCTTGCATACACACCAAAGTCACCATATAATGCCTGATAAATAACCAGTTCTTCGCCCGTCTCCGAATGTTTCGCAATGGTGATGACCTGATACAGTTTATTTTTAAAATGCCGGTATTTCTCTCCCGGCTTTGGTCTACGTTCCATTTTTATGCCTCCAATTCTATTGAACATCAGCCCATGCATAATTTGCTTTCAGCAAATGGGCTGACGCTACATGTCAAGTTTTCATAGAAAACTTGACACTATCTCTTACCCGTTTACTGAACGGTAAATGAATTTAACAAATCCATCGCTTCTCCGACGAAATCACGCTCAAAGCTCAGATTTCCGTCATATCCCTTGATCATAAGATCCTGCACACTTCCTAACAGGCTTTCTTCCTCAACCGGTGGAATCGGCTCTGTATGAAGCTTTCTGTGTTCCTCACGTTCCTTTGCCACATAAGCCGCCTCCGCTTTGCTCTCGCGTTCGGAATGCTTATGTTCTTTCTCTAACTGTTCTAAAGTCGTGTCTTCTGCATATTTATTTGTATTCTGCTTCGCACGATCCACGATATTGGTCGGCTGCGCCGACTTTGCAGCAGCTTTCTGCTGACGGTATGCATCTAATTTTGCACGCTCAGCCGCTGTCATCTGACGTTTCGGCTGCTTCGGCTGCGCATACGCATTCTGCTGCGCGTTGTATAATCTCTGTGTCTGATTATAGGAAGTTTTGTTGCCTGTACTTGTACCCTGCTCGGCTGCATCGGCATAAGCACTGATCTCACTTATAATCTTCTGTGCACCGCTCTTGAACTGCTGCACCGTCTTCTGTGTGGAATTTTGAGTTGGCTGTGTCTTCTTGCTATCATTTCCGGAAAAGCCCTTTACAATACCAACAATCACAACAATCCAGATTAAAATGGAAAGTACACTTACCATGTCATTCTCCTTTACATTATGTTTTTCTATGCTGTTTTTATTATTACTCTACCTCTACGAATCCTCCTAGAATACGCTTTGCGCGTTCATCGAGTGTATCCTCATTCCCCTGCCGGTTGTCGAGTACCGCCGTCGCCTCTGCCAGCTTTCTACTTTTGCGATCTGTCGCAGCTGTAAACATTTCTCTTCTGGCATCTGCCCGGTCAATGGCAAATACGAGCAAGGCAATGATTGGCTGAAGGAATTCCTGCTGATACGTAGTATCGATGCAATTGAGTTTTTCTGCCGGTGGAAGTTCTATCAGCTCCTGTTCCCCATGATTTAATGTAAAAAAGCACAGTTTCCAGGCAGATGGCTGCTTCTTCTCGAGATTTTCCTCCAGCAAAGCGATCAGATTTTCCACTTCGCTCTGCAAAATGAGTTTCTGGTCTTCCTTATCCACCGCTTTGATTCCCAGACGCACGATTGTGTCATATGTCGAATGAAATTCCCTGTCTTCCTTACTGATAAGAAATTCATGGTCAAATCCATTCTGCAGACGCTTCCACTCCTTCAGGATCTGTGCGGCTTCTTTCCTCTGTCCCTGCGTATCGTCCACCAGAATTTCTTCGAGTTGCTTTGCGTTCCTATGTACCTGTTCCGTTATCTGGCGTGCCTTCTGATACCGTTCCTGCACCGCCTGCCACTGCCGGTTCAACTTGTCATACTGCTTCTGCCATACACGAAATGCCGACATATCCCCGTCCATCGCAGCTAATGCGCTTTTTACTTTCTCCAGTTCATCGTCTTTTCCAAACATGTTCCTTACCCGTATCTGTTATACCTTTCCCAAACCGTATAGAATTATTATAGCGCATATTCGTTCCTTTGTCTCCAATAAATTTGGTAAGTGTTTCCACAAAAACATGCCTCTCTTTTTGTAAATGTGTGGTAAACTGATAGAGGACAGTCAAAAGAAATTTGTAAGAGGGAGAACGCTTATGCTTACATTTGATGAAGTATTGAATCTCAATTATTATAGAAAGACCAGCTACACCGGCTGGATCAATGGAATGCGCTTTCTTATTAAAAGGGAAGCCCCGGAGGATGGGGATGAAATTTTCCATGCATGGGTATGGCCTGGTCCGCTGATTTTTGACCTGACCGATGATGACAAAAAGTTTGACTTCACTGTGCCTTTTTCGGATGAAGGAAAACAGCAGGTCGTAGACTGGATCAACACCCAGTATGAAGAGCATCCGGAACTGTGGTCGCATGAGAAGAAAACGATTTTTGTTTAATCCGGTGCTCTGCAATATGATGCATCTGTATATAGACATGAAAAAAGCCCGTGACCTAAGTCACGGACTTTTTAATTATGGGCTTAAGTGGACTCGAACCACCGACCTCACGCTTATCAGGCGTGCGCTCTAACCGGCTGAGCTATAAGCCCATTCGCATTTCCTGCGCTTTTAGTATACTACAATATTTTTCCTTATTCGTCAAGACATTTTTTAAAAAAATATTGACATTCTTATATCAAATCTGTATAGTTAATAAGTAACGTTATATACTACTCTACAAAAATTTTATAACGAACAGCGGGCATGGCGGAATTGGCAGACGCGCTAGATTTAGGTTCTAGTGTCTACGACGTGCAGGTTCAAGTCCTGTTGCCCGCAGTCAGAGACTAACTTTTCGTTAGTCTCTTTCTTTACGTAATTTTTCGGAGCAGTATATTGTTTGATAAAATTTAATAAGAGGAGTACAAACAATGAGAAAAGATATGACAATCGGTAATCCGATGAAAATTATTCTTCTTTTTTCAATTCCGGTTTTGCTTGGAAATATTTTTCAGCAGTTCTACAACATGGTGGATACCATCATTGTAGGCCGGTATCTTGGGGAGGATGCTCTGGCCGCCGTCGGTTCTACGGGCTGCCTGATGTTTCTGGTTCTCGGTTTCGCCAACGGAATCGCCCAGGGTTTTGGTGTCATGATCTCCCACGCATTCGGAGCGAAAGATTTTAAGCTTCTGAAGCATAATGTCGCACTTTCCCTTGTTCTGACAGTGATCATTTCAATCGTATTGAGTGTACCGACCGTGCTTGCTTCCAGACAGCTGTTGCTTTGGCTGAATACACCCGAGAACATCCTTTCTCTAGCGGACAGCTATATCAGTGTGATTTTCGCTGGTATCATCTGTACGATGGCCTACAATGTGGCTTCCGGCATTCTCCGTGGCATCGGAGACAGTCGGACCCCACTGTATTTTCTGATTTTTTCCTCTGCCTTGAATATCGCATTGGATATTTTCTTAATTGTAGCTGTCAAGCTTGGTACCGCAGGCGCTGCTTATGCCACAGTAATTTCCCAGGGCGTTGCCGCAGCCCTCTGCTTTGTTGTCATGTTTAAAAAGTATGATATTCTGCGCACCAGCCGGGATGACTATTACTGGGATCTGCGCGGAATTGGACGCATGCTTTCCATTGGTATCCCGATGGCTTTGAATTATTCGATCACAGCAATCGGAACAATGATTCTGCAGAGTGCAATCAATGTGTTCGGTTCTGGTGTTGTGGCCGCTTTCACTGCCGCATCCAAGGTATCCAACATTGCGACACAGACCATGCCTACCATGGGAACTGCCATGGCTACCTACTGTGGTCAGAACCTCGGTGCCGGAAAATACGAACGCATTTATCATGGAATGAAAAACGCTTTCTTCCTGAGCTTTATTGCTGCCGGACTTGCTGCTGCGATCTGCTGTCTCGCCGGTCCATATATGATTGGCTGGTTCATCAAAAATCCATCGGCAGAAACCGTTGCATCCGCTATGCGTTATCTCTATATCGCAAGCATCTTCATGCTGCCGCTTGCCTGGATTTTCATATACCGTAATGCATTACAGGGCCTTAATCGCGGCATCGTGCCAATGCTCAGCGGTGTTCTGGAATTAGTAAGCCGCTATGTTGTAATCCTGTTTGCAGCCAAACCATACGGTTATACGGGTGTCTGCTTTGCAGATCCATTCGCCTGGCTTACAACAGGAATTCTTCTGATTGTGACTTACATACTTTGGAAGAGGAAAATGAAACGGAATATTATTCATGTCTAAAAAAAACGGCTGCTATTTGGCAGCCGTTTTCTTGTATTGGGGTATTATCTATCTTTCCATTTAATTTCCCGAGCTCGGAAAAAGGCAACAAATTTTCTAACAAGACAACAAAAAATCCATGGCAGTTTGCCATGGATTTTAAAGAATGAGACACGGGGGATTCGAACCCCCGACAACTTGATTAAAAGTCAAGTGCTCTAC
>ENA-UOJQ01002281-UOJQ01002281.1-human-gut-metagenome-genome-assembly--contig:-P63-NODE-2281-length-12216-cov-8.662034_pt1 | contig 12216 bp, 25 predicted proteins | sample MGYA00242352_ERZ723899 | MGnify/ENA metagenome assembly ERZ723899 | reverse complement strand
CTTTTTCTATCTCTATCTCTTTCTCTATCTCTGGTGTAGTTTTGTCGTTCAAAAATTGTACATTTGTACACAATAATTGTTCTTCTTTTATTTTGTTTCTATAATTTCTTACGCGATCCGCTTCTGTACTACTTTTTCCAATCAAATTTTGAATTTCTAACATATAGATTGCTCCATTATCTAAAATTTCAATTAAGTCTAGTTCTTTAAAGATATTTATTGCTTCTTTTACTGTTCCAACTTGATGTCTTACAATTTGTGCAATTACTTCTGGAGTATACGGAATCATTTCTCTAAACATTAATTTGCCATTGTCTTTTAAACTTCTTAAATATAATTTAAGCAAAATATCCGAATAAATATATCCATCTTTCATATTTTGCAAAATTATCATTTCTTCACTATCGAAAAAATTATCTTTCAATTTTAGATAATAATATTTTTTATTATCACTCATCTTTTGATCCTCTCTTGTTCCATTGTGAATGTATGTATTCATCTTCTAAAACATAATTATTTATATATTCTTGTGCTGGTTTAATGTGTTCAGATTTAAAATCACTTATTGTTCTTACTCTTAAATCCCACTTTAAATCGCTCATTATTTTCTTTTCTGCTCTTTTTCTTGTCCAATTATATGTATTTCCATTATATAATTCATCTTGTTCAACTTCCTTTTCTACTTTTTCAATTATCATTGCTCTAATTTCGTTGTATGCACTTGTACTTCCTGAACTTCCTCTCTTTAATGCTCTTTCCAAAAATGCAATTCTTTCTTTTAGCTCTTGATTTTCTTGTTTTAATTGTTCTTCCATAACCTTATACCTCCATAAACTTTTTGATTATTTTTTTGTATAAATTAACTTTAAATACTCTATAGCTTATCAATTGTATAAACATTAATCCTATAAATCCTATAATTGCATATATTGCTAATATCCCTATAATAAATAGCCCTGTTATTAAACTTTCTATTAATCCCATAATAAAAACACGCTCCTTTTTCAAATTCGCTCATCAAACCACTTGAAAAATTTGCGTGTTTACTATATAATTATATATAGAAACACTTTTTCAAGGGTTTTGATTGGCTATCTAATACTGAATAGTTTCTCAGGCTTTCGCAGTATTAGGTAGTTTTTTAATTTTCTTTTCTGATTATAATTTGTTTTAAATCTTCGTCAAACTCTAAACTCACTTCTCGATCTTCTGGAGTTACCCCCATTAATCTTAAGTAAGCAATTGGTAAAGTTATTTTTGTGTTTGTAGCTCCTCTACCATCTTTACTAAAAATTACTTTCAATTTTCGTTTTTCCATATGATATTAGCATCACCTCCAACTTGACAAGTATGGTTAACGTGTTTTATAATATTGTCAAGTTAGAGGGAAGTTGAGGAGTTTTAGTATCCCCTCTTCTCTATGGCCTTAATCATTTCATTGGCTTGTTGCCAATTATGATTAATTCTACGTTTTTGTGCTTGTTTTGATTGGTAGTCGGCAAGCACTTTTTTTATTGCTTTTAACATATGGCTTTTACCTCCTTTCCTCTTTCGATGGTTATATATTATCACGTACCCGTTTTGTTGTCAATACTTTTTTTCAACTTTTTTAAAATATTTTTTAAAGTCTTGAAACTATTGTATTTACTGCGTTTGCCTGATATACTATTCAGTTGTCAATGTGCGTTTTTATTACTTTTTAAATTACTTTTCTATATAGTTTTTTCCAAACTCTTTTAAAAATTTTTCTTCACTATATTTTTTTATAAATTTCTCTCTTGCATAATCATGTAAATCTTGCCTCGTATTTTTATCCAAATCAGCTTTTTGATGACATTTTCTACAAAGGTAATATACTAATCCATGTTCAATACTTTTTTGTCTATTTGAGCCACCAAAAGCTTCATGCTTATCTAATTCTTTAAATTTTCTTTTACATACAAAACATTTACCATCTTCTTTTTGCAAAATACTAAATCTATCTTTTTCTTTCTTTGCTAACTTATTACTTTTTTGCTTAATCTTTGTTTTAACCTTTTCTTTTTTTGTTATATTTTTAGGGCAAGGATTAAAACTATTACTTAAATCTGTTACAATCATACTCCCTCCATAGTTCTTAATAATTTTTCGTCTTCTTTTGCTAATCTAAACCAACTTCTGCAGGTGATATGCATTTCTTGTAACTGTCTATACTTTTGATATGCCCAGTTTTGAAAATCCATTTTTGTTATTCCATTTTCTTGTGCTACTTTAGAAGCATTAGACTGAATTTCCGACCATCTTGTTGCAAGTAACCAACTATCTATACTAATTTGAAACAACTCATCTGCATTTTCCATGTGAACATTTTGAAAGCGTCTTGATATTTCTCTAAATTGTTCAAAATCTTCTGTACATATTTTTTCAAATTCACTTTTCATTTTTTACCTCCTAAAATGGTAAATCGTCTCCTTCAATAATTTCGTAATTTGTATTACTTGTGCAAGTTGTGTTTGCTCCTTCAAAACTATTTTTTTTATCACCTGCGAAATATACTTCCTCTGCTATTACTTCTGTTACATAATGTTTTTGACCTTGCTCATCATCCCAATTTCTTGTTTGTATTCTTCCTACAACAGCTACTTGTTGACCTTTACTAAAATATTTACTGCAAAATTCTCCAGTTTTTCCCCAAGCTATGATATTGATAAAATCTGCTTGTTTTTCTTCTCCTTGTTTTGTAAATCTTCTATTTACAGCTAGTGTAAAATTTGCTACTAATGTATTTGTTGTTTGTGTGTATCTAACATCTACATCCTTTGTCAATCTTCCTATTAATTCAACTTTGTTCATCTATTTTTTCCTCCATTTCATTTTTATTTTTTTCTGCTATTTTTTTTGGATTATTCAGTGCTTCTAATATAGAGTTGAAATTCTTTACTTCTAGTATTTTGGGTAAATTTCCTAACCTTGATTTTTTTACAATAGCTTTTGTTTCATCTCCATTTTTTTCTAATTGTATTACTATATCCATTAAGTACTCTGTTATTTCTAGAGCATCATACGTAAGCCCAGCCGGTTGCATTTTTCCGTCTATTGTATCCCATACATTTTTTGCTCTTGCTACTAATACTAAATTCATCGGTACATCTTTTAATTGATTTAACATTGTTCTAGATGTATCTCTTCTGTATGCATACCATTTCGTTTTTTGCACCGGATTTAATGTGTCTACTCTTTTTCCTATCTTTTTTTCATACTCTCTAGAACATATTTCTTCTATGCAATCTAACAAGTCCGTGACAGGATCTATTACTAGAGTTTTTCTATCACTGTAATTTCCTTCTAAAATTTCTTTTATTAAATTTTTAGTTAATGTTGCAGAATTTATAGCTTGTTGATTGTTTTTATCAATTTCAGCTTTCCAAAAATCAAACTCATTTGCATACAATCTTGTACTTCCTTCCAGATCTACTACAATCGGATTCGGTGCAGATAATGCAAATCTACTTTTACCACTTCCGCTTTCTCCCCAAATCATTATTTTTAAATTAACATCATCTAATGTCGCTTTTTTTGCTAACATATTAATTTCCTCCCTTGAATCTTTTTAAAATTTCTTCTTGTATTTCTTGATTTTTACTTCTGTATGTACTTATTATTTTGTATTCATTCTTTATTTTTTCGTCTATTAGTTTAAGTTCTTGTACTAGTTCTTTGTTAGTCAAATCAGTAACTTTTTTACATTCTTCCATCAATCCATTTCCTCCAATTTAATCAATTCAATTTCTTTATTAATTTTTAAATTGTTTATTTCTTCTATTAAATTATGTATTTTCTCATATACCTTGTCTGTATATTCTCCTGTATCTTTTAAGCTGTTTTTTGCGTTTTTTAGATGTTCTAGACATATATGCAGCTGTATAATTTCATACTTTAAATCTTCTTTTTCTTCCATATTTGACTCCTGTTCTTCTTTATGCTATAATTACATAAAGAGTATTTATATAATTTCTTTATTAGTATGCTAGAAATGTTTGCCGACACATAGCATACTTTTTATTTTGTTTGTTAAGTTTTCAACACTGTTGTATTGATTAGTATTTAATTCATCTGCAATAGCTTTTATCATTCTTGCATATTCGACATTTCTTCTTTCAGCTATGTCTTTGTTAAACTTTAATTCTTCATTTTCAAATCTTAATTCTTTATTTTCTGTGTATAATACTGCCCACTCTTCATTTTGTTCACTTATTAAGTCTTCTTGTCTTTTTATCTTTTCGCCTTGTCTCACTATTGTTTTTGTTCTTCCAAAAATATTAAACATTCTTCATCTCTCCTTTTTTATTTCATAAACATATAAACTATTCCCGCTAAACTTAAACTGTATAATGTAATTAGTCCTAATGTACATTTAACAGCTCTTATTTGAGCTTGTCTTACTAATCTTTGCTCTCTTTTTGTCATTTGTATCACCTCTTTCAAATTTTTATTTTCTTCGACATCTTTTGACATTCTTTTTATTTTTGTATTGTTATAATCTCTTTGAGCCTGAACACCACAGAAAGGTGGTGATATTATGACTAAAGAAGAAATTGCTCTGCAACTTACACTTGCAAGAATACCTAATTTAAGACAAACTACACATGCTGATTCATATGATGACAATGTAAAATATAATAAAGAGCTTGGTATACAAGTTGCTTCTTTATATGCTACTATTTATCAAAATTTAAGTTGCTTAGATATTCAACGTCCTAGCCTTGATGAATCTGTTGCTGAAATTCAAACATTTTAATAATTTCTAATTTCATTTAATGTGATAGCTATCTCGCACATAGCTTTTACATTATTTACTATTTGTTCAGGCTCAACATTTAATTTACCTGTATTAATATCTTTTTCTAGTAAGTCATTCATTCTATTTAATCTTTTTAATTCATCTTTTAAATATTCTCTTATCTCCATCTCTACTCCCTCCTTTACTTTTAAATTTTTTATTTATATAATTACCTCGATTGGAGGTGAATTATGTTGCTTACTTATGACGAAATCTTTAGACTTTTTTTAATGATACTTCTTATAGGATTATTTTGTTTTTTGATGTTCTCATTAGTTCTTTACATAGACTATATATACAAACGAATTGGTAGTTCAGGTAAAACAACTAAAGAAAATAAAAATTCCCAAAAAAGTGATAAGATTGAATAATCCCATAGCAATTACAATTATTTCTGTATAAATTTTTAATAGTAAGAGAATTTCAGATTCGCGCTCTGTTTTCTCTTTTTTTATCTCCATCTCTATTCACCTGCCTTTCTACCCATATATTCATAAACTCTATTAGTTATTATGTTATAACTCCATCTACCATTCTCTTTTTGTACTGCACTTCCGAAATGGCAATCTTTCTTGTTGTAATCCTAATCTTACATACTGTGCTGTTTTTTCTATAATTTTTGCTGTATCCGTAACACTCATAGTATTTTTCTTTTGCATATAGTCACCTTCTTTCTTACTTATAATTTTGTATCAGGTTGTGGTAAGCTTTGTTCGTTTTCTCGAACTTTTTGTTTAAAAAAATATTCTGGTATCTCTTCTAATTTAATATTTAAAAGTAGACATATTTTTAAAATTTCTTTTTGAGTAAAATAAGTATTACAATTTAACTTATTACTAACTGTTGTTTCATCTAGTTTCAGTTGTTCTGCTAATTTTCCTTGAGTTCCTAAAACTTCTCTTATTTTTCCTTTTAACTTATCATAATTAATTTTTAAACAAGATTTCAAATTAAAATTACCTCCTTTCTCTGTTCGTGTTCTCGAACTATGGCTATATTATCATTTACATTTTTTAATGTCAATACTTTTTTCGAAAAAAATTCGATTTTCTTAATTTTTTTTCAAAAAAATATTGTTTTTTTTCGGAAAGTCGTCTATAATACATATGTGGAGGTATTATTATGAACGGATTAGTAGATACATTTGCTAATAGATTGAATACAGCTATGCATATACGAAATTTGAAAGCAACAGAGTTGTCTGAAAAAACTGGAATATCAAAATCTTCTTTAAGTGAATATATAAATGGTAAATATGAAGCTAAACAAGATGGCGTATATTTACTTGCTCAAGCATTAAATGTAAATGAAGCTTGGCTTATGGGATTAGATGTTCCTATGGAAAGAACAGATTTTCGTTATGCTTCTCATAATGGAATAAATATAGACGGACTAGATGAAGAAGATATTGAAGAAATAAATCGTTTTGTAGAATTTGTAAAGAATAAAAAGAAAAAAAGAAAAAATAAATAATTGGAGTTTCAAATGGAAGTTTTAGATATGTATAAAATAGCCGAGAATGAAAAAATAGACATTTTTAACTATAAATGGAATAATGTTAAAGCTAGAATATTTGAAATTGAAAATAGCTATTCTATAGCTTTAGATAATTCAAAAATAGAAAATTCTATAGAAGAAAAAGAAATATTAGCAGAAGAACTTGGACATTATTATTGCAATGCTTTATATTATCTAGATTCTGATAAAATATTAAAAGATAAATGTGAGTATAGGGCATTAAAGTGGGCTTATTCTGTTCTAGTTCCGCTTCAAAAATTAAAAGAAAAGATCATGCAAGGTTTTAATTTGTATGATTTGGCAGATTACTTCAATGTAGACTGTGAGTATATGAATGATTGTATTGACTTTTATACTGAAAAATATGGTATATTAGTTTAATATAAAAAAGAAAAATAAATGTTATCAAAATCACCACAACCCGATACATTTATTTTTCCGAAAGACACTCGAAAGTGACTACATATGTATTATAACATATGTAGCTTCATTTTCAAGTGTAAATTTGAAAATGGAGGTTTTTTTATGAAGAAAAGAAAATATAAATATGGTAGTGTAATTAAACTATCTGGAAATCGTCTAAATCCATACGGAGCAAGAATTACTATAGGTTATAATGTAAACGGTTATCCTGTATATTATTTTCTGGGTTTTTTTGAGGAAGAATTAGATGCTCATATTTGCTTAAGAGATTACAATAATACACCTTACAATATATATGTAAAAGAAGAAATTTATAATAAAGTAATAAAGTTTATTGAACTTCCTTCTAAGATACTTATTAAAAATAATAATATAGATTTAACAGATAGAACAAATTATACGTTTAAACAAGTATATGAAGAATATGCAAAACTAAATTTCCCTACTAAAGACGAAATTGCACTAGAACGTGAAACACATATGAAAGCAAAAGGTAAATTTACATCTGATACTATGTATGTAAGAAAATCTGCTTTTAAACAAGCCGAAACACTTCACAATATTCCATATGTTAATTTAAGAACTGTAGATTTTCAACAAGTAATTAATTGTGCAACTTCTCCTAAAAAAGCAAAAAGGTTAAGATATCTATTTTTAGAATTAGACGATTATGCTGAGCAAAAAGATATTATATCTAAGACATATGCTAAACATGTTAATAAAATAGATTTTAATTTTGAAAATACTAAACCTAGACTTCCTTTCACTAACGAAGAAATTGAAATGATATGGAAAGATAAAACAGACACTCAAGACGAAGCTTTAGTTAGAGATATCTGTTTAATACTTCTTTACACAGGTATGAGAATAGAAGAATTATTGTTCATGTTTACTAAAAATATAGACTTAAAAGAGGACTATATGCGAGGAGGATTAAAAACAAATTCTGGTAAAAATAGAGTTATACCTATTCATCATCTTATTAAACCTATTATTAAAAAACATTACAATTCTAAGAATGAATTTTTGTTTATGTATGGTGACAAAAGACTTCCATACGCTAAATACCGTGTTATGTTTAACAACTACATGGCAAAGTTAAATATACAACACACATCTCATGACGCAAGGCATACTGTAGAAAGTGAGCTAGATAGAAGACAGGTTAGAACTGTTACAAAGGACCTTATCATGGGACATAAAAATGGAGGAACAGGTGAAAAAGTATATACTCATAAAACCTTACAAGAATTGAAGGAGTCTATTGAATTAATATCTTATAAAGAAAGAGAATTAATCTATCTAGTGTCAAATAGTTAGTAACACATTAGTAACACAAAGTTATTAAAAATCGCTATAAGTATTGAAATATGGCGATTTTTATTTTTTATGATTAATTTGACTGGTCAGATTTGATATACTGAAAAATTTAAAAAAATAAGAGCTTTTGACTATATATAAAAAATGTTTTATTTGATATTTTGATATATCGTACATTTTTATAGTCAGCTCTTATTGTTTAATATATTTTATTTATTACTATAGATTTTTATTTACAATATAGTCTTTTTAAGCTTTCGAAATCTCTTACATCTTTATGTGCTTGTAATGTTATTGAGCTAAAGAAAATATTTTCATTTGCATATTTATCCCATTCTTCTTTTGTTATATTTTTGTTCTTTTTTAATACTCTTTTAAATTCCCTTAAACTTTTTAAATAATAATTCATCCAAACCACCTCTATCTCTTTTCACACTATTTTTATATTAACTTGTGCTTAAGTATAGCATGTTTAAAGATAGATTGTATCGCGAAATTTGTCGAATATATACAAAAAAACTTCTATTTTAATTGATATAGAAGTTTTTTATTTCATTTTATATTAACCAATTCAATTTTTACATCATAAATTCAATTTTCTTTTCAAATATTTCTATAAATTTTATTATTATTTCTTCTCTAGAAAAATTTTTATGATATTCTTTTTTTAAAGATGTAGCAATATTAACTGTTTCTTCATTAAACACTTCTTCATTTACATTAAATCCTATACCTATTAATATATGATTTAATATGCCATTAATAGTACTGCTTTCTGTTAATATTCCACATATTTTTTTACCATTTAGCAATAAATCATTTGGTATCTTTATCTTCAATTCATAACCATATAATTCACTTATAGCCTCTGCCATGCATTCAGCTATGATTTTGGTTAAATTTTGTATTTTATTAACATTACATTTTGGAAACAGTACCATTGTCATTGTAATATTATTTCCTTTACTTGAATACCAAATTCTTTCTTTTGTTCCTCTTCCTTTTACCTGGCTATTGGCTAGAAATATTGTTCCATTTTCCAAACCAGATTTTATTAATTTTTTTGCTTCATCCTGTGTAGAACCAATTTCATCATAATATATAATGTTTTTACCTAAAAGTTTAGTATTTGCATTTTTTATTTTTTTTATGTCCATATATTCTCCTATTTTTAATAAGCACATAATCTAGTTTTAACTAAGTCATTTACAATATCTTCAAAGTTACACATTACCATATTGCTTACTAATTTATCTAATATATTATTAATTTCTTCTTCATCTTCTGTTATTTCTGTAATGTCTTTTATCTCTTTATTTGGTAAATTATTTTCTTTAACAACTTCAATTCCATATAGTTCATCTTTAGTCTTGTAATATTGTATTTTTTCTGTTACTCCATCTCCTGTTTCGTTATTTTTTTTGTTTATTTCTATACATGCATATAAACTTTTCACTGGTTCTTTTACCTCCTTTTGTTATCATACTGTGTTGCTATTTTACAACAGAATATACCATATTACAACAAATTTTCATCGTCTTAATTTGTTCTTTTATGACTTTTTTCGCCATTTTTTTATTTTTTTTGATGTCGTTTCACATAATTTAGTTGACGTTTTTGTCAATATAATTTGAATTTATCTATATCATATATATTTACAATTATTTCTTCAAAGTTGCTTTAAATTCTGCTATCTTTTTATTTATTTCTTCTAGACTTTCATCATAATAATTATCTATCACTTTCAATTGTTTTACCGATAAATTATTTAATACTTCTGGATTTTTTTCTGTAATTTCAACTATTTCTTTTATATTTTCTCTTTTTTTGTTTTCTTGTTTCAATTTATCTATACTATTTATTTTTGTTTCATTACTTTTATTTTTTGCTTCTACTTCTTCTTTTGGTTCTTCTAACATCAATTTATTTTTATTAAATATATTATAAAAAAATTCTTTAATATTTGTATACATCTTTTGTATAGTTTCTTTCATTTCTTTATTCATCTCCTATACTTTTTATTTTTCCATAGTTGCTCTTAAATCTTCTAAATCTTTTATTTCTTCTTCTAACAAAGCCAACTCTCTTCTTTTTAATTCTAATAATTGCTTTTTTGTTTCTATAGCTCTTATTAAAGATTTTTTCATAATCGCTTCTTTTGATAGTTCTTTTTCAGTATTTTCACCTTTTATACATTCATCATCTATAGTATTTTTACTACCTACTTTTGTTTCTTCTTTTTTTCTTTCTTCATCTTCTATCTGGTCATTTGATTCTATTGTTTCACTATCACTAAACAATTCGCCTTCTTCTCTAACATTTCTTTCTAATTTTTCAGCAGTTCCCTTTTCTCCTTTAAGTTTTCTTGGGCTCTTTGCTATACTATCTTTTATTTTAGGAGCTGTGTGCTTTTTTACATAATCTTTTAATTTTTCTATAGGAACGCCCTCTTTTATTGCTGTAACTATAACATCAAAATTTTCTCTATATTTTTCATAACTTTCACTTAAAATACGACTTCTCTTATCTTTATATAACAAATTCCAAAAACCTTTTCCCACTAGTTTCATATATATATACATTTTATTTGCTTCATCTTCTATATGAGTTTCATCTTGTTCCTTTGAATCTTCTCCTAGTCTAACTCTCATAAAATCTTTTATTTGTTCATATATATGTGATAAATTACAGCTCTGTTTTTCTGATTTATACATTAATCCGTTTTTACTGCTTCTGTCTCCTATATATTCTTCTGGAATATGAATTCCTAAATTTTTTTCTACTTTTTCACATAATGCTATAGTAAAAGTAGCATCATCTATTTTTTCTTTTTTCTCTCTACTTTTCTTTGTTTTTTCTTCAGTTTCATCTTCTCTTAGATTTTCAGTTTCATTTTCCCCAATTTTTTCAGACTTTTCTTCTATTGCTCTTTTCTTTTCTAAGATTCTTTTTCTTCTAATACTTGTTTGCATATATGATATACTTCTTCTGGCTCTATCACTTAAATTTAATTTTTCCAAATCCAAATCTTCCAAATATTCCATTTGTTCTTCTGGTAACTTATATGCAAAATATATATTTTTGATATGATCCCTGCGAGTTTTTACTATATTAATTGGTTCATCTGTTTTTTTCCCTAACAATTTATTTAACTTATCTAATTTAAAATGATATATGTATGAATTACTATGTCCTGGAATTTCTGTACATAGAAGTATTGTTCTATCTCTTTCCTCTTCTCTTATAGGAACTTTATCAAATGCTGTAGAATCTGATATATGTATTCCGGCATCACCTTTTTCTTGTATATTTAAAAGTTCTACCATATTTTCAGCTTTCATTTGATAAAAATAACTTTCGCAATATTTCAATTTAGAATACATATAAAAATCTCTAAGAGCTCGATAAAAATTTTTATGTGTTTCTAAACAAAATTTGCTTTCATAAAACCACTTTTTAAATTTTTCAAATTCTTCTTCATTCCCATTATCTACATCAATTGCAAATCTTCCAGGTACTTCTTTTTCAGGTCTTAGTGTAACTCTTTCCATAAAAAGCCAACTTCCTGCTTCTGTAAGATATTTATTATATAATTCTCCTAATTTTGCAACATAACTTCCACTCCAATGTCGTGTTCTATCATCTACTATTAATCCTTTTTCATCTCTATAAAAAGTATTTCTATCTATTAGTTGTCCTGGAATCTTTGAAAAACTATTTCCAAGATTCATTCCCGCTGCTGCAATTTCTTCTCTACTTGTTAAAGATTCATAATATCTATCTAAAAAGTTTTTATCAATTGTAAATAAATCTTCTCTTCCAAGTCCTGAGTAGATTTCACTAAGTTGTTTTATAATTTTGTCATACAATCCAATTTCATATCCGCCTTTGTATAAACTCAAAATCTGTTCTTTACTCCAAAATTCTCCTTCTGGAGCTTTTAAATCCTTTTGAGACTTTAAGTGTTCTATAATACTAAATAATTTATTTACAATTTCTAAATCTGTTACTATATCTTCTCTTAGATAATAAAACTTCTTTTTTTGTGCTTTATTTATTCGAATATTTCTCATTTTTTTCCTTTCTTTAAAAATTATATTGACTTCTTTTTATATTATATATATAATTTTTATAAT
>ENA-UOJQ01002278-UOJQ01002278.1-human-gut-metagenome-genome-assembly--contig:-P63-NODE-2278-length-12225-cov-9.025390_pt1 | contig 12225 bp, 17 predicted proteins | sample MGYA00242352_ERZ723899 | MGnify/ENA metagenome assembly ERZ723899 | reverse complement strand
GTCAAAACCTGCTCTCCCTCCGATACAGCGGTGAGCTGACGATGGAGGAGATCGGTCAGATCTACGGCATCTCCAGAATGGCGGTATCAAAGCGACTGAAAAAGCTGCACGAAAAGCTGGGAAGCTCTGTCTCATGACAGGGCTTCCCAGCTTTTTTGAAAAATTTCTGTTCTCTGGTTTACAAACGCGCTCTGAGTGTCCTTATAGGTGAGAGACAAATTTTCCGACTGGGTTGGCCGCAGTCACGATCGTCTCACCTGAACACAAGGAGCGTGTATGATTATGAATCCATTCGAACAAAATGAACATCTGCTACATTTCCTGACCTCCCAAGTCGAGCGGGAGGTCATTGACTACATCCGCCAGGAGATGCAGCACGACGCACCAGACAATATTCCAACGGAAGACGAACTGCTCACCTTCTTCCAATCGCCGGACGAACCGACTGAGTTGAACGCCTACCAGCAAATGCTGGCAACCGATAAACTGCTGGAATACGCGGAGATCAGTCTGCGCACCCTCTGCGACCTGATCCGCTACCAGCAGCTCAAGGAATTGGGCATCGTCCATTCCGCAAAGGAGTTCATTCAACTCTTCCACCCCAACGAATAGGAGGACAGACCATGAATCAATTTCCCAGCAAAAACTATTTTACAATGCCGAACGAAATTTTTTCGCTCGGACTGGACGCAAGCGAGATCGCAGTGTATGCCTATCTTCGCTGTCTTGAAAACCGACGCACCTATCAGTGCTGGCCGAGCTACACCACGATCGGCAATGCCGTTGGCCGCGCAAAGAATACGGTCATGCGGTACGTCAATGCGCTCGCGGAGAAAGGTCTCATCTCCACAGAGCCAACCTCTGTCCTGACGAGATCAGGAATCAAGAAGAACGGCAATCTGCGCTACACCATCCGGCCGATCCGTGAAGCCATAGAAATCTTTCACGCGCGCCAACTATCTGCGGTCGAGCACGCAGCAGAACGGCAGCGAGTTCAGCGCAAGCTGTCCGCGATGGATCTGCTGCCCGGCGCATGAGGAAAGGAAGCGAATGATGAAACATTCCACCTACACAAGCTATGACGAGCTGCCGCTGATGCTCTCCGTCGCGGAGGTCGCTGCGGTGCTCGGGATCTCTCGTGCCGGCGCTTACGAGCTGGCACGGAGCAGCGGCTTCCCCGCGCTCAAGATCGGCAGCCGGATCGTTGTCCCAAGGGATAAGTTTCTCGCATGGATCGACGCAAACAGCGGTTCAAAAAACGCACCGCTGTAACTAAAGAACAGGCGCTCAATTTTCTGTGTGCCAACGAAGCGGCTGAGCAAAACCGCGAAGCCCATCAATGCGGTAAGAGAAACAGCAATGGGATCACGCAGCCCAGCGGGGCCGCGACGCCTCGGAACAGCGACGCGCATGAGCGCATCGCCGTTCCGAAGGCTCTCTGCGCTCTTCGGGAGCACACCTGACCAAGACCCAAAAGCGGCAAAGTACGCCGTTCTGATACCCGGCCACGCAGAGTTTCCGAACCGCGCAAAACGCTCCGAGGGTAATGATAGCGCCCTCATCCAAAACGCCCCCTGTTTCGCCGTGTAAGCCGCTGTGTGCGCGGTTAGGGGCTGGGGGGGCGTGTGTATACCCGCCGCAGCCCCTTGAAACGAACGTTGCGGCGTTTGTGCCGGAGGTGTTGAGGGCCGTGCGACCAATGTGTTGGAAACGTTGGTATGACTGCGTTTCCTGCGCTTTTGCGGCTTTTCCGAGGACGAAAAAGAAAGCAGGATAAAGGGCTGGCGTCGGAACCGACGCTCTGCCCAATCACTTCTGCCCGCAGTGCGGGCAGTTGACGGGGGTTTTCGGGGTGTTTCAAAGTGGGGTCAAAATCGAAGGGGTGCTATCACTTCTGCGGTCGTCATCCCCGAAAGCCTACACCCACAAGAAAAAAGTAGGGGTCATGCCCCGGAAAGGAGCTCATTTTGAGCAGAAAAGAAAAATTTGCCCTCTACCTGACGCCAGAGAAAAAGGCACGCTTGGAGCGACGATATCAGGAGGATGGAAGCCGCAGCATCACCGGCTTTATTGAACGGGCGATTGATTTCTACCTGGACTATCTCAGTGCCAACGACGCCGGACTGTTTCTCCCAACCTCCATCCAGTCCTATCTGGACGGTCGGGTGGGACAGATGGAAAACAAAATGGCGTCGCTAGCCTACAAGCAGGCGGTGGAATTGGATACCTCGACGCTGCCAACGTCAGAGGGCTTCTGCCCATGTTCTATCTGGAGCTGGTCAGCGGCCTGCGCAAAGGAGAACTGGTAGCACTGCTATGGTCCGACCTGGATATTAAAAACCGCACCATCTCAGTCAGCAAGCAGTACATCAAGAATCCAAACGGAGAACTCACCCTATCTCGTCCCAAGACGGAGACTTCCGTCCGAAAAGTCTCCATCCCTCAGATGGCGGTAGACCTGCTGATTCAGGAACATGAAAAGCACCCAAGAAATCCCTATATGTTCCCCTCCCCTATTACTGGCGAAATGTACTACCCGGATTCCGTGGTCAACCTTCACAAGAAGATTCTGAAAGACGCAGGGCTGGAACACATCAGATTTCATGAAGGGAAACATTCATAAATGTATATTGCGGTCAGTACGGTGGTAACTGACATCATGGTATCAAGTGTTTGTTTTGATGTACTCCGGCGACAAGTCAATTTCTCCAATAAAATTGTAATGCACATCAATCTGCTGTACTCTGCGTCCGCTGGACCTATCAGGAGCATGGACAACAATTTTGTCCACAAATTCGTGGAGAAGGAGTGGCGTCAGCTCCGTAGGTTCAGTGTACTTCTTCACAATTTTCAAAAAACTTTGGATGCTGACTTCTGCTGTTTCCATTGTGCTGACAAGTTCTTGTAGAGTTTCTATCGAGCTTTTCAAGTCGGTTTGTTCCTGCTCGTATCCTCTGGATAGTTTAAGAAACCGTTCCTCAGTAAGTTTGCCCGTGATATGATCCTCGTAAAGTCTCTGGATGATAGTGTCCAATTCCGTGATTCGCCGGGTCTGCTTTTCTAACTGCCGTTTTGCTTGCTCCTGTTCAGCCATCTGTTCAGCTAATTTGTTTTCCATTACTCGTCTCACAAATGCGTCCTCGTCATCCTTGACATAGGCCATCACCCGCTGTAAGTTCTGCAAAACAAGCTGCTCCAAAACAACTACTCTGATGTAGTGGGAGGTGCATTTAATCCGGTTTTGGGTGGCGGGGCAGGTGTAGCACTCCTGTTCGTATGTCCACCCGGCGGATCGGCGGTGGTACAGTTTTGAGCCGCAGTCGGCGCAATAGACCAGACCAGAGAATAGGGCCATTTCTCCCGTTCTGGTTGGGCGGTGGCGCTGGGACAGTTCCTTTTGCGCCCTATCCCAAGTGTCACGGTCAATGATAGCGGGGTGGGTATTCTCGAATGTCACCTGCTTTTCTGGAGGATTCTTTATCATCCGTTTACTCTTGTATGATGGCTTAAACGTCTTGAAGTTCGTCGTTTGCCCCAAGTATGTATCTTGCTTTAACATACAGGCAATCGTTGCCGACGGCCAGTAAAACGGGGTGTCTGGATGGTATCGTTTGGTGTGTCCAGTTCGTTGAAATTCCAGTGTGGCCGGGGAGGGAATTTTCTTTTCCGCAAGGATGCGGGAGATTTTCCGTGGCCCGTTGCCTTCAATGCAAAGCTGGAATATCAATTCCACCACGGGTCTGGCTTCCTCGTCAATAATCAGGTTTCCGTCTGCCCCCCTTATATAGCCATAAGGAGCTCTTACCGCAATTCTTTTCCCGGCCATTCCTTTGCTGCGGAGCACCGCCCGGATTTTCTTGCTGGTGTCTTTGGCGTACCACTCATTCATAATATTGCGGAAAGGGGTAAAATCGTTGTCCATCTGGTTGTCGCTGTCCACACCGTCGTTGACAGCCACGAAACGCACACCCAATTCCGGGAAACGGATTTCGGTATAAAGTCCCACTTCAAGGTAGTTTCGGCCAAAGCGTGACATATCTTTGACTACCACCATGCTTATCATGCCAGCCTCAATATCAGCCAACATTTCCAGAAAACCAGGACGGTTAAAGTTCGTACCAGAATAGCCGTCATCCTTATAGATTTTATAATTTGTGATACCGTGTTCTTTGGCATACCGGGTCAGAATTTCAATCTGATGGGCAATGCTGTTGCTGTCTCCTTCGTTCTCGTCATCACGGGAGAGACGGACATACAAAGCAACAATTTTCTCAACAAACCTTTTGATCGCTGCCATTAGAGCCAACCTCCCATCTCATCCCGCAAATGTTTGGTGACAAGAAGATGGGGCGATTGGGGGGTGATATGATCGCGGAGAGAATAAAGGTTTATCTGCCATTTAGGCAAGAGTTCATCAATGAGCTGAGATATGCTCATGTAGTCTCGATATAGCCTGTCAAGGCTATGTACTACAATGTTTTCGACTTTTCCCTGTTTGATGTCGTTTAGGAGCCGTTGGAAGTCTGGGCGTCCGGGGTCTGCTCCGTTGTAACCATCATCAGAATAGAAGGCGAGATTGGGTAAGCCCATTTTTTCTGCATATTTGCGGAGTGCCTGTTCCTGTCGCTGGATACATTCGGAGTTTCCGGGATAATCAATGCGTGTATAGATTGCTGTAATCTTATTTGACTGCCTGTTCATAATAGCCTCCATTCCGGCAGTCACCATCTCTTATCTTGTGACATATAAATTATATCACATTTTGATTAAATCGTCAAATTTTAGCCATTTTTACAAACTTTTTGAACTAGTTTCTCTGTCGAGTAGACGGACGATTTTTTCGGAGACGGTGACACCTTTGGGGGCATAAAAACCATTAACTATATAGGTGGTGTTGCCAATTTTTTTCTCTATCTCTATTTTTGGCTGTCCCACTTGAATGGTAGCAACCATTAGAGATACCTCCTAAAATTGTTTTGCGTCTCACGGTGAGACGCAAAAAGCCATATCATTCGGAGTGTCGATTGATAGGTGCAAGTAAGGATAGACAAGCCAGCGGCGGGTGGCAACCGCTCCATAGGCTATAAACCTCCCCCCATTCCCGTGGGCGGGGCGTCCTACGCTGTGACGCATAGCCGACGCAAGTAGCATGATCCCGTATTTGTGTCATGGCCTGCGGCTTTGCCAAACCGTGTTACGCTGCTGGTGTGGATCGCTCCTTTCTGCCGGAGCTGTCACCTCCTTTCCCGGCAGAAGATCCCGGCGCACCCAGCGTTTGGCTCAACAGAATACGGCAAGTGACTGGCTTGTCCTATTCAGTTGTCAGAAAGATTGAAGGAATAAAACTCGTCCTTCACTTACCGCCGTTTTTGGTTCCGTTCTGCACCCACCTTTCCAAAAATTTTTTTAGAATTTTTTTGGCTGCCAATATTCTCTTGGATATATTCTGGTGTTTGACCTTCTCTTGCGCCGCAATTTCCTTTATGGTCAGGCCCTCCACACAGTAGAGCCAAAGACGGCGGCGTTGAGGCGCGGTCAGGCAGGCGCCCAGGCCCTCGGCCAACAGGCGGCATAGGCGGGCCCGTTCCTCTTGGTCGTATTGATCCATGACCTCCGTTTCGGCAGAGAGCACCGCAAAGGATAGTTCAGCCAGTCCTTCCAGCGAAATTGTCCGGTTACTGTGCCGGTGATCCGCTTTCTCAATCGCGTGGTAGTTTTCATCGGACCAGCGTTTCCATTTTTCAAACTCCTCCGCACTGGAGAAGTCGGCACGGGTCAGGCGGATATGTATTCCGGTGGCGCTTTTGCATACGATGGCGTCCGGGTCCTTCTTATTCAGAGCATAGTCACTATTGCGGTCAAACATATTGGCTCCTCCTTTCATTTTCGTTGATTCGTGGATGGTCAACGAAAATCGGGAGGAGAGCGGCAGGAATATCTTTTTCCGCCAAAATGTAAAAATTTTTCTAAGTTTTCAATGTTTTTTCTGGGCCGGGATAGGCCAGTACAAAAATCACATCCATACCTCGACACTTCACCCCAATATCTTCCAGAATTTTCCGGGGGATACTCGGATAACTTGTCGAGAAAAAAATGAGGCGCAGACAACCATTTGGTTGCCTGCGCCTTTTCAGCGGTTGGCGTTATTCGATTTGGTGGCGGTTTAGCCGCCAGTGGAACGAAAGGGAAGATATATCATTTCTGTCCCTCGATAAAATCTTTACTACTCAACCACTATTTAATGGGCTTGATTTTTGCTACTTACTCCTGCTCACGATACAGGAAGGTCACGGCCTGAGCGCGGGACACAACCACATCGGGGCTGAAGCTGTTGCCGCCGGTACCGTTGGTGATACCGTTGGCCACAGCCCAGGTCACAGCATTGACATAGCGGTCCGCCTCCGGGTCGTAGTCCGGGGAGAGATACTTTTCCTCGAACTCGGCAGGAGTGTATTCTCCGGCCTCAATGTCCAGGAACAGGTCACCCGGCTCGATTTCCCGCTGTCCCTCATGGGTCATGGGGATAGGAACGGGAGTCAGTACCGTTCCCATAAAATCATCCCCGCTGTCCTGAGCCAGATGGCGGGGGCTGCCGGGGACCTCCTTGCTGGAAAGCAGTTCATATCGGTACATTCCGGGGTAGACATCCTCGGGGGCGATACGGTTGCTGCTAAACAGAGCGGGGATACCAAAAATCTCGATTTCCTTCATGCGTTCACCCTGGGAATTGATTTGCATAGTGGTCACTCTCCTTACTATTTTCTACTGCGCTTTTCCTTGTGCTTTACTTGATCCTGTTTGGGGTTCTGCATTTTTTCTGCCAGTTCATGCAACGGTTCAGATGGTTGGATCGCGTTGATGATTTCACCGGCAGTAGAATGGATGCAGTCCAGGGATGCTTTCAGTTCGGTAAGTTCTCGTCCTCGGCTCCATCCGGCAATATAGCCAAAGGAATATTCGGATGTGTCCAATCCAAAATGTTGGCACACTACATAAGCTACACTTTCTGCCTCCACCTCTTTCTCCCGGCGTTGTTTTCGTTCCTCCGGTGATAGGTGGGCAGGATCGTGGAGTTTTGCATGGGCGATTTCATGTACCAGTGTCTTGATGGTCTGCATTTGGCTCATACCAGGCCGAATGACGATTCGCTGTTCTTGAAAACTGGCATATCCCTTTGCCGCTCCCGGAAAATCCTCCATTTCAATGGGAAGCGGGGATAGTTCCGTTAAGAGGTCAAAGATTTCTGTGAAATGCTCTACCTCGCCAGTCAGTTCAGAAACTCCAATATTGGGAAGTTCCCGTCCTTCTGTCTGGCTTATGTCGAAAACTGTTGCTACTTTGAATCGGGTGATTGGTTCAAACATGGTCTCTACCAGGGGCTTGCCGTCTGGCCCATATAGCGTCTGCCCGGTATTCGGGTCTTTCTGTTCGCAATCAATCTGTCGTTTATAGGGACAAGGGGCCAAAATCTGGATACCTTTTTCATGTCGCTTAACTTGTCTCCCCAGTCTCTTCCATGTGGTGTAACCGGCAACACGACTTGCAGTTGGACATTGAAATAAAATCAGCAGCGCATTGCCAAAGCTGTAATGATGAAATTTGGACATGGCAGCAAGATATTCCGCATAGCGGTTGCTGTCATACAGTTCCCTAATGCCGTTTTCAAGCCGGTCTGTCAGTTCAGCCAGCCTCTCCTTGATTGTCTGGGCCATAGTCAGCGGGATGGCTGTTTTCGCAGGGGTGTTTGATCCGGGCCGTTTTTCCGTTTGGGTTCCACTTTCATTGTGATAAGATCATTGCCCTGCGCCCCCAGCAAGATTTCCGCATGGTGAAACTTCTTCTTGTACCGTTCCATTTGTTCCGGCGTTAGGGAACAAAAGCTGTCCTCCGTCAAACCGCAGACAAAGAAGGGGCCAAAAATACCGCCATAGCCGCCCTCCACACTGCGGTTAAATTCCATTTTCAGCAGGATTCCTTCATCATTGGCTACAATACCGACAGGTTCTTTATAGGGGTAAATGACGGTAATCAACCCGCCGACAGCGGCCTGCATTTCCTTTAAGCCGTTCAGTTCTTTCTCATAGGGAGCCATGCCCGGCTCCACCATTAAAACATTCACATCATCACTCCTATCTGAAATGGGTATGAAAAAAGCGCCTCTAACGGCGCTTGCTTTTGGGACCATCCCGCTCTTTTGGATTGTTGTGGCGCTTGACCTTGGCTTGCAGCGGATATTGAAACACTCGATATTCCCGCGGTATCTCCTTCCCATCATAGATTTCCTGGAAGGACCCGGACCTGTCATGGCAGATATATCCCTGGGGTGTTAGGTCGCCATTTTCATTGATTGCCGTTGTCTCGCCGTATTCCTCATAATTAAAATAGAACCTTGCTCCACGAGGCAGTGAAAAGTCCCGTTTGGTATCCACCAGATACCGGCCGTAGTCCTCGTAGGTCTTGACCTCCGGCAGCAACATAAATTGTTCCAGATTACAGGGATAGGCGAGATTGATTAAGTCCTGGACACTGCAAACATATTCTCCATGGCGCACAGCGGCAGCAAACTTCTTCAGATCCTCCGGTGAAAGACATTCCAGCCGCTTTGCCAGGTAATTCAGTTCATCAATATGGGCATATTCCCCCAGCAAAGACGCAACACCGGCAATCCCGATAGAATACTCCTTTACAATCACTTCTTCGTATTTCAGGCCATCCACACCAATGGTTTGCAGTGCCTTTTGTACCTGTTCCGTGGTTGTAGGAAATGCAAGGGGCGTCTCTGCCACAATACCTGCGGCATATTTGCCCAAATTGGCGATCAATGCAGTAAATTCCATGCCATCACCTTGTCGGGCCGCCCTTTTTCAAAATGGCCTCTTTCTGCTTTTGCCTGACCTCCGCCATACCTTCGCAACCCTGGCACTGCAAAACGGCGTGGATATCAAGACAGTGTCCAGTATGTTGGGCCACTACGACGCCGGATTCACCCTTCGCACCTACACCCACGCCACCAGACAGAAGCAGGACGAAGCAGCGGAAACCATGGGCAACTTCATGGAGCAGGTCATGTGAGCACAAAAGAGCAAAAAGTACAGGGCAGGAAGACGAAACTTCCTGCCCTGTACTCTCAGGACTCTCCCGCTTACTTCATTGTGTTGCTAATATGATGCTTTTTGTTAAGGTTGTAAAATCCTAAACAATAACCTCATTGGACAGAAAGTTTGGTTAATCCGCGTTTATACTTTGACTCAGTCGAACTCTCCAATTTAGAAACTTTCCGTTCCAAATCATCTGTAAGCATTTTCAAATTAACACGATGGATATAATCTGACTTTAATTCAATTTCAATCTGATAGTCATATGCTTTGTGTCCTGAATCATCCTGATATGTAACGTGGTCAAATGCCATCTCAAATTTTGCTTCTGATTTTTTGGCCAAAATATTTATTATTTCTCGTTTATTAATGATAGTAAGCGTATTTTTCAATTCTGAAGTTTTATCTTTGAGTGAGGGAACATGTTTAACAATAAAAGCCTCTTCTCCTGACAAAGAATTACTTGAAATGGGATGACAGAATTCGAAACGCTCGTTTTGTCCATTATCTTTAATTTGGACAGGAGTAGGGCATTTAATAGTTATCTCATAGTTGCAATCCTTGTGACGAATCCGAAGGGTAGATTTTGCAGACTCGACAAGTTTGTCAGGCGTATCATAATAACTGTCAACCTGTTCAAAAGCAGGGGATTTATCAAAGCTGTAGACATCATCTCTTGTTTTTAAATAGGCTAACACATCTTGAAAAACCGCTTCATCGCTAAAATGATACTTTTTTTCAATTTCAATTGTATTTCGAATGTCATAATTATGAATCAATTCGTCCAACGCTTTCTGAAACTCAGTCATATTACTAAGCGGAAGTGTTTCTAAGATTCTTCGATTAATCCATACCCGTTCATTGTCAGAAAGGAAAACTGCCTCATCTGCAGCGTCATCTCTTAGTTGAACAATTTTTGATTGTTGAGATATATCTACTAAAAATCCAGCAGCTGTTTGGATCCAAATATTTTCTTTTTGGGGTTTATATGCAGAAAAAACAAACCGCTTTTCAATCCAAAATGGACTTTCAGCTAAAGAATCTTCAGTAACTAGCGTATAATTGTGTTTTTTTAGCAACTTGCAAAAATCTTCCTTAAATCGGTGATATGCAGTACTGGTGTTATCCAGGGCATTTAACTTAAGCAGCTTTTGGCGGTTTAAAATTGTCAAGCAGTAATCCGAAAGTTCCACATCTGGGGACTCGCTCCATGATTGAAATGCACACCAGAAAGTCGAATCGTCTATGCGAATATAATCTTCTACTTGGAGATTATGGCTGGAAAAAAGCGTGTCAAGGGCAGGAGGACAATTAGGCAACTTATTCTCTTCATGAAGCTTTTGTGCTCTTGAAAAAATCTTCTGGATAATTTGCTCCATCTGTACCTTCATATCATGGTAGTATACAACGCTTTGCATATCGTATTTTTTAATGACTTGAAGGACAAGCGGATAATTTTGAATATCGCTAAAGCTGATAATCTTACTCCGAACACCGTCTTCTAAATCATGAGTACATTGTGCAATTTCATCTGAGATGGCAACGACTTGTCCTTCAAGAGTAAAGGAAGGTGCACTTAAATCGATATTAGAAAAATCAAGCTCCGGGTAGTGCAAGAAGCCTTCCCCAGCATAGGCCGTCTTAGTATGCTTCAGAATTCCCTCGCGAGTAGCTAACGTCAAATTAATACCAGCATAATCCTCACAACGTGTTTCTAACTGATCAACAACTTTTAAAGATTGAAAATTATGTTTAAACCGTCCACCTGTCGCAGGAATATTTGTATTAAGTCCGTTGTGTAAAATGCCATCGAGCGTGCGCTCGCCAATGTGTCCGAATGGGGTGTGTCCAAGATCGTGTCCTAATGCAATCGCCTCAATTAGCTCGTCATTAAGCCCAAGAACTTTTCCAATTGACCGCGAAATCTGAGCCACTTCTAAAGTATGAGTCAATCTGTTACGGTAATGATCTCCCATGTTCGCATTAAATATTTGGGTTTTATGCATCATTCGTCGGAAAGATCTAGAATGCATAATTCTGTCTCTATCTCGCTGAAAAGGCTCACGTCTGCATATGCCAATCTCTTCGTATTCTGGAAATCGCCGAGCAGATAAAAAAACATCCGTGTTTTTTGTTGCGTAATTTTCCATAAATCCTCACAAACACCAGCAAAAATTCTGAAGTTAAAATATATTATCGCACTGCCAACCTCAAAATGCAATAATAAACAGCCTTTAAACAGAAAGCAACCCTATGCTCCGCTATCAAATCATAGTGTTACAGTAGATAGAAATATTTTACTATAAAATGCTGAGGGCGATATTCTATTCCTACAAGCCGTATATATGAATCAGAAAAATGTCCATTGGATATTAAATCCTCACGGCAGCCCTACGCCATCAACTTCAAAAAAAGAGGCTTCCATTTGTAAGGTCTTTCCATTGCACAGATAACGGGAGAACTACTGATTCAAGAATACAACCACCATACTAGCACTCAAGAATGACATAAACTTCAAGACAGTATTATAAACTGTGCTACCATGAGGCCGGATTCACCCTCCGCACTTACACCCACGCCACCAGGCAGAAGCAGGACGAAGTAGCGGAAACTATGGGCAACTTCATGGAGCAGGTCAAGTGAGCACAAAAGAGCAAAAAATACATGGCAGGAAGGCGAAACTTCCTGTCCTGTGCTTTCTAAACCTTTCCGCACATTCGTTGTGTGGGTCACGGTGTGGGTCAGGCAGTTGACCCACATTTTGACCCACACCATTTCCGGCGTTTTTGCAACAAAAAAGCATCGAAAGCCGAAGTTTTCGATGCTTTTTGGAGCTGCTGGGCAGATTCGAACTGCCGACCTCATCCTTACCAAGGATGCGCTCTACCTACTGAGCTACAGCAGCAAATGGCGACCAGGAAGGGGTTCGAACCCTCGACCTCCGGCGTGACAGGCCGGCGTTCTAACCAGCTGAACTACCTGGCCATTTACTAAGGCGTTCTAATCAAAGAACAAATTTATTATAACATTTACAAGCGGACTTGTAAAGTATTTTTTATGGCAGGGGCAGAAAGACTCGAACTCTCGACACGCGGTTTTGGAGACCGCTGCTCTACCAACTGAGCTATAC
>ENA-UOJQ01002267-UOJQ01002267.1-human-gut-metagenome-genome-assembly--contig:-P63-NODE-2267-length-12263-cov-7.572985_pt1 | contig 12263 bp, 9 predicted proteins | sample MGYA00242352_ERZ723899 | MGnify/ENA metagenome assembly ERZ723899 | reverse complement strand
TACGGAGAAAAACGGGATGAGCCGGAAAATCCAGCATTTCCGCAAAAAAAGAAAAAGCCGCCCTGAATTCTTGCAAAAATGCAAAAATCGCAGGACGGAGATTATTCACAAGATATACCTTGGTATTATTCCACTTATTGAATATAATGAAGTTCGTTTTGGGGAGGAGGTCGAACGCGCATGAAATACCTGTCAACCTTTGAAACAGCAGAGAAATGGGGTATCTCACACCGGCGTGTGAGCGTTCTCTGTAATGAGGGGCGCATCACTGGCGCACAGCGGGCGGGAAGCCGCTGGATTATCCCGGAGAATGCGGAAAAGCCTTCCGATGCCAGAATCCGAAGCGGAAAATATATCAAAAAGCCGACAAAGGAAAGGGGGACATAACCAATGGAAAACACCTTTTTACCCGGTACTGTCCGGGAGCGCATTGCCGATCTGATGAAATACCATAAAGTATCCCAGACAGACCTTGCGCTGAAAATCGGCTGTGGAGACAGCTTGCTCAGCCGGTTTCTGACCGGAAAGACAGACAAGCTTGGAGACGAAAACATTATCCGCATTGCCAGAGTCTTTAACGTCTCCACCGACTTTCTTCTGGGCATAACTAACGTCCCTGACAAAAAGAATTATGCCATTGACGAGCTGGGCTTATCTGCACAGGCGGCAAGAAACCTCTATGCCGGAAAAGCAAACGCTCAGGTGGTCAATTACCTGCTGGAAAGTCCCCGCTTTCTTGATCTGACCTACATATTAGAGCAGTATTTCAACGACACTGTTGCCGCCGGGTATGCTGCGCAGAATCAGTTATATACAACTATCAGCAGCCTGACACGGAAAACGGTAAAAACAGAAGCTGGCGAACAATCTGCACGGGACATCGCACATTTGAGAACATCGGTTTATCAAGCTGACCTTGCCACCATTGAAAATCAGTTTATGCTGGCGGTCAAGGAAGTGAAAAAGGAAATCGGCAACGACTTTGCCGCCATGCAGTCGATGACCGCAGAGCAAGCTAAAAGAATGTTTACAGAGGTTGCAAAGGGACAGGATATGACAAATCCAACCATTACACCGGAGCAGGTATCCGAGCTGATTATCGGCAGTGTAGCTGGCTTGGATGGTGTCAATCGGGATGCGTTGAATACGCTTGGACAGGCGTTGACAGGCTTTTTCCAGACCACCTTAGAGCAAGCCTCATCACAGGAGAAGGACGATGAAGAAACAGGATAATGAGCAGCTCTGTGCGCTGGCGCAGAAAGGGGACACAGAGGCTCGTGACCTTCTTCTGAAAAACAATCTGGGTTTCATCCGCAAAACTGCCAATGAGATTTATTTGAAATCCAATCTGGCAGAGAGTGACCTCAGTACAGAAACCAGCGATCTGGAACAGGAGGGCTGCCTCGGTCTGCTGACCGCCATTCCCCTCTTTGACAGCAGTAAGGGCATCAAGTTCTTGACTTACGCCGCACCGTTCATCCGCAACACCATGACCGACCTGATACGGGATGTTTTCTCCCAATATGAGCAGAGAATGACCAGCACCACAGACGGACTTGCCTTGCAGAAAATCCGGTTGGATGAGATCCTTCCCGGTGAGGAACGGCTGCTGCGCATTGAAGCCATTGCCGATCCGACCGTCAAGTCTCCGGAACAGATTTATGTGGACAAAGAAACCATGCGTGAGCTGTACGAAGGTTTGGGCAGACTTTCCGAGCGTGAGCAAGCCTATCTGCTGTACCGCTATGGCTTTACGGACGATGTGGAGCATACGATGATCGGCTCAGCAATTCATTTCAATCTGAGAGAGAGCCGTGCAAAGACATTGGAAGATACTGCAATGGATAACCTCTGGCTGGAACTGCCGTGGTGGTTTTAGTGTGTCGCTGCGGCGGGACGAGGGCTGTATATACCTCTGCTTCCGTCTCCGGCCAGTCGGATTTTGCTTCTCAAAAATCCTGCATTTGTGTCACCTTGGTGTCACAAAATCCGCCTGTCCTACTGACGCAGAAAAGTGTCCGCCAACCGCTATCTGCCCGTACAGCAGATGGCGAAGCCAGCCCCTTTCCCGCGTCAGCCGGAAGCAAAGGTATAACACACTAGACTTTCCTGCGGAAAATCGTGTGCCAACAGGGATGCTTCTCGCCCCTATTGGAAACCCAGCGCCAAGGAGCTGCGCCCCTCTGGACACCCCTCGTTTTAGTCACCTATGAAGATACAACTATCACAACTTGCACATTCATAACCTCCTAAAACATAACCTTCCGCAGAATTCATCTTCACATTGGATGAAATCTGCGGAAGGTTTCGTTTGGTTATTACCTAGCTTCACCACAAAAGTATCAAAGTTGCAGAAGTTGTGAAGACGCCTAGATATTTTGATTCTTACTCAATGACACCATCTGTATCGAAGATATGGTCTAGCTCATCTGTGTTTATCGCACGAGAAACCTTTTCACGGATTGCGGTTTTATACATATCCAGTCGTCTGAACTGAGTTCTTCCCGCTGCATCCTTACCCATACGGATGAGCTGGATTCTACCGACACCCGGATTCTGCCTTGCGTATTCTGCAAAACCCTTAGCTTTTCCAAGATTGTCCTTAAAGTCTGCGCTGTGTGGCTCAAGGATATCAATCACATAGCCAAGATGCTCATCTTCGCGCACTATGATAAAATCGGGATAAGTCGGTTTAATCTCTCCGTTGATTTCATATGGAATGCACAGTGCCCATGACGCTCTGGAAGGATTGCGAATCCAGCAGACAAAATCCTGTCGCTTTTCTTCCTCTGCAATAAGATCAGCCTCCCAGCCGTTTAGCTTCAGTTTTGCTGTTCCTGTGGCATCACTAACGAACAAGTGATCACGGTATTCTTTGCCACCGGCCTCATGCGGAACCTGTATTGTCTCCGGAAGACGGAAGTTATGCTTGCTGACCACATCACCGTCAGAGACGATGCTGTCGTAATCTCTGCGGATTTTCTCTGAGTCGATAGTGGCAATATATCTGCGATAATTATCATTTAGTTCGTGGAACCGATTTTCCGCATAGGCATGAAGTCTGTTCATGCAGTCCTCGTCAGCAACAAAAAGGATGACGTCTACTTTAAAAGCCGTGAGGTCGCTGAAGTTGCCATACTTTTTGCCGTATGCCATACCGATGCCTTCGCGTCCCAACTTCACATCGGCAATCTGGAACTGGCGTTCAATGTCTGTATCGGTCGTCGTAAACATATCATGAACAGAATAGTTGTCCACAGTCTCGCCGAACACATCAAAAATCTGCGTGGCAAGCTTGAACTGTTTCACCTGCTGCACGAGGTCATCGTACTTGCCCTTAGCTTTCAGATTTTCCACATAATCACGAATCATCTGGACAATCTCATCCTGCACCTCTCTGATTGCCTCACGGTGCAGCTTGGACATACTAAGCAGGTGTGCCATCCGATATAGCGATTTGAGGTAATCGTTAATCCGGAGCGCTCTGACATTATAAGAAAGCAGGCCGGCATCATTGATAAATTTCATAACCGCTTCACGGTCAAATAAATCCTCTACTTCTTCCTGCTGGCTATCTGGAGCCATAGTTTCGGGTGCAGTAACTGCGCTCGGCTGAGCATCTGCTGTCGGTTTAACATCCGTCTGAACGGTCTGTGTGCTATCGGCGCTCATTTGCTGGAAGGCATTTGTAGGCTGTGCGGGTGTCACTTCTGCTACATCCGGAATCTGTGTCTGCTGCTGTACCGGAGTAGGTGCACCCTGTGTATCCGTTATGGATACCAAAGCTGGCGCCTCGGTACCTTGATTTGCAAACACCTCCAAAGTCATCTGTCCCGGAATTGACATTTGCATTTTCTTCTTCGGTTTAACAGTTAGTGTCTCGAAGCGTTTTCCAGATAGTGACTCGCCATATATGTCTGTCGGAATATCTCCACCCTCAGTGCTCTGCAATGCCTCCACGACATCTTTGACCGTTTCCTCGTTAAAATACGGTAAAAACAGATGCACATCATTCAGGACATCATCGACCTGAATATGCATCTGCATCGGAGTTCTGACCATGCGTCCAAGGAGTTGGGCAATATAGGTAGCGTCATTCGCGTGTTTGAAGGACATCATGGTCTCTGCCCTTGGGCAATCCCATCCTGTAGACAGATTTTCTTTAAAGAACACAACACGGATATTTCGGTCATCTGCGATACGAGAAGGTTCCTCATAACGTACTTCAAACCCGTTTACCGTAAGGGAGGCAGTTGTTCCTCCGAAGGTGTGGACTACCTGACCGTTTTCCAGCTTGAATCCTGTCCGCTCCTCGATCTTTGCGATGCAATCATCCAGATTGGTATCGGTCAGCTTGCCCCCGGTTCCATTTAGCACCTGGATGATCAGAATTGGATTCACATAGGCGTAATGCTGCTCAAAACAATACTGCGTCCAATGTTCCCACTTTTCCTTCCAGTCGTCTGCTGCCGCCTGCAGGATAGCCATATCGTTGTTGACCGCACCGGCCTCTGGGTAAGTGATGACAATGCGGTCTTTCAAAAGTCCGGACGTCCGCACTTCATCCGCTGTGACAATGGACTTATGTATGGTTGAGGATGTGCCCTCGACCAGAGCATTGAACCGTTGAGTCGTCGCAGACATACCAATCACCACTGGCATCGGCGGAATATGATCCTCATCGCTACCCTTGATAAATTTCTGCATGATTGTCGTGGCCTTGCTGGCCTCACGTCCCTGCATGCCGCGGTGTGCTTCATCTATGATAAAGTACAGCCTGTCGCTCTTTTCCCGAACAGTATTTGCAAGCGTCTGCCAAATTGTATAAGTCCTGCCATCGCCATTTTTCGTTAGCTTGGAGGTGACCGACAGCTTCTGCGTATTCAGAAAATAAACATGACCGTCCTCAAATACCTCTTTATCAAAGGATTCCTCGGAAACTGTAACGCACTGCGACAACTTGATCTTATCAGCCTTGGAGTCGATCTTTTGCTTTGACTGCTCGTTCAGCTGAGGCGAATCCGAAAGCCAGACGATGATTGCATCCTGCTGCTCCATATACTGTTCATCACCGAAAAGAATAGCCTCAATCAGCGCGGACATAATGATGGTCTTTCCGGCTCCGGTTGGAGCAGTAAAGGAAACCACCTGCGGCGCATGTGTTCTGTGATAGCTACCCATTGCCTCCGCAGTCTTCATACGGATATCAGCAAGCGCTCTTTTCTGAAAAGGGAATAATTCTACTCTCATGGTTACCTCCCCGTATTGATTCTGAAATTATCCAGATAGTCTCTGTAAAGCTGATAGCAGTCTTTGCCATCATAGGTACGGATCATCGACCGGTATGCTGTCTCTGAATCCGTTATAATGAAGATTGTCTGGATTTCTGGATGCTGGCTCAATTCGGCATCGAACTCTGAATAATATATTTCATCTACCAGAACAGCCATTTTGTTTTGCGGCAAGATCAGCATATTCGGGAGATCATCATTTTCAAGAGCTGGGCACTTACCAATGGCTCCGCCCTTCATCCAGAGCACCGGAAGCAGTTCACGGAACTGCCTACCGAGAGCAACGGAGGTTTTGTCGAGGAAGCTCAGTTTGAAGAACACAGCATTGGTTTTGAATCCATCAGACATCTTCAAATCCGCTAATTCAGGATAAGCAGGTTCTTTTTCTTTTTTATATACTTTTCCTCGAATCTTTTTTCCAGTTTCGGGATTAATGGTTTCCCCGTCAATTTCGGTATATTGTTCTACGTTACATCCATAGTTCCCATCGAGAGGTTTGCCATCAATATTGCATCCCTTAATGGAACAAACCGTTCGAGGCCATGTGACATACCTAGCAATACCGCGTCTATCCCACTCCTTATCTCCTGGCCTATATCCTTTTTCATCTAACGCTTTTGCTTCATCCGCTGAAACTTCATTGTTGGTTACCATAATACACCGACGATGACCATTGTCTATCGAATTTAACAGATTGACAGCATGCATGGTTGTACCAGATCCTGCGAAAAAATCAACAACAAGAGCATTTTTCTTATTTGCAATAAAATACTTGAGTGTATCCATTACAGCATACACCGATTTTGGGAAAGTGAATTTACCGCTTCCTATTATATCGCCAAGTACAGATGTTCCGTATTGTCCCGCATCATAACTTTTGTTTTGCCATACGGTTGTCGTTCTTGTAACCTTACCTTCTGTTTCGACAACTATTTTTGTTCCATCCTCGCGTAGACCTCGTACGGCCCATCGACCGCTTTTAATTTTATCAACATAATTAGCACTTAAATATCTAAACACATATGGTTGGTTTTTGCTTCCTGGAGAAACTCTTACAACGCCTTCTTTACAAAGTTTCTGTAAAGAGTCCCTTGTTATTCCCCAGTTCATTTCAACTCCATCGTCTCTAACGGGGAATACAGGAGTAGCACCTTCAATAGCTGGGATATTAACTCTTTGTTGCTCTGGTTTCAATGCCTCTCCTATAGCAATGATCTTCATTGTCTTATCATCAACATATATTGGATAAAATTGGGCCACACCTCCTTTAATAGTCCCTCTTCTGGAGGCATAATCCGTTCTGCGTAAATACCACCATCTTACTTCTCGTTCATCGCCATTTCCTTTCGGGTGTACCACTTGTGCGTTACCAAAGAGAATAATATACGCATATTCATCAGAGCGCGAAAATAGATTATCTCGCTTTGCTCCAGAGGGATTAATGGTTATACTAACCATTTGCATCGTTTTCCCAGAAAAAATCTCCTCAAGAAGGCAGCCCAAATGTAGGTACTCCTTTTCATCAATGGTAACAATAAGGACGGAATCATTCGGATTCAGAAGTTTTTTCGCAATTTTCAGGCGCTTCTCCATCATGGAGAGCCACTTGCTGTGGCGGTAAGCATCAGAGCTGTCAACATAATCGTTGTTGTACTTCCAGTCCTTTGCTCCGGTGTTGTATGGTGGATCGATGTAGATGCAGTCCACCTTCTCTGCGTACAGGTATTCCAGCAGCTGGAGCGCGTGGTAGTTGTCCGCCTCAATCAGCGTATGCCAAAGGTCGCTATCTGGAGCGTTCTGAACTGCATCCAGCGGTTTTAGTGTGGGATAGATCGGCTCGCCAAATTCTGCAATAGCGACAATCTCATCCAGCTGGAAAGTTACTTTCTCATGCGTCTCTCTGCGGTCGCAGAGAGCTTCGTTCCCATCGAGCTTTATGACCATATAAATATCGCTGACATAGCCTGTCTTTAACGCCACTTTTGAACCGACACGGATTGGAACATCATGAAGTGGCGTGCATTCGGGCAGATGCTCTTCAAACACAAGCCCGAACTTTTTTTGTTTCATTAGTTTATCTGTTTCCTGCAAAATCCTATCCCTGAGTGTTGGATCGTTGATCTGCCGGATCAAGTCTTGTAATAACGCCACTGTTTCCACCTCATTCTTCTGTGATCGTCTTTTCCTTTATGTGATAATCAATGCCGCGCTCTTGACAGAAAGCCGTCACCTCTGCTGCGCATTCATTGTAAAAGTGCCTTTGTCCTTCATAGGCGTTTGCTGTCTTGCTGTAATTCGTTCTGCCGAAGATGATCCTGTCGGTAAATGCTACAGCTTCCAAGATTTCGTGTAAATTCTGCTCTATCATGTTCGGTGTTGGATACGGTTCTATGCTCACCCACGTCTTGCAACCAACTTCGTGAAGCGCTCTCAGCGCTGCCAGTCGGTCTGCACAGGGAACAGCTCCCGGTTCCATCTGTTCCCGGTATGCTTCATCCAGCGTTATCAACGTGATCCCATATTCATTTTCCGGAGAAAGTTCCGCCAATTCTATGGGAAGCAATCCCTTCGTCAATGTAGTGCATTTGATACCGGCCTCGTTTAGTTTTCGGATAGCCGCAATGCTCATCTGGGACACCTCTGGATATCCTTCCATGAACGGATCTGTGGTAAAGCAAAGCTGCACAGACTGAATCTTATCTCTGAGCCTCGGTATCTCTTTATCCAGCAATTCAAGCGTGTTTGATACAAGCACTGGCTCAAGCCAGCTCTCGTAATCCTTAATTTGCCCGAATCGCTTCTTCATCAGGAATGCATAACATGGATATTTGCACCCATGTGCACACCCCTGCACGTGATTCATTGTGTAGTCACCATACTCTACCCCTGTTTGATAAAGCATGGATTTTCGTTTTATCGTCTTCAAGGTGCTTTCATCCTCCGCCTACTTGTTCTTTAATATGTAGTCTGCCATCCGCAGTGCAAGTCCCTGCGCTTTCGGACTCTCACTCGCAATGGCAAAGCAGAATAGGAACATCGGCGAGTTCCTGCTGTTCCTGAAAATCCGCGCATGCTTTGACACACATGGAAAGATTGTCCCAAGCCGAGAGAGGATATACTCCTTTATGTGATCTGGATTTGCGTCCTTAACCATCCGTTCGCCATCGCTCTGTCCGGGCTCCGGGAACAAGTCAAAAAGCGTCATCTGGGGATCTTTCTTATAGAATTCCTTCCTCCATCCGGCATCTCCAAGCAATCGATCTATGCAATCCTCCCATTTATCGTACTTTCCGTTTTTCGGCAGCATACGTTCAAGTGCAGAGAACGGAAACAGGTACCATACGTCTATCGATTTCGTCTGTGCTACATTTTCAAGCGTAGCCCAATTTACCTGCGTCGCATATGGATCTAAGAACAGCAATCCTCTGTTATATCTCCAGTCTACGTTGCTAATAATCTCCGCGAGCTTATCATTCGCATCGCCGCAGTAAATTGTAACAATTCCCCTCATCTGCGGAAACTCGGAGTTTATCATATTCTGAAGTTCTCCTGCCTTCTGAGAGTCCGCTTCTATGAAATAGTAATGATCGAACTTCTTTTCAGACTCCAGTGCACGCTTAGCAGAGCCCACAAGAAACTGCCCGCCGTCACTGGTCTCGATCTCACCGGTTCCAGCAAAGGCATCTATATAAATCTTCTTAAACTTCTGATTTTGCAGTGCAATCAGGTATGCGTCCAGGTAGCTGGTGAAGATATTCAACTTCTCCTCAGTCCAATTGCCACCAAATTTCTGCGACGTTGCCATAAATTCCAATCACCTCATCTATTTGAAACTCAATCTCAAGAAGAGAAAGAGATCACCATTTCCTTCTTTCCTGTATCAGGATTCACAATCTGCTCAATCTTCGCGCCAAAGAAATCGGTAAGATCGCTCTTTACCTCATTACGAAATCCCTCTGACGGGAAAATCGGGTGGTTATCCAAAAGTTCCCACATCTCATCCAGCGGCACCTGCTTTCGGCCTCTAAAGCTGCGCTGCAGGTATTTCGCTATATCGATAACATGCAAGCAGCTTTCATCTTCCTCTTCAGCAATCTCACCGAAAAGGTTAAATGACAACTGCCTGTTCTCAACCGAGTGCTTGGTAGAGGACTGTGCGCCAAATACCTTCCAAGCACTCTTCTTATAGAGCTTAAAGCCCTCCTTGTTGCTCGTGCAATGAATCAAATTGTAGACGAGCGAGTTCTGCGTGTTATAGAACGGAAATGCCGATACGTAGTACCTGCGAGCTCCTTTCAGTGAATTTATGATTTCTTCCACTCTAGCCTCATAGGCCTTCTTGTCACTTCCGTAAGGCACCAGTTTCTCAAAGTCTTCCAGATAGGTGTTCTCATACTTTGCCTTTGTCGTCTTCTTCTTGGCGCTTGTGATCGCCCGCACCGGATCTGAAACCATGTGATTAATCATAACTTCACCCCAGTTACGAAAAAACGGCAGAAGCGCTTCCCAGTCAATAGTCGCATCATACGGATCGTAGAGCAGGAAATAATGCAGGTGTCCAGTTCCATATAACTGTGGTCCGATAGTTCGGAGTAGCTCGTGCGCATCACCACAAGAGGTGACAATCTTAAAATTGCGCTCATCCTGTGGAAGATGCTTTTTTAGCTCATCTACGCGCGCTTTATCCTTGTCATTCAAGTAAATGTGTATATTTTTCTCCGTATAGGTCCTTGATGCTTCCCTAAGTGCTTCTGAGACGCGTACTGCTGTACCTTTCACCAATCGCCCGGCATCGTCGGTGTATACACCACTGTTGCACATACAGTCTATAAAGATCAGCCCATTGCAAGACTCAGTCAGCAGCAACTTCTGTGCCCACGATTTGATGTACTCCTCTATCAGCTCAAATTTTTTTATTGTGTGAGGGCTAGCCTTGCTAATTATGTTTTTCTTTTTTGCCGACATACCATCCACCTCTTATTCAACGATGCCTTCTTGGAAAGAAATCAGCTTTCGGATATTCCCAATATCGCAGTTCAGTGTTTTACGCACGTTCATTAGCATTCTCATACTGACAGTTTCACCTTTAGACAGCTTGATAGCGAGGGATCATTTGGTGCCGACCGCCATCTGCAACTTCTTTCAAAAAGCATCTACAAAATCATACCAAAGTGATGCAATGCCTCCTTGATCGCCTTTTCCTTCTCCGGTGGGCATTGGAGCTGTTTGGCATTCTCCGACTTCGGTTTATTATAATTCTCACGTTCAATAATACCGCATTTCTGCTTTACCTGTGCGATATACAGACTGCTGACCTTCAATCCGGTATGCTCCAGAACATATGTCTTGATTTCCTCATAGGTTGCCTTTTTCTCCGCAGCAGTCAAATCCAACTCGTCCATCTTCACTTCGATCTCGATATGTTCCTTACTTTGAAGTTTGGACAATAAGCATACCGTCTCCACATTCGCCGTACCCGGGAACATATCCACCGCCGCGGCGCGGACGGCGGCATAGCCCGCCTGTGCAAACAGCTTCACATCCCGGGCCAGGGTCGCCGGATCACAGGAGACGTAGACGATACGCTGCGGCGCCATCGATGCCGCAGCTTCGATCACCTCCGGGCTGAGCCCCTTGCGGGGCGGGTCCACGCATATCACGTCCGGGCGCAGGCCCTTTGCGGCGAAATCCGCCGCGGCCGCCGCCGCGTCGCCGCAGAGGAACTCCACATTTCCGATGCCGTTGCGTTTTGCGTTTTCTTTGGCATCGGCAATGGCCTCCGGCACGATCTCCGCGCCGATGACCCTCGCCGCCCGCCGGGCCATCACCTGGGTGATGGTGCCCGCGCCGCAGTACAGGTCCAGCACCGTCTCGTGCCCGGTCAGTCCCGCGAAGTCCACAGCGGTATCGTACAGCACCTCCGCCATGTCATGGTTCACCTGATAGAAAGACGGCACGCTCAGCCGGAAGGACAGGCCGCACAGGGTATCCTCCAGCACGTCCGCGCCCCACAGGGTGCGGTATTCACTGCCCAGTACAGCCCCGGTGGGCTGGGTGTTCACGCCCAGCACCACGCCCACGGCATTCGGCAGCGCCTGCCGCATAAACGACACCAGCGTGTCCTCGCGGGGCAGCTTCCTCCCGTTGACCAGCACGCAGACCAATGACTGCCCCGCGCTGTTCGTTCGGACATACAGGTGCCGCACCAGACCCCGCCGGGTCCTTTCATCGTAGCAGGGCACGCCGCATTCCCGGATGTACTGCCGCAGGGCCTCCGCCGCCGCGTCGGCCTGGGGCTTCTGTATCCGGCAGCAGTCCACCGGGATCACCTGATGGCTGCGGGCCTTGTAGAGCCCCACCTGCCCATCGGCGGATACGGGGTACTGGCTCTTGTTGCGGTAGTGCAGCGGCGCACCGGAGAGGATACCCTCCACTGTCACATCGCTGCCGCCGATGCGGCGCAGGGCGTCCTGCACCCGCTGGCGCTTGGCCTCCAGCTCCTCTTCCCTGTCCATGTGGCGAAAGTCGCAGCCGCCGCACCGCCCATAGTACGGGCAGTCCGGCTCCACCCGGTGGGGCGAGGGCGCGTATACCCGCACCGCCTTGCCGAAGGCGGCGTTTTTCAGCACCTTGAGGATGAGCACATCACAGTCCTCACCCCGCAGCGCCCGGTGAACGAACACCGCCTGCCCGTCGATGCGGGCCACGCCCAGTCCCTCGGAGGTATACCCCTCGATGCGGGCGCGGTAGGTCTTGTTCTTCTCCGGCACGGCTCAGAACTCGAACTTGCTGATGACCTTGCCGATGGCGTCGGCAAAGGCGGCCAGCGTCTTGTTGTCCCGGCCCTTGCTGCGGCGGATGAGGCCGATGAGCATATCGCCCAGCTGGACCAGCTTCTGGTACGCCGCCGTGGCCTTGGGCGCCCCCTCGTAAGCCCGGGTCTTGCGCTCCGGCAGATAGCCGGGGGCAAGC
>ENA-UOJQ01002262-UOJQ01002262.1-human-gut-metagenome-genome-assembly--contig:-P63-NODE-2262-length-12280-cov-34.381104_pt1 | contig 12280 bp, 9 predicted proteins | sample MGYA00242352_ERZ723899 | MGnify/ENA metagenome assembly ERZ723899 | reverse complement strand
CGTCCTTCAGGCCGGCCATTGCAAAGTCCGGCTTGCCGCCGCCCTTGCCGCCGGCAATGGCAGCGATTTCCTTGACCAGAGCACCGGCCTTCAGGCCCTTTTCCTGTGCCTGTTTGGTCACAGTGACAGCCATGGTGATCTTATCCTCAGCCTTGCCCACCAGAACCGCCACAGCGGGCTTCACAGCCTTGTCGCGGATGGTATCGCACATGCCGCGCAAGGTGTCGCCGGTGGTGCCGGTGAAGTATGCAGAAGCGATCTTCACGCCGCCGATCTCTTCGGCATTGTCAAACAGGCTGGTCACCTTGGAAGCGGCGACCTGTGCCTTGATCTCTTCCAGCTCCTTGGCCAGAGCCTTGTTCTCAGCCATCACGGCCTCGGCACGGACGGGCAGAGCGGTGACGTTGTTTGCCTTCAGGGTGTTTGCCACAGTGTGCAGCATAGCCTCCTGCAGGTTTGCACGGATCAGCAGGTTGCGGCCGGTGACAGCCTCGATACGGCGGATACCCGCAGCAACGGAGCTTTCGCTCACGATCTTGAAGCCGCCGATCTGGGCGGTGTTCTTCACGTGGGTGCCGCCGCAGAACTCGGTAGACCAACCCTCGATGTCCACAACACGCACGACCTTGCCGTACTTTTCGCCGAACAGAGCCATTGCGCCCAGCTTCTTGGCTTCCTCAATGGGCATCTCCTTGACGGTGACGTTCATGGACTCGTAGATCTTGTCGTTCACGATCTTCTGCACACGGGCCAGTTCTTCGGGCGTGACAGCGCTGAAGTGGGTGAAGTCGAAGTGGGTGATCTCAGCATCCTGATAGGAGCCTGCCTGATGCACATGGTCGCCCAGCACTTCGCGCAGAGCTGCCTGCAGCAGGTGGGTGGCGGTGTGGTTGCGGGCAATGGCCATGCGGTATTCCTTATCGACCTGAGCGGTCAGGTGGTCGCCCACCTTCACGATACCGCTTTCCAGCACGCAGGTGTGGACGTAGTAGCCCTTGGGGGTCTTCTTCACATCCAGCACGCGCAGGCTGCAGTCGGCGCTGTTCAGCATGCCGTGGTCCGCAGCCTGACCGCCCATCTCAGCGTAGAAGGGGGTCTTATCCAGCACCACCAGCACGCCGTCCTTTGCCTCCTCGTCGGTGGCAATGGCATCGGTCAGGGTCTCCTCGTCGCTCAGCGCCACAACGGTGCCCTTGTCGGTCAGGGTGTCGTAGCCGGTGAAGACGGTGGGCTCGGCCTCCAGTGCGCCGAACAGGTCTTCGCTCCAGCCGGAGATGTTCTTCTTCAGGCGCTCGGCGCGGGCACGCTCCTTCTGCTTGGTCATCTCGGCGTGGAAGCCTTCCTCGTCGATCTCAATGCCCTGCTCGGCAGCGATCTCCTTGGTCAGGTCCAGCGGGAAGCCGAAGGTATCGTTCAGCTTGAAGACGTCCAGACCCTTCAGCAGATGCTCGTGTGCCTTTTCCAGACCATCGATCATGGTGTTCAGGATGTTCATGCCGGCATCAATGGTGCGGGCAAAATTTGCTTCCTCGGTGCCGATGACCTTCTTGATGTAGGCATCGTGCTCACGCAGCTCGGGGTAGGCGGACTCGCTGGACTGGATGACCGTTTCCACCAGCTCCACCAGGAACGGGCGGGTAACACCCAGCATCCGACCATGACGTGCGGCGCGGCGCAGCAGGCGGCGCAGCACGTAGCCGCGGCCCTCGTTGGAAGGCAGGATGCCGTCCGACACCATAAAGGTGCAGCTGCGGATGTGATCGGTGATGACGCGGATGGAGATGTCGTCCTTGGCATTTTCGCCATAGGTCTTGTTTGCGATGTGCTCCACATGGTGCAGCACGCTCTGCACGGTGTCCACCTCGAACAGGTTGCCCACGCCCTGCATCACGCAGGCCAGACGCTCCAGACCCATGCCGGTATCAATGTTGGGGCGTGCCAGACGCTCGTAGTGGCCCTTGCCGTCGGCATCAAACTGGCTGAACACCAGGTTCCAGATCTCCATATAGCGGTCGCAGTCGCAGCCCACGCCGCAGGTCGGCTTGCCGCAGCCGTACTCGGGGCCGCGGTCAAAGTAGATCTCGGAGCAGGGGCCGCACGGGCCGGAGCCGTGCTCCCAGAAGTTGTCTTCCTTGCCCAGACGCACCATGTGGTCCGGAGCGATGCCCACCTTCTTGGTCCAGATATCGTAAGCCTCGTCATCTTCCTCGTAGACGGAGATGTGCAGCTTGTCCTTCGGGATGGCCATCCACTCGTCGCTGGTCAGGAACTCCCAGGCCCAAGGAATGACTTCCTCTTTGAAGTAATCCTGGAAGGAGAAGTTGCCCAGCATCTCAAAGAAGGTGCCATGGCGGGCGGTGATGCCCACGCGCTCGATATCCGGGGTGCGGATGCACTTCTGGCAGGTGGTCACACGATGGCGGGGCGGCTCCTCCTGCGCCAGGAACCACTTCTTCATGGGGGCCATGCCGCTGTTGATCAGCAGCAGGCTGGGGTCGTTCTTCGGCACCAGGGGGAAGCTGTCCAGACGCAGGTGGCCCTTGCTCTCGAAGAAGCTCAGGTACTTTTCACGCAGTTCATTCAAACCGGTCCATTGCATAAAGTTTTCTCTCCTCGATTTGTCCTTGGCGTTTGCACGTCAGATTTTTATGCTGCTATGGCAGATGGGGCGGGCCGGGCAAAAAACAAAAAACAGCCCTCATCCCGAAAAGGGACGAAGGCTGTTGAAACTCACTCCGTGGTACCACCCAAATTGCAAAGGATAAATTGTCCCCTGCCGCTTTCGGCGCGTTAACGCTGCGCTGCGTCCGACTCATTTCGCCGGAAGCTCCGGGGCGGCACAAAATGGAACCGGCCGGAACGCCTTACAGCCTGCGGGCATTCTCTCTGAGCGGCGGTGTACATTTCTGACCCCATCATTGCCATCTGTCATAATTTTACATTCCGCAAAGCAGACACAGCGTCCCTTCGCGTACAGCTAAATTATAGCATACGCAATACGTTTGTCAACGGTTTTGAGCAAAATTTACGGCACCCAGATGCGGACGATGCTGCTGATGGTGCCATCCTCGGTAAAGACCAGGGTGTTGTTGGGCATCCAGCCGTCCGGCTCGGCGTTGACGGCATCGGCCACGGCATCGGCGCCGTCCGTCTCCACGGCGGAAGCCTGCGGGTCGGCCGAGCTGTCGCTCAGGGTCACGCCCCCGGCCAGAGGCAGGGTCACCTCGCCCATCTCATAGTAGACGGGGTAATCGTCAAAGGTCACGGTGCGGTACACATCGTGGTCCAACGTCAGCTCCACGCCGCCCGCTTCGATGCCGCCGTTGATGGTCACATAGCCGTTGTCGGCATCCCTGTCGATGCTGGTCACAGTCAGCTTGGTCACGGTGGTGTCGCCCTGGTCGTGGATCCGAAGCACGCTGCCCTCCTGCAAGGCGTCGATGTCCTCGGGCAGGTAGCTGTCGTAGCCGTATACGCTCAGGGTCGCCTGGCCGTCGGCCACCTTGGTGATGCTGGCTGCAAACTTGTAGGAACCCGTCTTGATCTCGTTCAGATCCCCGGCGTCGATGGGCAGCACATCGCCCATCTCACCGGCTGCTTCGGACGAAGCCGCACTGCTTTCCACGCCGGAAGCCGGTGCGCTTGCCGCGCTGCCTGCGGTGCTGTTGCTGCTGCCGCAGCCTGCCAGAACGCCCACTGCCAGAATGGCCGTAACGGCCAGCACCTTTTTGTTCAGTTTCATATTCTATACCTTCTTCTGTTGTTGTCGGGGCGGTGTTTTCCGCACCTGTCTCGGTATCATACGTCACCCGCGCGGAAAAGTCGACATTTCCTTTTCTCTGCGCTTGACGCGCAGTTTTTGTTCCGCTACAATAAAAACGAATCAAAGACCCATTCTATTGCGACTGATTTTAAGATAGAGAGGAATTTCCCGTGAAAATTTTAAAAGTAAAATGTCTGGCCCCCACAAGGCTTGACAATTATCTGACCCAGCAGTACCCGGCGCTGAACCCGGGCCGCCTGAACAAGGCGCTGCGGGAGAACAAGATCAAGCTGAACGGCAAAAAGCAGCCGCTTTCCACCCGTGTGATGGCCGGTGACGAGATCAAGCTGTTCATTCTGGACGAGGTGCTGGACGCCGACAAGCGCGTGGAGGGCCCGGCATGGAAAAATGCCCGCGGCCCGGCCCAGGTGGTGTACGACTGCCCGCAGATTTTGATCGTGAACAAACCCGCCGGTCTGGCTGTGGACGGCCCGGAGGACGACACCCTGCTGAACCGTGCCCTGCTCTACCTGAACCAGCAGGGCGAGTATAAGGAAAACAGCCTGTACACCCCCGCGCTGTGCCACCGGCTGGACACCGGCACCAGCGGTCTTGTGATCATTGCCAAGACCCCGGAAGCCGAGGAGCTGTTCCTTGCCGCCATCAAGAACCGTGAAGTGAAAAAGACCTACCTCTGCGTCACCTTCGGCCGCCCCGTGCCGCCGGATGCCACCCTGGGCGGCTACCTGCTCAAGGATGCAGACCGCGGCATCGTGAAGATCGTGGAAGACAAGCAGCCCGGTGCCAAAGAAGTGGAGACCCAGTATGAGACCATCGCCGTCTCCGGCCGCCTGGCCCTGCTGAAGGTCCGGCTCATCACCGGCCGCACCCATCAGATCCGCGCCCACATGGCCAGCATCGGCTGCCCCATCCTGGGCGACAGCAAGTACGGCAACAACACCGCCAACCGTGAACTGAAGCTCAAGTATCAGGCCCTGTGCGCCTGGGAGCTGACCATGCCCCACTTCAACCAGCCGGACTTTGAGTTCCTCAGCGGCAAGACCTTCCACGCCCCGAAGCCCTGGTACTACAGCCAGGTGCTGGACGGTACGCTGAAATAAGACGTTTTCTCAAGCACCCCAAACAGCAAAAAGCGGCCCGGAATGTTTTTCACGTTCCGGGCCGCTTTGTTTGCATCTTTAGCCGAACAGGCTGGTGAGCCAGCCCATGGTCGTTTCGGCCGCATCGGTCAGAGTCGTCTCGATCTGCTGGATGCCCTCGGAGAGCTTTGCGCCTTCGGTGTCCTGCGCGGACCAATAGGTGGCCGTGCTGCTGGAGCCGTCCGAGACGGTGAAGTCGCTGGTGAAGCAGAGGGTCTCGCCGTTGGAGTCGGTCAGCATGACCATGTAGGTGTAAGTGCCTTCTGCCAGCTCACCGAACTTGATCTGGCTGTCCACGCTCTTGAAGGAGAAGCTGGTGCCTTCCACCACCGCCTGTGCAGTCTGCACGGGCTGATCATTGGCATCCAGAATGGCCACCTGCACGCTGGTCAGGGTGGTGCCGGATGCGCTGTTGGCCGTGCCGGTCAAAGCCATGCCTTTGCCCACCTGAATGTTGACCGGGTAGCTCATGCCCTCCAGGCGCAGGCCGTCGGCCGCCGAAGCCACCGAGTTGTGGTCAGAGGTAACGTACCAGTAGCAGGACGCGCCGTTGACGGACACGCTGGAGCTGGTGAGCGGGATGCGGCCGGAGGAAATGTTCCCGGCCGGGTCGGAGCAATAGAATACGCCGTTGGTGTAGTCGGTCAGTAGCACGGCGTGGGGCTGGCTGCGGTCGTACAGGACGATGCCCTCCGGGTGCTGCGAAAGCAGGGTGATGAGGGTCTGGATCTTTTCCACTTTGCTGGAAGGCAGGGTGGCGTAGCCCACCTGCATCTCCTTGTATGTAAAGCTGTGAGACAGGCCGTTGGCCCATGCCGTGCCGCGCACGCTGTTCTCGGTGACGGAAGACCAGTCGGTCAGGCCGTCGAAGTAGGCGCGCCGCCGCAGCATCATGGCGGCCGAAGCCAGCGTGCAGGTGCCGCCGCGGCTCTGCTTGAAGTAGAAGCCCGCGTCCACGTTCAGGTCCACTGCAAAAGCGGCAGGCAGGCAGGTGAGCAGAAACACCAGCGTCAGCACAAGGCTCAGCAGCTTCTTCTTTCGGGACGGTGCAGCGGTATTCACGGGTGGATTCTCCTTTCGGTCTCAGGCAGCTTTCATGCGTTCACTGCCTTAAAGTATACCAGCTTGTAACCGTTTTGTAAACCATGGTGAAACTTTTTTCTCAATATTGACACGCTTCCACTCTATTTGTTAGGCAAAATGTCCAGTTTTTCGAGCGATATTCTACACATCCCACAAAATTTCGTCCTGCATTTTTTCAATTTTCCCGTGTTTTCCCGCATGGCTGTGCTGTTTTTTCTTCGCGGAAATCGAGATATTCGAGAAAGCGCTTCACCGCAAGCGAAGCGTTCTTTCTGTCCCGCAGGCAGAACGCGATGGTACGCAGCGCGGGCACATCCAGCTCCCGGATGGCAATGCGGTAGGGCACCCGCTTCAGGATCAGCTCCGGCAGGATGCTGATGCCCAGCCCGCTTTCCACCATGGACATCACCGCGTAGTCGTCCCAGGTGGTGAAGTGGACGTTCGGCTGCAGGTGATACCGCTCAAACAGCGCCGCAATCTCGGCCTTTGTGCCTTTTTCCAGCAGCGTCAGGTTCCACTCCCGCTCCAGGTCGGCGATCATCCGGCTGATGCCGGACTGCGAGTAATGCAGCCGTTCTGCCGCGCGGGTAAAGCTGCCGTCTTCCACCGTGGCGACGAATGCGCGGTACTTCAGCAGGTTCATGTCCATGGGGCTTCCTCCGTTTCATTCAGTTTTTGCATGGATAGCATTTGAAAGATTCGCTTTTCTCATTCTACAACAGGTGCTACAATAACGCCTGCGTTTTTTCAAGGAGGAATCTCCATGCAGACCGCATCCTCCGTGGACATGCTCCACAGGCCATTGACCGGGAAATTGATCCGGTTCGCCCTGCCCATTGCCGCCAGCAGCATGCTGCAGCAGCTGTTCAACGCCGCCGACACCGCCGTCGCCGTGGCGGGCTGCTCTGGTGCAAAAAAGCGACGCAGTAAACGCAGCAGGGCCGGTGGTCATTGACCACCGGCCCTGCTGTTCCATTTTGACAAGCACACAAACAAAAAAGCTCTCTCGACGAATCGAGAGAGCTTTTGGTCCAGCAGAGCTGGACAAATCCGAACTTTTTCCTTCTACCCCATCAGCCGTCAAAGTGTCTTCAAACCGGACGGTTTGGGTGCCATCCTTGTAGTTGAACGTGATCAGCATCCGGTCATCGTACAGAAAAATGGCATTGACAAAAATTTCGATCAGCGCTTTCCGCTGCTTTTTCTGCGAAATATCGAACTTTCTAAATTTCATCAGCCAGAACCGGATGAAATCCTCATTGAAGCTGGGCTTCTTCAATTTTTCATCTGCGATTTTTGCAGTCAGTTCATCTTTCTGGATTTCCAGCGCTTCCAGACGCTCTTTCGTTGTCCGGGTGTACAAGCCGTCCTCGATTGCCTTCATCAGGTTGTCCAACTTTTTGTTGACCTCTCGCAGTTGCTTTTCCAGCAGCGGGATCGTGGTGTTCTCCTGATTCTGGACATCCATGACCAGTTGAACGATCTTGTCGATCATCGCATCGTCCTGAATCAGCTTCATGGTCTCCCGGACGACCAGATCTTCCAGCCAGTCCTTCTGCACGGTCTTTTTATTGCAGCCCTTGCGGCGCTTGACGTTGGCGCATTTATAATAATAGTAGGTGCGTCCGGTGGCACTGGTTCCGCTTTCGCCGAACATCAGCGCACCGCACTTGCCGCAGAACAGCTTGGTGGTCAGCAGATATTCCTCGTCTGCCTTGCCACAGGCAGGGGCACGCTTGTTCTTATCCAGACGCTTCTGCACCCGGTCAAACAGGTCTTTCGGAACAATAACCGGAATTGCATCCGGCACAACGATATCCCGGAAAGACAGTTCGCCAATGTACCGACGGTTTTTCAGCATGGTATTCACGCTGCTGTGGGTCATTTTGCCGCCCAGCATATTGCGGACACCCTTGTCGTTGAGGAAGTTTACGATCTCCACCATTTTATCGCCGTTGTCATACCGCTGAAAGGCTTCCAGCACCAGCGGAGCGGTCAGCGGGTCAAGATGATAGAACTTGTCCTCGTCGATTTTATAGCCGATGGTTCCCGTGCCGCCGGTGCACTTTCCCTTCAAAGCATTCTCCGTCTGGCCACGAATCACCTTTTCGGACAGCTCTGCCGAATAGTATTCCGCCATACCTTCCAGAAGGGTTTCCACCAGAATGCCCTGCGAACCCTCGGCAATGGGTTCCATAACGGAAATCAGATGGACACCGTTCTTTTTCAGGATCATCTTATAGTTTGCGCTATCAAAACGATTCCGGGCAAAGCGGTCAAATTTCCAGACGAGAACAACATCAAACAGCTTCTTGCCGCTGTCTTTGATCATCTGCTGGAACTCCGGGCGATTGTCCGTTTTGGCAGAGAATGCACGGTCAATGTAGTGCTTGATGACCGTGATGCCGTTCTTTTCCGCATAAGCCGTGCATTCCCGAATCTGGCCTTCAATGGATTCTTCGCGCTGGTTGTCCGATGAATAGCGGGCGTAGATTACGGCAGTCATAGACTCACTTCCTTTTTCTTATCGAACAGACGGGTAGCTTTTTGCGTACTTGTAAATCTGCCGTGCACAGTCAAGGCTCATCTTGCTGGAATCGTTGTGTTTGAGCCATGCGTTCACGTTGCCCGGATTCAACTTTAAGTCCGTGTAGAGACGATAATTCGTCAATTTCTTTTTCTTCTGAAGTTCCAATACCCGGCGATGGATCAGCTCTTTTGTGTCATTGTCTGCAAGGACGGCATCCCGCACCGAACAATAGCTGCGCCAAACCTTCAAATAGCCTTCCGGCAGTTCATGGGACTGGTTTTCTAAAAGCAGCAGCATTTGCGCCAGCGAGTAGCGGTTGGAAAGCTGCTCATATTCCGCAGCAACAGCACTATTTGCGGTATAGCGGAGCAACAAATCCACTTTATCAAAGGTCAGCGTATAGAGAAACAGCAGTTCTTTCAGGCGGGGATTTTCGTTCAGACAATCTGCCAGCTTATGGACGCTTGCCGTCTGCACCCCGGCAAGCTCTGCCACATACTTCTTCAAGAAACCTTCAAATGTCAGCTTTCGCATGGTCTCCACCTCTCCACATACGCCTGATAGCGGATATAAAAATCCCGATATCGCCAGTCGTACAAGATGCTGGCTCTCAACTCATCCTCATCCGTTGCAAGGTGTTCCAGCAAATCCCAATCCAACGAATTCCGCACAGCCTCACTCTCTACGTCTGCTTTGTCAGTGTCCCGGAAAGAGCACAGCTTTGCAACCACCAAGTCCTCCAGACCGGGTGTATAGAACTGCACCTTTGTACCACCAAAGGGCAGCGGCTGCAGCCGGTCTTGGAAGTTATACGGGAAATTGTCGATGTAGGCTTCCACATCGGTGTTGATGTCGTACTTGCCAAGCAAACTGTACAGTTCTTTCGGAACACTCAAGGCATCAATGTCATGAGTAGCGCGGGTCAGCTTGCCCAACAAAATGAACGCACTGCCGCCTACAATCACCATCTGATAGCGGTCATTATTGTCGATCATCAGGTCTGCGTCTTCGTCCAGACGTTCCAGACGCTTGCGAAGGTCATCTAAGATCATCTTTCCCATAAAACAGCTTTTCGTATTTTCAATAATAGTATTTTCTAAAATTATTTTATAGAAAAGGAATCCGATTGTCAAGCACAAATCAACGACATTTCATACAATTCATACTATCATGTTGTCAGTCCACATCTCGCACTGGCTAATGACCGTGCTGATTGCCGTATCATATGCCACCGGTGGATACTTATATTTTTTCAGCAAGTGCTTCACCATCTTACGCATACTTGCACGGGCAGTTTCTTTTTTCTGCAGGTCTATTACGCTCGCATTACTGAATTTCTGCGTTTCCAGCCATCTCCATTGCAGCGTTCGATTGACACAGGTTGAGTTATCGGCAGATACAGCAAACACAACGGGCGGCTCCGGTAACAGAGCTGCCCGTTGTGTTCGTTTATGAAAAGGAGAACTTAGATCTCATACCACTTGATCTCGTTGGCATCCAGATGCAGAGCAAAGCTGCTGCCGTCTGTGGTGTAAACGGTGGTGTCCTGCGGCTCGTAGGTGTTGTTCACCACGCAGTACTTGCCGTTTTTGACGTAGGCGTGCACCTCCACGTTGTAGTTGGAGCTGAACCAGGTGTGGAGCTCCTCCTCGCTGTGGGCACTCCACAGGATAGCGCGGTAAAGGGTGCGGCTGTTGGCAAAACTGTAAGGCACACCGCTGATGTACACGGCACGACCCTTGCCGAAGTCGTGTGCCGCCATCTGCACTTCTTTGTTTCGCTGCACCAGCACTTCGGTGCCCTCAAGGGCGTAGATGTTCTTTTTGCCCTCGCCAAAGTCCACGGGTTGGTCGGCGTCCTGCAAGATAAAGTGGTCGGGGTGCTCCTCCCAGTTGTATTTGTCGTAGTTCAGGGTGAAGCCGTTTTCCTCCTCCACGCCCAACACAGTGGCAAGTTGGAAAATGTGCCCCTGATACGGGTGACCGGAGGGCTCGCCCACGCCGATAAAGCCGCCGCCGTTCCAGACGAACTTGCGGATAGCGGAGGAGATCTCCGGATCTTCCCACCAGATGCCGCCGGTGTGTGCGGTGTCGGCATCGCCGACATTGATAATGACATCCAACGAATCCAGCAGATGTGGGTCGTTCTTGATATCCTCAAAGCTGATAAACTTCACATCAAAGGGCGCACCGGACAGCATCTCAATGACACCGGCATAGCTATAGTTCTGCTTGTAATAGAGGGCGTGATGCACCATGTGACAGCCCCAAGCCCGCATTTTACCCCAACAGTTCAGCACGGCCACTCGCTTGACACAGTAGGGTGTGGTGCCCTTGATGTTCTCGTACAGTTCGCGGAACTCGTTGCAGACGCTCTCCACGTAGTCCACGAACTCCGGGAACTGCAAGGCCAGTTTCAGATAGCCGCCATAGCCGATGCGGTCGATGGGCTTGCGCAGGATAGCGCGGCGGGCTGTAACCCAGTTCTCCTTGGCTTCCCGCACCGGGTCGCCGCCCTCGTGGAAGGTGTCGGGGAAGAAGTACGGCAGGAAACGGCCCTCGGTGTACTTCACGCCCTCAATGTCAGAGATCAGGCGCAGGGTGGAGCCGTTGCCCACGCTGCCCACCACGGCATCCAGTCCGATGGTCTTGAACTCCGGCATGAAAGGTTCGGTGCCGATCCAGTGATCGCCGAGGAACATCATGGCTTCGCACCCGCACGCGTGGGTGATGTCCACCATCTCCTTGGCAAGCTTTGCCACCTCGCGGCGCTGGAAGGCCTGAAAATCCCGGAATTCCTTGCTGGGCACCCGGTACTGGTTGTTATAGTAGCCCTGATCGATGATGTACTCCGGGCGGAACTTGTAGCCCACTTCCTGCTCAAACTGGTTGAGGATGTAGGGGCTGACCGAAGCAGAGTAGCCATACCAGTCCACGAACTTCTCCCGCTTCAGCTCGTCGAAGATCAGGGTGAACTGGTGGAAGAAGGTGGTGTAGCGGATGACGTTCACATACGGATGCTCCTGGATGAACTTCCGCAGACGTTCCATCGAATACTTGTGGGTCTTGGGCTGACGGACATCAAAGGTGATCTGATGCTCAAAGTTCGTCCATCCGTTGGTGGTGGCATTGTACATGTGTACCGGATCCCAGATGAGGTAGGCCAGAAAGCTGACCGTATATTCATGGAACGGCACGGCCTGCACGGTCACGCTGCCGTCCGCATAGCTCCACTTTTCCGGCGGCACGGGCTGGCCGGTGGTTCGGTCCATGACCTCCCACCAGCGGGTGATGTCATCGTTGGTGTTCACCTGCATCAGCTCCGGGCTGATGCCCTTCATCAGCGGGATGGTCACGGTGTCGCCGGGAGCGGTGTAGAAGCCGGTCATGATGTAGCACTGCTGTACCTCGTCCGGGTTCGCCTTGGCCCATGCGTTGTCCTTGCGGGTGGTATAATAGGTGGAGTAGATCTTTGCATCGGCATCCTTCAGCTGCTGCGGAAAGTCGGTGCCGTCGCAGTCGCGGATGGCATCGGCACCCCACTTTTTTAAGATCTCCAGTGTTTCGGGTACAACGTCCAAGTCTGTGGGAATGGTCACGCGCCCGGTCTTTCTTATTTCATCCATGGGAAACTCTCCTTTTGCCTCTCTTTGAATCGTAGGGGGTCAATCGTAGGCGGCGTTATACAGCGCCAGCACAGCCAGCAGCAGCGCTACGCCCACCAGCATGATGCCAAGCCCTGCCA
>ENA-UOJQ01002254-UOJQ01002254.1-human-gut-metagenome-genome-assembly--contig:-P63-NODE-2254-length-12316-cov-5.697007_pt1 | contig 12316 bp, 6 predicted proteins | sample MGYA00242352_ERZ723899 | MGnify/ENA metagenome assembly ERZ723899 | reverse complement strand
AACCACGGACGCCATCCCGGCGATGGCCTTCGACTGGTGGAACTACGGCGGCATCACGCGCGACGTGATGCTCGTCAGCGTGCCCGACGCCTTTATCCGGGACTATTTCATCCGCCTCGGCAAGGATTCCGACGACCGGATCGACGCCGATGTGCAGCTGGCGGGCGCCGCTGCCGGAACGGCCGTACGGATCGAGATTCCCGAACTGAACGTAGACCGGACCGTCACTGCCGGAGCGACCGGTACGGCCTCGGCGTCGTTCCGGGTCAGGAGACTGCAACGCTGGTCCCCCGCCGATCCGAAACTTTACCGGGTGATCGTCTCCACGGACCGCGACCGGGTGGAGGAGTCGATCGGGTTCCGCAATATCCGCACCGAGGGCGAAGAGATCGTCCTCAACGGCTCGCCCGTGTTCCTCAAGTCGATCTCGTTCCACGAAGAGATCCCCCAGCGCATGGGCCGGGCACACTCCGAGGCCGACGCCGTGATGCTGCTCAGCGAGGCCAAGGCACTCGGCTGCAACATGATCCGTCTGGCGCACTACCCGCAGAACGAACATATCGTCCGGCTGGCCGAAAAGATGGGCTTCCTGCTCTGGGAGGAGATTCCCATCTGGCAGGGCATCGACTTCGCCAACGACCAAACCCGCGAAAAGGCGGGCCGCATGATCCGCGAGATGGTCGCGCGCGACAAGAACCGCTGCGCCCTGACGTTTTGGGGCGTGGCCAACGAGACGCAGCCTTCCGGGCCGCGCAACGCCTTCCTGCGCCACCTGATCGCATGCTGCCGGGAGATCGACGACACGCGCCAGATCGTTGCGGCGTTCGATCTGGTACGTTTCGACCGCCAGCGGCAGCTGTTCGTCATGGACGACCCGTTCATCGGGGAACTGGATGTCGTGGCCATCAACAAATACATGGGCTGGTATCACCCGTGGCCCCTCACGCCCGACAAGGCGGTGTGGGACGTGGCGCGCGGCAAACCGCTGATCATCTCCGAATTCGGCGGCGAGGCGCTCTACGGCCAGCACGGCCCGGCCGATGTGGCCAGCTCGTGGAGCGAGGAGTATCAGGAGGCCCTCTACCGCGACAACCTGCGCATGTTCGAGAACATCCCCAACCTGCGGGGCGTGTCGCCGTGGATTCTGTTCGACTTCCGCTCGCCGTTCCGCTTCCACCCCGCCAACCAGGAGGGCTGGAACCGCAAGGGGCTGGTTTCCGACCAGGGATACCGCAAGAAAGCGTGGTATCTGATGAAAGCCTATTACGACAAACATTAAAAGAAGATGAAGAAATTTTTGACATACACGCTTCTCGGCGTCCTGCTCGCAGGCTGCGCCGGAAGCGGGCGGGAACCGCTGGAGACCGTCGTGGACAAGGCGCTGGCCGGCGCCGAGCGGCAGACGCTGCTGATGGCCGAGAAGTACAGTGCGCGCGAAGGCCGCCTGCCGCGCACGTGGGAGAACGGCGAGGACGTCTCGTCGGATTCGCGCTGGTGGTGCAGCGGCTTTTTCCCGGGCGTGCTGTGGTACGTCTACGAGAACGGCCGCAACCCCCGGGTGCTGGAGTACGCCCGGATGTTCACCGCACGCGTCGAGCGGGAAAAACACACCACCGACAACCATGACGTGGGGTTCATGCTCTATTGCAGTTTCGGCAACGGACTGCGCCTCACGGGAGACAAGTCCTACGAGGAGGTGCTGCTCACCGGGGCGCGCTCGCTGGCGACGCGCTTCAAACCCGAAGTAGGGCTGATCCGCTCGTGGGACCACAACCGCGACAAATGGCAGTATCCGGTCATCATCGACAACATGATGAACCTCGAACTGCTGATGTGGGCCGCCGACCGTTCGGGCGACAAGTCGCTGCGCGACATGGCCGTATCGCATGCTGACAAGACGCTGAAACACCATTTCCGCCCCGACTTCAGCTCCTGCCACCTGGTCTCCTACGACACGATCTCGGGACAGCCCCATCTCAAGCAGACCCATCAGGGCCTCTCCGACTCCTCGGCCTGGAGCCGCGGACAGGCATGGGGACTCTACGGCTACACCTGCATGTACCGCCTCACGGGCGACGCCCGCTACCTCGAACAGGCCCGCGGCATCGCCGGATTCCTCATCAACCACAGGAACATGCCCGCCGACGGGATTCCCTACTGGGATTTCGACGCTCCGGCCCTCGCCTCCACGCCGCGCGACGCATCGGCTGCCGCAATCATGGCCTCGGCACTGGTCGAGCTGAGCGGCTTCGTGCCCGCAGCCGAAGGGGAGCGGTACATGGCTTTCGCCGAAAAGCAGATCCGCACGCTGGCCTCGCCCGAATACACCGCTCCGGCGGGTGAGAACGGAGGCTTCATTCTCCGGCACAGCACGGGAGCCTATCCCTTCTCCTCGGAGGTCGACGTGCCGCTCACCTACGCCGACTACTATTATCTGGAGGCGCTCACGCGCATCAAACGCCGATTGCAGCCATGACCGCCGTGAAAAAATACGCGCTGCTGTCGCTCTGCGGCCTGACCCTGTTCTGCGCCCGGGCGCAGATGCCCGCGACAAACTACGACGAATCGCAGGTTCCGGCCTACACGCTGCCCGACCCGCTGACAACCATCGCCGGCAAAAAGGTGACTGACGCCGAAACGTGGACTTCGGAACGCCGTCCCGAACTGCTGTCGCTGTTCGAAAGCGAGGTCTACGGAAAAGCCCCCGGCCGCCCCGAGGGACTGCATTTCGAGGTCTTGAGCGAGGACCGCTACACGCTGGGCAACATGGCCACCCGCCGGGAGATCGCCGTCTATTTCACCGAGAGCGACGCACATTTCATGACCATCCTGCTCTATATCCCCAACAAACGCACCGACGCCGTTCCGGTCTTTCTGGGGCTGAATTTCAAGGGCAACCATACGATCTGCGACGACCCGTTGATTACGGAGTCCGTTTCGCGCATGAAGCCGCGCGAAGAGGGCGGCAGCGAAGTCCGCGCAAAAGGGTTCCCGCGCGCCGCGGCGGCATCGCGGTGGCCGGTCGAGATGCTGATCGCCAACGGCTACGGCCTCGCCACGATTTACCGCGGCGACATCGACCCCGACTACGACGACGGCTTCCAAAACGGCGTTCACCCGCTCTTTTACCGCGAGGGGCAGACCAAACCGGCCCCCGATGAATGGGGCACGATCGCGGCCTGGGCCTGGGGCTTGAGCCGCGCGATGGACTACCTCGAAACCGACGAGGATGTCGATGCCTCCCGCGTGGCGGTCATCGGGCATTCGCGGCACGGCAAAACGGCCCTTTGGGCCGCAGCCGTCGATCCGCGCTTCGCCATGGCCGTGTCGAACGACTCGGGATGCGGCGGCGCGGCGTTGTCGCGGCGTTGTTACGGCGAAACCGTAGCCAGGATCAACAGCCTCTTCCCGCATTGGTTTTGCGGGAACTTCAAACAGTATTCGGGCAACGAGGCGGCTTTGCCCGTCGACCAGCACGAACTGATTGCGCTGATAGCCCCGCGCCCGGTGTATATCGCCAGCGCTGTCGAGGACCGTTGGGCCGATCCGAAAGGCGAGTTCCTCGCGGGGGTCCACGCCACGCCGGTCTACGAGTTGTTCGGCCTGGTGGGACTTTCGGGAACGGAACTGCCCCAAACCGACGCGCCCGTGCTGTCGGGACACATCGGCCACCACGTCCGTTCGGGCGACCACGACATCACGCTCTACGACTGGCGGCAATTCGTGAAATTCGCGGACAAACACCTGAAACGATAATCTAAAACAACACCATACATGAAAAACCGGTTTATAAAACTGCTTCTCGCGGCCGTGCTGTTGGGCTCCCTCTCCCCGGCGGCCGCCCAGACCCGCGAAATGGACCTCTCGGGAGAGTGGAGGTTCCAGACGGACGTGATGGATTTCCGCAGGGGATCGCTTTCGCCGCGCTACAACCACCAACTCCAGGAGACCATCATGCTCCCCGGCATCACCGACGACTACAAAATCGGCTACAAATCACCCTACCGCCATGTCGACCGCCTGACGCGCGTCTACGAGTACATGGGTCCGGCGTGGTATCAGCGCGACATCGAGTTCCCGGCCGACTGGAAGGGCAAGTGCATCTTCCTCTATTTCGAGCGCACCCACTGGCTCAGCTCGGTATGGGTCGACACCAAGGAGGTGAGCCGACTGGACTACATCAGCGTCCCCCACAACCACGACCTGACGGATTTCGTCACCCCGGGCAAGACGCACCGCATCACGGTGTGCATCGACAACCGGTTCCAGTACAACACCCACAAATGGAACCACGCCCACACGGAGTTCACGCAGATCAACTGGAACGGCATCCTCGGCGAGATGAAACTCGTGGCCGTAGACCCCGTTTACATCGACGACATGCAGCTGTATCCCGACCTCGCGACGAACAGCGTCGACGTGCGCCTGAAGATCGACAACCGCACGAAAAAGCCTTTCGAAGGAAAGGCGCTGCTCACCGTCTCGGGCAACGGCCTGCACGTAACGAAGGAGGTACCTGTCGGCAGCGAAGCGGAGGAGATGGACCTGACCGAAACCGTCGCGCTGGGCCGGGAGGCGAAACTCTGGGACGAATTCAACCCGAACCTCTACACCGTGGAGTGCACGCTGCTGACCGGCACCGGAAAAGAGTCCTTCGAACATAAGAAGTCGGCGACGTTCGGCATGCGCGAAGTGGCGCAGGGCCGCAACCACATCCTGCTCAACGGCCGGCCGCTCCACCTGCGCGGAACCGTCGAGAACGCCGTGTTCCCGAAAACGGGCCACGCCCCGGTCTGCGACGCCGAATGGGAGCGTATCATGCGCATCGTCAAGGACTACGGACTGAACCACATCCGTTTCCACTCGTGGTGCCCTCCCGCCGCGGCTTTCCGCATGGCCGACCGCCACGGCGTCTACCTCGAAGTCGAGATGCCCATGTGGGGCAAGGACGCCGAGCCGGACGAAGCGCGCTACGACTTCTTCCGCCGCGAGATGCGCGCCATCCTCAAGGAGTACGGCAACCACCCCTCGTTCGTCCTCTACTGCAACGGCAACGAGATCACCGGCAACTTCGACTTCATCGAGGAGCTGACCGCCGACGGCCGCAAACTCGACACGCGGCATCTGTACAGCGGTTCGACGGCCCGCACGCGCGTCCCGTCCGACCAGTATTACGTCTCGCAGCAGACCAACAAAGGCCCCGTGAAGGTCTACGAGGGACGGCCCTCGACCGACTGGGACCGCAGCAAGGAGTCGGACGTGGACGTTCCGGTAATTTCCCACGAGTCGGGCCAGCGGTGCGTCTATCCCGACTTCCGCGAGATCGGGAAATACACGGGACCGGTCGAGGCCCGAAACTTCGAACTGTGGCGCGAGATGCTCACCGCCAACGGCATGGGCGATCAGGCCCACGACTTCTTCCGGGCCTCGGGCGCGCTGACCGTCGTGGAGTACAAGGCCGTGATCGAGGCGCTGCTCCGCTCGTCCAAATCGGCCGGATTTCAGCTCCTGTCGCTCAACGACTTCCCGGGCCAGGGTTACGCCCCGGTGGGTGTGCTCGATCCGTTCTGGGACTCCAAGGGCCTGGTGACGCCCGAGGATTGGCGGGCCTTCTGCGCGCCGACCGTGGCGCTGCTCCGCTACCCGAAAAGCGCCTGGTTCGAAGACGAAACCTTCACGGCAAAGGCCGAGGTCTACAACTTCGGCGCGGCGGCGCTCAAAAATGCGAAAATCCGCTGGTCGATCACCGACGGCAGCGGGAAAGCCATCGCCAAGGGCAGTCTGAAATCGCAGACCGTAGGCACCGACGGCGTGTTCCCCGTCGGGGAGTTCTCCGCTCCGCTCGGCAAGGTGCGAGGCCCGCAGAAGCTGACCGTGCACCTGAACGTCGGTGAAAAGACAAGCAACAGCTGGGACATCTGGGTCTATCCGCGCAACGCACAGCTGATGCAGTCGGATACGGAGGTGCTCTACACGACGGAGTTCGGCGAGCAGGCCAAACAGCACCTCGCCGCGGGGAAGAAGGTCGTCCTGACCCCCGCGCCGAACAAGGTCAAGGGGCGCAAATCGACCTTCCACAACCATTTCTGGAACCCGATCATGTTCGCCTGGGCGCCGATGACCATCGGCTGTCTGATTCACGCCGAGGAACCCGTGTTCGCCGACTTCCCGACCTCGTACCACACCGACTGGCAGTGGTGGGACATTCTGGAGAACGCCAAGGTGATCGAGATGCAGCAGACCCCGCGCCAGCTGCGGCCCTTCATCCAGGTGATCGACAGCTTCGACAACAACGAAAAACTCGGCATCGGCTTCGAAGCCCGCGTCGGCGGCGGCAAACTGCTCGTTCTGGCGGTCGACACGAAAAAGAAGATGGACCAGCGCCCCGCCACGCGCCAGCTGCTCGAAAGCATCGACCGCTACGTCCGCAGCGACCGGTTCGCTCCCGAGGTCACACTCGACGAGTCGTTCATCACCTCCTTCATGCGCTAAAACCGCACGATTATGAACAAGATCTGTCTACTGCTCTGCTGCCTGCTGCCCGGCCTGTTCCGGGCAGGGGCGCAGGAGCTGAAAATGACCGAATACGCCCCTCTGACGCAGATTTACGGCGAGGTCTGCGAGTCCGACGAACTGCTTCCTATGGGCGATGTGGGGGTGGAATTCGGATACGTCCTCTACCAGGCCGCAATCACCGTTCCCGCAGGGGAGGCCGCGCTCGAACTGGAGAACGTGCGGGACTATGCCGCGGTTTACCTCGACGGCGTGTTTCAGGGAGCCCTGACCGACAACCGCAAAACGCTGACTCTGAAGGCCGAACCCGGCCGGCACACATTGCAGCTCTATGTCGAAAACATCGGCCGCATCACCTACGGCCCGGAGATTCTCGACAACTCGAAAGGACTCTTCGGCGAAGCCCGCCTCGGCGGCGAAACGATCGCCGGCTGGACGATCACCCCGCTCGAAGTGCGCGACACCGATCCCGAAACCCTCGAGTTCGAAGCCCTCGGCCCGTGCAACACGCCCTGTTTCCGGCGCGGGCAGTTCGACCGTGCGGCGCACGAAGGAGCCGTTTACCTCGACGTGTCGGGATGGGGGATGGGCGAGGTGTGGATCAACGGCCACTACCTCGGCTCGTTCTGGGACGAGGAGAAACAGCAGTCGATCCTCATTCCGGCCGAAATCCTCGCCGAAAAGGGGAACCGCATCGTGGTTTTCGACCTCAAAAACAACGACCCCGGCGCAACGATGCGCCTCTCGGACAAACCCGTGTTCAAATAACAAGCACAACCTATGAAAAAAATAACCGTTATCGCTCTGCTGCTGGCCGCCGCCCTCGGGGCGCAGGCCCGGAACGGGAGCGGAAAGCCCGCCTACAAGGACGCCGGACGCCCCGTCGAAGAGCGCGTCAGCGACCTGCTGTCGCGGATGACCCTCGAAGAGAAGGTCATGCAGCTCAACCAGTACACGCTCGGCCGCAACGACAACGCCAACAACGTGGCCGATCCGGTGGACAAGATTCCCGCCGAGATCGGCTCGCTCATCTACTTCGACACCTCGCCCGGACTGCGCAACCGGCTTCAGAAAAAAGCCATCGAGCAGTCGCGGCTCGGAATCCCCGTGCTGTTCGGCTACGACGTGATCCACGGCTTCCGCACCACTTACCCCATTTCGCTGGCCCAGGCCTGCTCGTGGAATCCCGCACTGGTGAAGCAGGCCGCCGAAGTGGCCGCACAGGAGGCGCGGATGTCGGGCGTCGAGTGGACCTTCTCGCCGATGATCGACGTGGCGCGCGACGGCCGCTGGGGCCGCGTCTCGGAGGGCTACGGCGAGGACCCCTACGCCAACGCCGTCTACGGAGTGGCGGCGGTCGAAGGCTACCAGGGCGACAACCTCGCCGACTCCCGCCGCGTGGCCGCCTGCCTCAAGCATTTCGTCGGCTACGGCGCCTCGGAGGCCGGCCGCGACTACGTCTACACCGAAATCTCGCGTCAGACGCTCTGGGACACCTACATGCCGCCCTACCAGGCGGGCATCGAGGCCGGAGCCGCTACGGTGATGAGCTGCTTCAACGACATCAGCGGAACGCCCGGCACGGCCAATCCCTACATCCTGACCGAGGTGCTCAAGGAGCGCTGGGCGCACGACGGATTCGTCGTCTCGGACTGGGCCGCCATCGAGCAGCTGCGCTCGCAGGGCGTGGCCGCCGACCGGAAGGAGGCCGCCGAAAAGGCCTTCAACGCGGGTGTCGAAATGGACATGATGAACCGCTGTTACGACGCCCATCTGGCCGCCCTGGTCCGCGAAGGCAAGGTCTCGCAGGAGAAACTCGACGAGGCCGTGCGGCGCGTTCTGCGGCTGAAATTCCGGCTCGGGCTGTTCGAACGCCCCTACACCCCGGAGTCGGAGGAGACGGACCGGTTCCTGCTTCCCGCGAGCCTCGCCGTCGCCGAGCGGCTCGCCGAGGAGTCGATGGTGCTGCTGAAAAACGAGAACAACACGCTGCCGCTGAAAGCCGCCCGCCGCATCGCGGTCATCGGCCCGATGGCGCAGAACCGGCTGCACCTGCTCGGCGCGTGGTCGGCACACGGCCGCGAAGAGGACGCGGTGAGCCTCTTCGCCGGGCTGGAAAACGAATACCGGGGCCGCGCCGAACTGCTCTACGCCCGGGGCTGCGACTTCGACGGCGAGGACCGCTCCGGATTCCGTGAGGCTGTCGCCGCGGCCGCGGCTGCCGACGTGGTGGTCCTCTGCCTCGGGGAGAAAAAGCAGTGGAGCGGCGAGAACGCCTCGCGCTCGACGATCGCGCTTCCCGAAATCCAGGAGCAGCTGGCCGCCGAACTGGCCCAGACCGGAAAACCGCTGGTCTTGGTTCTGTCCAGCGGCCGGCCGCTGGAGCTGTGCCGCCTCGAACCCCTCTGCGGGGCCATGGTGCAGATGTGGCAGCCCGGCATCCGGGGCGGAAACCCCCTGGCGGGAATTCTGTCGGGGAGGATCAACCCCTCGGGACGCCTCGCCATGACGTTCCCCCGCTCAACGGGCCAGATTCCGATCTACTACAACCGCCGCCAGAGCGGCCGCACCCATCAGGGCAAATATCAGGACATCCCCAGCACGCCGCTCTATGAATTCGGACACGGCCTGAGCTATACGACGTTCGAATACGGCGACCTGCGCCCGTCGGCAACCACGCTGCGCCGCGGGGAAAAGGTGACGGTCGAGGTCTCCGTGACCAACACGGGCGGCATGGACGGCGCCGAGACGGTTCACTGGTTCATATCGGACCCCGTGTGCCGCATCTCACGCCCCGTCAGGGAGTTGAAACACTTCGAGAAACAGCCGATCCGCCGCGGCGAGACCCGCACGTTCCGGTTCGAGATCGACCCCGAAAAGGATTTGAGTTTCACGGACGGCGACGGCAACCGGTTCCTCGAACCGGGCGACTACTTCATCCTCGTAAAGGACAAAAAGGTGAAACTGACGCTGACGGACTGATCCCCGCTCCCATTAAAGGACAGAGCTGTAACCTGAAAAGTTACAGCTCTGTCCGTATCAGGCCGCAGTCACCCAGAGAACGGGACGCCCCGCCGATTCGCAGGAAAGCCGCCCCCTCACAGGCCCTTTGTCCACACGGGTACGGGCTGGGGCGAGGTGGTCGGGCCGAAGACCTTCAGACGACCGTCTTCGGTCACCTCCATCGGGTCGATGAAGACCATGCGCACATCGCCCGTCGGGGCCGTCCGGCCGTGGTAGACGCAGTACATCCCGCCGCCGGGAAGCTTCAACACCATATTGTGCCCCGTTCCCGTGACCTCGCCGCCCTTGTCCGCATTCTTCTCGAGGACCGGATTGTCCGACGATTTCACGAAGGGACCCAGCGGCGAACCGGCCGTAGCATAGCCCACCGCATAATGCTGCCCGCCGTAGAAGTTGGCGGAATACATCATGTAATAGGTCCCGTTTTCCTTGAAGGCGTACGACCCCTCGGTCCAGCGCCGGTTGACCTCTCCGGCGGTGACCGAACGGCTCTCCCACCCGGTTTGCGGGTCGGAGGCAGACTGCGGGGGCGTCAGCAGAGCGACCGGCTCGCCGATGACGCCGCTGAAATCGAGCTTCATCTCCACACCGTACACCCAGCTCTCCTCGATCTCGTCGAAAAGCCCCTTGTCGCGCGCCCACGCCGAAAGCTCGCTTTCGACGGGATGCTTGTAACAGCAGCGCGAATAATAGAGATACACCCGGCCGTCATCGTCCCACAATACGTTGGCGTCGATCACCGGATAGCCGGGATCGAACACCGGACGGTCATACAGGTCGGAAAAGGGACCCGACGGCGAATCGGCAACCGCCACCCCGATGCGGAACGTTTCGAGGTCGCCGTTCGGGTTATGCCGCCAGTTGGCACTGAAAAACAGGTAATAGCGGCCGTCGCGTTCATACACTTCGGGCGCCCAGAAGCAGTCGGTTCCCCATGCCGAGGCATTGCCGTCGTAGACGACATCGCCCTTCTGCCAGGTAACGAGGTCGTCCGAGACGCAGACGCGAAAACCCCGGATGTCGCCGCTCGTTCCGTACATATAGAATTTTCCGTCAGCGGCGTGGAGGATGAACGGGTCGCCGAACGCAACGTCGAGCGGATTACGATATGCAGGCGAGTCGCATCCGAGCAGGATCGCCGGCAGGAAGAAGATGAGCAGTTTTTTCATACAGGTTATTTGAATGGTTTGAATCCGTCGTAAAATGCCATTTGGCGCGTACTCCGACAAAATTATTCGTTTTATCCGATTTTCAGCCATGCCGTCACCCGATGGGCCGCAATTGATCAAAGAGTTATACATTATGGAAATATTTTTCCATTTTGCGCCGGGCCGGACACCTATCTTTGCAGGGTCCGGAGACTCCGAAGCCCGTTCGTCCGCGGCCCTCATCCCCGGTCCCAACCTTAAATCTTACGACCTATGAAACGATTGCTTCCATTAATCGCGACGTTGTTCGCCATCGCCTGCTGTGCGGCGCAAAACCTCCGGAAAGTGCCCCTGGCCGATCCTTTCATCCTGCTTTACGACGGGGTGTATTACGCCTATGGCACAGGCGCCGGAAGCGGCATCGAGGTGTGGACATCCCGCGACCTCTCCACGTGGGAGAGGGCCAAAGGCAACGCCCGCGACGGACTGGCCCTGCACCGCACGGATGTCTGGGGCGAAAAATGGTTCTGGGCGCCCGAGGTCTACCGGCTGAATGACAAATTCTACATGTATTTCACGGCCGAAGAGCACATCTGCGTCGCCACCTCCGACTCGCCGCTGGGTCCTTTCGTACAGGAGAAGCGGCAACCGATGATCGCCGATGAAAAGTGCATCGACAACACGCTGTTCATCGACGACGACGGCCGGGCGTACATGTATTTCGACCGGTTCAACGACGGGCTGAATATCTGGGTCGTCGAGCTGGAAGACGACTGCACGACGCTGAAAAAAGAGACGATGCGCCCCTGCATCCATGTTTCGCAGGAGTGGGAAAAGGTCTGGCCCCGCGTCAACGAAGGCTGCTTCGTGATCCGGCGGAACGGCACTTACTACATGACCTATTCGGCCAACAGCTACGAAAGTCCCTTCTACGGCATCGGCTGCGCCACGGCCGACTCGCCGCTGGGCCCCTGGACCAAATACGACCGCAATCCGCTGTTGCAGAATCCCGGCGAACTGGTCGGCGTCGGGCACAGCGCCCTGTTCCGGGACAAGGCGGGCAACCTGAAGATCGTTTTCCATGCCCACACAAGCAAAGGCGCGATCCATCCGCGGGAAATGTATATCACCGACGTGCGTTTCCGCCCCGTCGAGGGCGGCTGCCGGATGGAGATCGACCCCGGATACTCGCCGGCCCTGATCGCTGAATGAACGACGCCCGGATGCAGCATGTGCATCCGGGCATCGTTTTTACAGGAGGGCGAAACCGGCCTCGCGATCAATAGAACGTCCCTTTCGGGGCGAAAATCGCATACCCGAAATTGAAGGTCAGGTACATGTTGCGCCAGTTTTTCAGGTCGTATTTCGTCAGCGCGAGGCTCACGGGACCGATCGGCGTGTGGTAGACCAGCGACGCCTCGGCGATATAATGCCAGCGCTCGTCGGGATTCTTCAGGGGGTTGAAGTCCCGTTTTTCACGGAACATGGTGTAGAACCCCGTCCGGAAGAAGCAGTTGGGCAGCAGGTCGAAGGTCGGCATCAGGCCCCACGCCGCAAAGCGTTTGCCCCGGAAATCGGGCATGTAGATCATCCGGGCATGCGGCACGGGCGCATAGTCGGGCATCGACATC
>ENA-UOJQ01002247-UOJQ01002247.1-human-gut-metagenome-genome-assembly--contig:-P63-NODE-2247-length-12393-cov-6.050008_pt1 | contig 12393 bp, 7 predicted proteins | sample MGYA00242352_ERZ723899 | MGnify/ENA metagenome assembly ERZ723899 | reverse complement strand
ATGCACCCCGACGAAGTGGCCTGCAAAGAGCTTTGGATGAAGGCCTTCGGCGACGACGAGCAGTTCGCCGACTCGTTCATCATGCGCTATTACTCCCGCCGCCGGATGCTGACGGCCGAGGCCGAAGGCCGCATGGCGGCGATGCTCCACCTCCTGCCGTTCCGGACGGAGCTGGGCCGCACGACCTATATTTATGGCGTAGCGACGGACCCGGCGTTCCGGGGACGCGGACTGGCTTCGCAGCTGATGCGCGAAGCGATGCGGCTCATCGCGGAGCGCGGCGACGATGCGGCGCTCCTCATCCCGACGCCCGGCAAGGAGTGGCTCCGGGAATTTTACGGACGCTTCGGGTTCGCTGGCGACGTTCCGGCGAGGTTCGTTTCCGCAGACCGCTTCGACTTCGGCACGGGCGACGCGGCCGCCGACCGGGCGATGGTCTGGCGGCGCGACTCCTCGGTTCCGCTCCCCGAACAGCTCACCGCCTCCTGGCATTCATAGCCTCCGGAACTCACCTCCGCGAGCGTCTTTTCGGCCTGCGCCGGAATCCGTCCGCCACACTGCCGCTCCCGGCGCAGGCGACAGCCCGCCCCGAGCGGCCGGGACCGGTTCCGACAACACCTCCGGTTCCGCCCGCCACTCTTCTCCGCCATGCCGTTTTCCGAACTGCCGTCGCCGAAAAACAGACGCCCGACAGTCTCGCTTCACAACCATTCCACAAATCAAGGGCAACGAAAAAGAAATGAAAGGGAAATGGCAAATCTACCAAACGAAACACGACTAAAAATTAAAATTTTTTATTTGCAAAAAAAATCATCCGATTTTGTTTTTTAATAAAATAAGTTTAATTTTGAAATGTATTCGAAACACAATCGAAACACAAACAAGTTATATTTGAAAAGTTTTTCAGACAGAAGCGACACGGTAAACAGATGGTTACCATATATATAACGGAAGATGCGAAGGCCGGCAGGGCCGCAAACGGAGACTTCGGGACGGAGTCCCCGACCGGGTCTTTCCGGGCCTTCGAGGTGTCCAAACAACCGGATTTACAAAACGCGGACAAATAAAAAAATTATAATCGAAGAACTTAAAATGAAAAACGTATTAAAGTATCTGTTACTGGCACTCATCGCCGTCTCGCAACTCTTCGCCTGCGGCGGCAGCGATGACGAAAAGACCCCCGCGGATAATTTCGACGTGCCATACACGTTTCGGGGGGCGTTAGACTACACCTACGCCTCGTAGTCCTCTTTCGCCTTTAGTGGGGGGGGGGGGAAATCGCCCCTGACCACAGACACATTCATTCTTGAGTCGGACGCAGGCATCTCCTACGTCTGCCCCATCGTCAACACCACTTCCGACAGTTTCACCGTACGCCTGGCCGACGGGTGTGAAACGGGTTACTACAAAGTCTTCGTCAAAAGAGACGCGCGCAAAAAATCGTTCGGAAGAATCTACATCAACATCGTCGAAGACATAGATTTCAAACCGGATGCAGGCACCACGGTCTACGGGATCGTGTCGTCGGCCGGCGTCGGCGTGGAGAACGTCGTGGTCTCCGACGGCGCGGAGGTGACCGTCACGAACGAAAAGGGCATCTACCAGCTCAAATCGGCCAAAAAGTGGGGATATGTCTTCATCTCCGTCCCGAGCGGCTACGAAGTTCCGTCCGTCGGGGTGCTCCCGCAGTTCCACCGCGCGCTCAAAAACAGCGCCGACGTCGTCGAACGGGCCGACTTCAAGCTCGAAAAGGTCGACGGACAGGACTCCTACAAGATCTTCATGCTGGGCGACATGCACCTCGCCAACCGAACGGGCGACCTGGGACAGTTCGCCCAGTTCACCTCCGACCTTACGGACTACATGACCCGCCACAAGGGCGAGAAGATGTATGCGCTCACCCTCGGGGACATGACCTGGGACCTCTACTGGTATTCGAACAGCTACTATTTCCCCCAGTACCTGAACACCATCAACAGCCAGATCAAGAATCTGCAGATCTTCCACACCATGGGCAACCATGACAACGACTTCCAGACCAGGTCGGACTACGATGCGGCGGTCAAATATGTGGATCAGATCTGCCCGACCTACTATTCGTTCAACATCGGCAAGGTCCATTACGTCGTCATGGACGACATCGATTGCAGCAGCTACGACGGAACCGAATCCCGCAACTATGTCAAGAGCCTCTCCGCCGAGCAGCTGGACTGGCTGGCGAAAGACCTGTCGCACGTGGCCAAGACGACCCCCGTCGTCGTTGCCATGCATGCGCAGGTGTTCTATCCGACCACATCGGGATTCAAGATCGACCACGATCAGGTCAACACCCTGCGGCTTTTCGACATCCTCGACGGATATACCGTCCGCTTCGTGACGGGGCATACCCACAAACTTTTCAACGTGACGCCCGACGCTCCGATCGTGGACGGGCATAACTTCCGGGAGTATAACTCCGGCTCGGTATGCGCTTCGTGGTGGTGGTCCGGCAACCTCACGCCCGGAATCCACATCGGAACCGACGGAACTCCGGGCGGCTACGGCATCTGGGATGTCACGGGAACCGATTTCCAATGTCTCTACAAATCGACCGGATGGCCCGAAGAGTACCAGTTCCGCAGCTACGACCTGAACAACGTGCATTTTTCGATGGCCGACGTTCCGCTGATGCCTTCCGACATCTCCGCTTCGGTCAAGAACGCCTATATGCAATATGTCAACGCCTATCCGCAGAACAACGACAACGAGGTGCTGATCAACATCTGGAACTGGAATTCGGACTGGACGTTGAGCGTCGTCGACGAAAACCGCAAGACGCTGCCCTACACCGAAGTCTGGGCCTACGACCCGCTCCATATCGCGGCGCTCTCGGTCAAGCGGTTCAACAACGCGGGACTCAAGTCGACCCCGTCGTTCATCACCGACAAGTTCACGCACTTCTTCAAGGTGAAGGCGGACGATGCGGACACCGACCTTGTGATCACCGTCAAGGACGAATTCGGAAACGAGTGGACCGAAAACATGCAGCGGCCGAAAGCATTCTCCACGGATGCCTACCGACGCAAGTGATTTTCGCTACATACCCAACCACAATCATCATTTACTAACCAACAAACACAGATCTTATGAGAGTATTAAGACCACTGGTTCTATCTCTTCTTCTGGTATTGGGAGGGGGAATAACAGCCCTTTCGGCCCAGAACAGGGAGGTGTCGGGAAAAGTCCTCGACGCCAATCAACAGCCGCTCGTGGGTGTAGCCGTTCTGGTCGATGGTACGACCAAAGGCGTCACAACCTCTGAAAACGGCACCTTCAAAATCCAGGTTCCGTCGGGAGAAGCCGTTCTCCAGGTCACCTGCCTGGGTTACCTGCCCCAGAAAGTGACGGTTCCCTCAAGCCGGAACAGCATCACGATCTACCTGCAAGAGGACGCCATCATGCTCGATGCAACCGTCGTAATCGGCTACGGTACGCAGAAAAAAGTCAACCTGACCGGCGCCGTTGCGACCGTAGGGAGCAAGGAGCTCGAAAACCGCGTCACCCATTCGCTGGGCAGCATGTTGCAGGGTTCCGTAGCGGGTCTCAACATCACCACCTCCTCGGGTAAACCCGGCAGCACGCCGGCGATCAACATCCGCGGCGTCAACTCGATCAACTCGGCCGACCCGCTCGTGCTGATCGACGGCGTGGTGGGCGACCTGAACCGCGTCAACCCCAACGACGTGGAGTCGATCTCGGTCATCAAGGACGCTTCGGCGGCAGCCGTCTACGGCGCCCGCGCAGCCTTCGGCGTCATCCTGGTCACCACCAAGAACGGCTCGGCCCAGGACGGCAAGGCGACGGTGCGTTACAGCGGCCGTTTCGGCTGGGAGGAGGCCACGACCTCGACCGACTACGAGAACCGCGGTTACTGGTCGGTCTATACGGTCAACAAGTTCTGGCAGGCCGACTCCGGAACGAACTATGTCAAATACAACGATCACGACATGCAGCAGCTGCTGGCGCGCGTGAACGACAGGACCGAGCATCCCGACCGTCCGTGGGTCGTCGAAGAGATCCGCAACGGCCGCAAACAGTGGGTCTACTACGGCAACTACGACTGGTGGGACATGCTCTTCCAGCAGCGTCGGCCCGTGCAGCAGCACAACATCTCGCTCAGCGGCGGCACGAAGGACATCAAATACCTCGTCTCGGGCGCCTATGACCGCCAGGAAGGTATTCAGCGCGCACATCCCGACGTGTATAACAAGTACAACCTGCGTGCGAAACTCGATTTTCGGATCAACCGGTGGGCAACGCTCTCGAACAACACGTCGTTCTTCTCGTCGAATTACAAGTCTCTGGGAGACGGCAGCGTAGACAACACCATCGCTTACAGCGCCCGCCACGCACTGGCCAACTTCCCCATGAAGAACCCCGACGGATCGTGGCTTTACAGCACGCCGTATCTCGATTACAAGATCGCCAACGGACGCCACATCCTGCTCAACGAGGGCACGCACCGCAACGTCGACCGCTCGAACGACTTCTCGAACACGACACGCCTGGTCATCACGCCGTTCAAGACGTTGAGCATCACGGGTGACTTCACCTACCGCCTCTACCAGAACCGCAATACGAGCCGCAGTTCCGCAATGAACTACCGCGAATACCCCGACGGGCCGCTGCTCGCCTACGACACGGGCGCCGGCATGAACCAGCTCGACGAAGTGGTTCAGACGCGCAACTACTATTCGGCCAATGTCTACGCCAACTACGACGAAACGTTCGGCGAGGCGCACCACGTGTCGGCAACCGCCGGATTCAACTACGAAACGTGGTCCAGCAAGAACGTCTCGGTGGCAGGCATCAACCTCTCCTCCATAAACCTCGACGACCTGAATCTGGCAACGGGATCTCCCACGGAGGGCGCTTACGGCGGCGGCCAGAACGAATACGCCCTGGCAGGCTTCTTCGCCCGTATCAACTACGACTACAAAGGGCGCTACCTCTTCGAGGTGAGCGGACGCTACGACGGATCGTCGCGTTTCGCACCGGGCAACCGCTGGGGCCTGTTCCCCTCGGCATCGGCCGGATGGCGCATCTCCGAGGAGCCGTTCTTCGGCAACGCCAAAGACCTGGTGGACAACCTCAAGCTGCGCGCTTCGTTCGGCAGCCTGGGCAACCAGAACGTGTCGTCCTACTACACCTACATGCGCCTGATCACGAACAAGGATTTCAGCAACTACACCTTCGACGGCAGCATAAAGGGCAAATACTCCTCGCTGGGCGCCCCCGTAGCCTCCGACCTGACCTGGGAAACCGCCCAGCAGTGGGACCTGGGTCTGGATCTCACCATGCTGAACAACCGGCTCAACTTCACCGGCGACGTCTACATCCGCGACACGAAGGACATGCTGACCGACGGAATGGCGCTGCCCGGCGTATACGGGGCCGATTCGCCCAGCATGAACTCCGCCGAACTGCGCACGAAGGGTTATGAACTCTCCGTCAGCTGGCGCGACCAGTTCAAACTCGCCGGCAAACCGTTCGAATACAGCGTCGGTTTCAACCTCAGCGACTACAAGAGCGTCATCACCAAATACGACAACAACCCGAACAAGTCATTGACCAACCTGACAAAGGGAGATTATTACGTCGGCATGGAGATCGGCGAAATCTGGGGCTTCAAGACCGACGGGTTCTTCAAGACCACCGAAGAGGCGCAGGCCTATGCCAAAGAGGTCGACCTGAGTTACAGCACGGGCCGTCTGACCGGCGGCTGGCAGGCCGGCGACCTGAAGTTCGTCGACCTAGACGGCAACGGCGTCTGGGGAGTCGGCAACGACACCGTCGACAAGCCGGGCGACCGGACGATCCTGGGCAACTCGCTCCCGACGCTCTCCTACGGCATCAACGCCTCGATCCGCTGGATGGGCTTCGACGCTTCGGTCTTCTTCCAGGGAACCGGCAACCACTACTGGTATCCCCACGGAGAAATGATGCCTTTCTGGGGCTGCTATTCCTATCCCTACCTCTCCTACCTCCCGACGGATTTCCTCGGCAAGGTATGGGCGGAGGACAATCCCAACTCCTATTTCCCGCGCGCAAGAGCCTATTCTTCATCGGGAGGTTATCTGAGCAAGGTCAACGACCGTTACCTGCAAAATATCCGCTACCTGCGCCTGAAAAACCTGACCGTCGGCTACACGATCCCCGCGACCCTCACCAAGAAGGCCGGCATCGACCAGATCCGCATCTATTTCTCGGGCGAGAACCTCTGCTACTGGTCGCCGCTCAAAAAGAACTCCAAGTACGTCGATCCCGAAGCGGCTATCAACCGTTCCGGCGTGAACAACAACGCCTACTATCCGTGGGCCAAGACGTTCATGTTCGGCATCGACATCACCTTCTAATAATTTCAAAATCCGAATACCATGAAGCGATTAATCATACTGGCAGCAACGCTGATTGCAGGATTATCGGCCTGCGACTCCCTGCTGGACAAAGAACCGTTGGATCGGGTGACGCAGTTCGACTATTTCAAGACGAGAAGCGATCTGGAACTCTTCTCCAACCCCTTTTACGACAACCTGCTGGACAAGACGCCCTACGATGAGCAGAACGACCTGCTCGTTCAGATGACCCTCTCCGATGTTCTCTACGGAGGCGACAAGCGCACCGTTCCGAACACCGGCGGCGGCTGGTCGTGGGGCAACCTGCGCCGCATAAACACCCTGCTGGAATATGTCGATCAATGCGAGGACAAGAAGGCCGTGACCGAATATACGGCCCTGGCCAAATTCTTCCGCGCCGCCTTCTATTTCGACAAGGTGAAACGCTTCGGCGACGTGCCCTGGTACGAGGTGCAGCTCGGCTCGGCAGACGAAGCGCTCTACAAACCGCGCGATTCACGCGAACTGATCATGACCAATATGATCAAGGATATCGACGAAGCCATCAACAGCGGCGGTCTTACGGAGGATATATCGACCTACCGCGTCAACAAATGGGCGGCGCTGGCGCTGAAAGCGCGGTTCTGCCTCTTCGAGGGAACCTACCGCAAATACCACGGCATCAACCTCGAAGGACATGACTACACCTATTATCTGGAGGAAGCTGCCAAGGCCGCCAAAACGATCATCGACGAAGGTCCCTACAAGCTCTACTCCACCAAAAATCCGGACAAGGACTACATGATGCTCTTCGCACAGGAGAATGCCAGCACCGAAGAGTATATCCTCGCCATCCGGAACAGCTACGAGGCCCAGGTCTACCACAATGCGACGGCCTACACGCTGCTGCCGACACAGGGCCGCCCGGGCTACACCCGCAAATTCATCAACATGTACCTGATGAAGGACGGCAAGGCATTCACCGACAAATTTAAGACAGAGTGGCAAACAATGCCTTTCACCGAGGAGGTGAAGGACCGCGACCCGCGCCTGGCGCAGTCGATCCGCACCCCGGGTTACAAGCGCATCGGCGCCAAGCGGGTACAGGGACCCGATCTCGGCGTCACGATCACCGGCTACCAACCCATCAAATTCGTTCAGGACACGACGGCCTCGGGAGGACAGATCGACCGCAACGACCGTTCGACCTGCGACATGCCGGTTTTCCGCTATGCCGAAGTGCTGCTCAACTATGCCGAAGCCAAGGCCGAACTGGGATCGCTCTCGCCTGATGATCTGAATATCACCGTCAACGAAATCCGAAGCCGGGTGGGGATGCCGGCCCTCACCATGAGGGATCTCGACAAACAACCCGACTGGTATCTTTCGTCCGAGGAGTACGGCTATCCCAATGTGACCGGCTCCAACGAAATCGTAAACGCCATTCTGGAAATCCGCCGCGAACGAACCGTCGAGCTGATCCAGGAGGGTTTCCGCCTTCAGGATCTGTATCGCTGGAAAGCCGGCTATTGCATCGACCAGGCCATTTCCGGCATGTATTTCCCGGGCCCCGGTGAATACCAGCTTGCGGGCACAGAAACGGCCGATCTGATTCTCTATAAGGCAGGAGAGACCAAACCCCAAGCCGGCGAAGGAGTTTCGGTATACGAACTCGGTTCGGACATCATTCTCTCCGAGGGGGACAAAGGCTATGTCTACTATCACAAAACCGTAGAGAATCTGCGCACTCCGTTCAACGAGGAACGCGATTACCTCTACCCGATTCCCAGCGGCGAGCGTTCGCTCAACCCGAACCTCACGCAGAATCCGGGATGGAGCGACGGACTCGATTTTTAAGTCGGAAATAACCTAAAAAACAAGATTATGAGATTTGTAGACTATATGACAGCCCCGATCCTCATGGCGGCCCTATGTTCCTTCTGGGGCTGCGACAAGGATGAGGACCACCTTTCCGAAGCTGTTCTGGCGAGCGCCAACACCTTGAATTTCGAAGCGGAAAGAGCGGCGGAAAAGATCATCACCATCTATGCCGACGCCGACTGGGTGACGGAAGTCCCCGACTGGGTGACGGTCACGCCCAACTCGGGAACCGGCGTCATGGACGTGACGGTTTCGGTGACCGACAACATGCGCGACGGCGCGGAGGACAACCCCCGCAAGGCCACCCTCGTCTTCAAGGGACGGACTCTTGCAAGCCGCGCACAGGTGCTCATCACGCAGAACGGAGACAAATACCGCGATGTGAAGGAGTACACGGCAGGTGAACTCGCCGCCCTGGCGGACGAAACGGTCATTTCCGTACCGTCGGCGATCGTCGTGGCCGTGACGACCAAAGGCTTCGTCATCAGCGACGACAAAAACACGGACAATATCTTCGTCTCGGACGCCACGACGGTTGCCGTCGGCGACAAGATTTCGCTCTTGGGCACCAAGTCGTCCGACTCGCAGAAACTCGCTACGGTAATCGACTGCGACGAGGTGACGGTTCTGTCCGGCGGAGCGGTGAACTACCCCGAACCGGAGGACATCAGCGCAAAGATCGACGACTACACCTCCTCCAAACGGGGCTACGTCACCGTCAAGGGCGTTTTCAACGGCAGCACCCTCACCGTTTCGGAGGACGCCAAGTACTCGGTCAGCGTCGTGGACGCCCCGTCGAGTCTGGGCCTTTCCTCCCTGACCGGCCATATCGTAACCGTCACGGGCTACTACGCCGGTTTGGCCGAGCCTGTACAGCGCATCATGGCCACCGATGTCGAGGACAACGGCCTGAACGAGATCGTCTATTTCCTGGAGAACTTCGAATGGCTCGAACCGTGGTCCGTAGCAAGCGGTGTCGGCCAAACGGTCGAGACGGATAACCTCGATGCAAAAGCGACAGTGCTTACCTCCATAACTGTCGATGGAGTGACTGCATTCGACGCTGTCGAAAAACTCGGTTACAAGTTTATCTACGACAAGAACGACAACAAACGCATCTACCTCCAGCAGAACTACCTCAAATTCGGCAAGACCGGCAATCACGCAGGTATCATTCTTCCTCCGATAGACGGGGTTCCCGAAGCAAAGGACAATGTGACACTCTCGTTCGACTGGTGCGGAATGCGCCAGAGGTCCGGCAAGATCGACCCCGTCAATCTGATCGTCATCTTCGAGAACGGCAGCGACAAAGTGCAGATCGACATACCCGAACTGGGATGGGAGGATGGTCACAAGCTCGAATGGGTTCGCGCCGAAGTCAGCCTGAAGGGCATTACGGTCAACAAGGATACGAAGATCACCATTACGCAGACGCAGTGGGAAGTCGGAACAGCCAACCGCTGGTTCCTCGACAATATCAAAATATCCGAACCGATCAAACTCTGATAACAGGAACCTTATAAAACGAAATCAGCCGTTGACCCGTGAGTCAACGGCTGATTTTTTTCAGCGGAGGCGCAAAAAAAACCGAAGTTTTCGCTCCGTTCCGCCGGCTACCGGCCCGCTCGCCGGAGGAAACACTCGATCGTGTTCTCCATCAGGCAGCAGATCGTCATAGGCCCGACGCCGCCCGGCACGGGCGTGATCACCGAGGCCTTGGGTTCGATGGCCGCAAAATCGACATCGCCGCACAGTTTGCCCGTCTCCGGGTCGCGGTTCACCCCCACGTCGATCACCACGGCGCCCGGCGACACCATCTCCGCCGTGACGAACTTCGGCCGACCGATGGCCACCACCAGAATCTCCGCCCCGCGCGTCACTTCGGCGAGGTTGCGCGTACGACTGTGGGCCATCGTCACCGTAGCGTTCGCGTCCAAGAGCAGTTTCGACACGGGAAGTCCCACGATATTGCTGCGGCCGATCACCACGGCGCGCTTGCCGGCGATCTCCACGCCTGCGGCCCGCAGCATCTTGAGAATGCCTTTCGGGGTGCAGGGGAGCGTGCAGGGCTGTTTCTGCCACAGCGCCGCAACGTTCAGGGGATGGAAGCCGTCGACATCCTTCTGTTTGTCGATGGCGGCGATCACCTTGTCCTCGTCGATATGTTTCGGAAGGGGCAGCTGGACCAGAATGCCGTCCACCTCGTCGTCGAGGTTCAGGGCCGTGATGATGTCCAGCAGTTCGGCCTCGGAAACGGACTCGGGCTTTCGGATCGTGGTATTGCGGATGCCCACCTCGGCCGAAGCCTTGGCCTTGCCCGTCACATAGCTCACGCTGCCGGGGTCCTCGCCCACGAGGATGACAACCAGATGGGGCACACGGCCGTATTTCGCGGGGAAGGTCTTCACCTCGTCCGCCATTTCAAGTTTCAGTTTCGCTGAAAGTTCTTTTCCGCTGATTATTTTTGCCATATATCGCTCGTATTATCTTTCCAAATCGTCGAAAGCCCGGTGGCCGATGTCGGTGCGGTGGAACAGATTGTCGCAGTCGATGCGGGCCACGTCGGCCAGCGCATTCCTCCGCGCTTCGGCCAGGTCCCTGCCCTTGCCCACCACGAACAGCACGCGGCCTCCGTTGGTGAGAATCCGCCCGCCGTCGGCCCGGGTTCCCATGTGATAAACAGCCCCTTCGACGCGGTCCAGGCCCTTGATCTCGTGTCCTTTTTCGTAGTCGCCCGGATAGCCCTTCGAGGCCAGCACGATGCCCAGCGCGGCGAAATCGTGCCACTCCAGCTGCGTATCGCGTCCCTCGGCCACGGCACAGAAGATGTCGACGATGTCGCTCTTCAGGCGCGGCAGCACCACCTCGGTCTCGGGATCGCCGAAACGGGCGTTGAACTCGATGACCTCGATACCCCGCGCAGTCTTCATCAGTCCGCCGTAGAGCACGCCCTCGAAGGGACACCCCTCGGCGATCATCGCGTCGGCCACGGGCTGCATGATCTTCTCCAGGGCATAGCGTTCGTCCTCCGCCGTCACGAACGGCAGGGGCGAATAGGCGCCCATACCGCCCGTATTGGGACCCTCATCGCCGTCGTAGGCGCGCTTGTGGTCCTGCGCCAGCGCCATCGGCCACACCTTGTGTCCCGAAACGAAGCACATGAACGAAAACTCGGGACCTTCGAGGTAATCCTCGACGACCACCTTGCCCTCGCCGAACTTATCGTCGAGCAACATATCCCGCAACGCCGCTTCGGCCTCGGCCATCGTCCGGGCGATCACCACGCCTTTTCCGGCGGCCAGTCCGTCGTATTTCAGCACTGCGGGCAGAGGACGCCCCTGCACATAGGCCAGCGCCCCGGCATAGTCGGTGAATGCGCGGAATCCGGCTGTCGGGATGGCATATTTAGCCATCAGCCGTTTGGCGAACTCCTTCGACGACTCGATGCGCGCCGCAGCCTTCGTCGGACCAAAGATGCGCAGCCCCGCGGCCCTGAAGCAGTCGACGACACCCGCCGCCAGCGCCACTTCGGGACCCACGACCGTGAGGCCGATGCCCCGCTCCGCGGCAAAGTCACGCAGGCGTTCCACCTCGGTTTCACGAATGGCCACGCACTCGGCCTGCCGGGCGATGCCCGCATTCCCGGGTGCGCAGTAAATTTTTTCAACCTGCGGCGAACGCGACAGCGCGTCGACAATGGCGTGTTCGCGGCCTCCGCCGCCGATAACCAGTACCTTCATAAACAAAATTCCTTTTTATCGCAGAATAAACTCCGCAGATTCCGGCACTTTTTTCCGCAAAAAGTGCCACAAAAACTCTCCGACGATACCTCCGCCTGCCCGAAACGGTCTAACGCTGGCTCCGGGCGACTATTCGCGGGTTTGTAAACAAACCGTCCCCTCCGCTCGCGCTTTTAGCCCGTCCCTTGCCAACGGCTCCGGTATCCGGTCGGATTTCTGTACTACCCAAACATGGTAACGCCGGTGATACTAATGCTTGAAGTGCCTCTCACCGGTGAATACCATGGCGATACCCTTCTCGTCGGCCTTCCGGATCGAATCCTCGTCGCGGACCGAACCGCCGGGCTGCACGATCGCCGTCACGCCGTATTCGGCGGCCAGCGTCACGCAGTCGTCGA
>ENA-UOJQ01002241-UOJQ01002241.1-human-gut-metagenome-genome-assembly--contig:-P63-NODE-2241-length-12414-cov-10.683227_pt1 | contig 12414 bp, 17 predicted proteins | sample MGYA00242352_ERZ723899 | MGnify/ENA metagenome assembly ERZ723899 | reverse complement strand
TCCGGTTGTATCTTGTCTTTTTAATACTTTTTAGTTATGTATTTTTTGTTTCGTTAATTTTTCCACTTAATTTATTTATTAAATTATTATATATTTCCATAAATTTAAGATAATCGTCGATGTCAACTCTTCCTATTTTCATCACTATATTTTTTGCTGGAAATTTGTAAATGTAGTCGCATTTCACTATGCTATCTTGATGAAGCCCATTTTGAATATTTTTGTTGATTTTTACATTTGATTTATATTTTGCTTTTTCAATTCAAGATGACACTATCATCCCAAAATATTCTATTGGTATGTATTCATTATCATTAGAAATAATTACAAATAAGTGATTGTTTCCATCTTTTCCATTTTCATATTTATATTTAGATACAAATACGATGTCTCCAATTTCGTATTTTTCACTTTTCATTTAAACCTCGTTTCTACCGATATGAATTAATCTTACCTTTGTGCTCCTCTTTTTTTACTGAATTTTTCTTAAAAGCTTCAGAAAGTGGTTTAATCCTATTTAATTTTTGAGCTTTTTGAATTAATTCGTTGACTTTTTTTCGTAATTCATTGTCTTGAAAACTAATATTATTTTTATTGTCTTTCATTTGTAGACCTCCCTAATTTTTTTGAAGTAAGCCATTTGGCGATAAATTCAAATCTGTAAATACATTGTACAAATATATTGACTTAAAGTCAAGTTGTTTTACATTAAATGTCAAAATAAAAAATATAATCAATATAAATGAAATGTTAAAAAACAGTCGAGAAGAAAACGCTTAAAATTATTTATAAGTTTTAACGGTTTTTTCATGATTTGACAAATTATTTAAGTTAATTGTTGTAAAATATAATTGGTGGGATATATGAAAGTTAAGGTATTTGATGAAGGACATGAAAAAGATTTAGAAAGTGCTATAAATGGCTTTCTAAATTCTGGAGATTTTGATATAATAGATATCAAGTATCAAGTGGCAATTGCTGTTTGTGGAGAAGAACAGTTATATTGTTTTAGTGCGATGATTATTTATAATTAAAGCATATACATGTTGCCAGATGCATCAATGTTATCGTCGACGAAAGTTGTATTTAGGCTTTCAAGTTTATTAACACGTGCATTAAGACGATTAATTTGACGTTCTATTTTGGCAAGTCTGTTTTCTATTGAATCAGAATTGTCTACGTATGGCATACCAACATTAGGTTGCACTTGATAAGGATTGTAATTAGCATTTGCGTAAGGCATTGCTTGAGGTATGGTACCTTGTGCTTGAAAATTTGAATAATTCATATTTGATTCTGTAAAAAATGAGTTTCTATTTTTTCTCATGAGTAGCCTCCTTACAAATAGTATATGTAAATTAGAAAGAAGTTGATAATATGAGAATGAGAAATCCAAAAGATAAAGATGAAGTTTTAAATAGTTGCGATTATTATTATGAAGGAAGTTTTGATAATGATAATCCAATATGTTTAGAAATAGGAATGGGAAAAGGACAATTTATTTTGAATATGGCAATAAACAATCCAAACATTAATTATATTGGAGTAGAAAAATATAGTAGTGTTTCAAGTGTTGCTATAAAAAAAATAAATGAATATAAACCAAGGAATTTAAAAATATTAATTGGGGATATAGCAAGTATTGAAGAGTTGTTAGATAAAAAAATTGATACAATATATCTTAATTTTTCTGACCCATGGCCTAAAGATAGACATTCTAAAAGAAGATTAACATCTATTAATTATTTGCAAGTGTATGATAAATTATTTAAAGGTAAACCTCATATAATTCAAAAAACTGATAATGATTTATTATTTCAATTTAGTTTAGATGAATATCAAAAATATGGGTATCATATAAATAGAATAAGTTATGATTTACATAATGAAGATATACCCAATGTAATGACTGAATATGAAGAGAAGTTTAGTAATATGGGCATTAAAATTAAATATGTAGATGTGAGTAAATAAAAAATCTCAAATGTTACTTTGAGATTTAAGTGTTATATCCTAAATAGAGAGAAAGGAGTACGGATATAACTTGTTGTTACCTGGTTAAAAGTTAAGAGGGTGTAATGGAACAAAAACGTTATAAATGCAGGTAACAGTGAGTTATTATACACATATTTTTTTAGATTGCAAGCGTTTCGACATTGTTCGACATATGTTTTAAAAAATACTAATGTAAAGTTAACAAAAATGGACAAAATTAATAAATGAAGTTTACAAAAAGTTTCACTTTATTAGTTTGTTTTTTTTTGGTATAATTAAATGTAAGAGGTTTATTAAGTATGAAAAAAATAATATTAATCATTATAATATTAGTTTTAACTGCAGGTTGTACTAATATTAATAAATTAAGTTATGATGATATAGTAAATAATATAACAACAATGTCTACGAAAGATAATATTTATCGAACGGGATATAGTTATTACTTACCTAGAGGTATGAAAGTTGCGGATAGTACTTTATATAATGAAGTAATTGAAGATGCAAATAGTAAATATTATTTATATGTTGATGTAGTAAGTTTTTATAAAAAAATAACTAAAGAATATGAAATAAATAATAATGCAATATACTCAAGTAAGATAAATTATAATGATAAATTTGGGTATGTTGAAGTAAATTTATTAAAAAATGATAAATATTTAGTTGAAATTATGTATAATTATGCTAAAATAGAAGTGATAGTAGATAAAAGCAAATGTAAGGAAGCTATGTTATCTATTATAAACATATTAAAAAGTGTTGAGTATAATGATAGTATAATTGCTAATTTAATGGGTGATGATATTCTTAATTTCAACGAAGAAGAGTTCAATATATTTAATACTAAGGGTAGTGAAAGTAATTATTTAACAGTAGATAATGATTACAAGGAAGAAGAAGAAAAGATTTTTGACCCGGATTTAATAAACTAGGAAGGTGGATATTATGGGATTATTAAATAAAATTAAAGGTATATTATTTGAAGAAGTAGAAGAGGATGAAGTAGTAAATACTCCGAAATCTGAAGAGAAAAAACCAATAGCTGAGAAGATTGAACCTCAAAAAAAGGTTGAAGAAGTGGAAACTCCAAAAGTAAATGTAGTAAAACCAAAGGCTGAAGTAGAACAATTAAATGAAAGAGAATTATTTAAATCTGATAATACATCACCATTTTTTGATTTTGATGAAGAAGAATTTTCTAATATGAGTAGAGTTCAAAAACCAAAACCTAGCACAAATGTATTGGAATATGAAAGAAAAAAGAAAATGGAAAAAAGATATGATATGGGAAGTTTTACAAAGGTTGAAAGAACTGAAGTTGTAGAAAAGAAGAAGTTTAAACCATCTCCGATTATATCACCTGTTTATGGTATATTAAATGAAGATTATAGACCTGAAGATATTAAAAATAAATCTGAAGTTAGTACAAATAATACTTTAGATTTTAACAGTGTTAGAAAGAAAGCTTTTGGAGAAGAAGTAAAAGAAGAACCAAAAACTACTTATTATGAAGAAACAGTTACTGTTAAATTAAAAGAAAATGATGAAGAAAAAAAGCAAAAAGTAAAAACAATTGATGAATTACTTGAAAATACATCTGATGTAACTATTGATGTTGAAGAACCAAAGGTAGAAGAAAAGCTTGATGCTATTAATGAAGACTCTGAAGTTAATGATTATGAAAAAATTGATGAAGATTTAGAAGAATTAACACCGAAAAAAGATGTAGAAAAGAGTGAATATGAAAAAGTAGAAGATGATGATACATTAGAAAATGATTTATTTGATTTGATAGATTCAATGTATGATAATAGAGAGGATGGTGATATTTAATGGAATTTTGGTTAAGTTTTTTACCAATAGTTATTTATTTACTTTTAATAGCTTTGTTAACTATAGGAATAATTCTTGGAATTAAGACTATAATAACTATGAATAAGTTAGAAAAAGTAGTGGATAATGTAAATGAAAAGGTTGAATCATTAAATTCAATATTTAGTATAATTGATTTTACAACTGATAAGATTGCGTCTTTTACAGATAAGGTTGTAGAAGTGGCTGGTAATTTATTTAGTAAAGTATTATTTAGAAAAAAAAGAAAGGATGAAAGTGAGGAATAATATGAAAAAAAATGGATTAGGAAAATTTCTTTGTGGAGCAGCAGTGGGAGCTGGTTTAGGTTTATTATTTGCACCTAAAACTGGAAAGGAAACTAGAGCTGATTTAAAGAAAAAGTTTGATGAAGTATTAGAACAAGTTAAATCTATTAAAGCTGAAGATGTAAAAGAAAGTATTGTAAAAAAAGTTAATGAACTTCAAAAAGAATTAAAAGATCTTGATAAAGAAAAAGCTTTAAAGATTGCGAAACAAAAAGCAACTAAAATTCAAAAGAAGGCTGACGAATTATATAAGCTAGCTGTTGAAAAAGGAACACCCGTTATTGAAAAAAGTGTTGCTGAATTAAAACAAGCTACTGCTGATGTTTTAAAGAAAATTGTTGCAAAACTTGAAACAGAAAGTAAATAAAAAAAAATAAACTTCCAATTTGGAAGTTTATTTTTTTAGTACTGATTTTGAGTAAGGTCTTTTTTCATCGGTTCTACCTAAAAGATAATCAACTGAAACATTATAATAATCAGCCAATTTGCAAATATAGTGAATTGGTATTAGTCTTTTACCAATTTCATATTCACTATATTGTTGTCTTTTAATTCCTATTGCTTCTGCAACATCTCTTTGCAATAAATCTCTGTCTAATCTTATTTCTTTTAATCTATCTATATTCATTGTTCCACCACATAACAATATTGTTGCATATTATTGATAATTTTGCTTGACAATGCAAAATATGTGTTGCATAATATTATTATAAGCAAAATATGTTTTGCGTAATGGAGTGATATGTGTGAATAATAAAAATAAAATATTAACAATAGTGTTAATAATATTGATTATTGGTTTTGTAGTTGAAAAAATAAATGTTAACAAAACTGATGTTTATGAAGAACAAAATAAAAGCTCAATTAAGAAAAATAAAAATACGTTATCTATGAATTTAGAACAAACAGCAGGTGCAGGTGATTATAAAACAGTAACACAAAGTGAATGGCCAACAGAAGGTTATAAATTTAATGAGGAATTATCTAGATGTGAAAATGGTTCCACATTAAGTTGGGATGATACAAAAAAAGTTGTAGTAGTAAGTGGTAACTTGTCAGATAAATGTTATGTGTATTTTGATATTTATTCGCCACCATTAACGATATTGGAGGCGTGTGATAGTGGAAATAGTTTGGCGTCTTGTATAACTTCTTTGGCCGATAAGAGCGAATCGTCAATTACAAATATTTATCATCACGATTCAAGCTTATCAAATGGAGCCGGTGATAATTCATATAGATATGCCGGAGGAGATTATCAGGTTACAGAAAAGTCCATGTTGTCCGGGTTTAAATATGTATTATCTGCTAAATCGTCATCAGATGGTGTAATAAATATGTATTGTAATGGATTAAAGGTTTATGACAGTACTTGTTCTTCAACAAAATATTATACATTACAGTATGATTCGACAAGCAAGCAATATTTAACATATAAAGAAGCTTTAGAAGTGTCAATTACTGATGGATATGTAACAAAAGATAATGTTAAAAATTTTGTATGTTTTGGAAGTGATGCAAGTATATGCCCGGAGGATAATTTATATAGAATCATTGGAGTTTTTGATGGTAAAGTAAAATTAATAAAATGGGATTATGCGAATGGCAATTTGCTGGGAACAAATGGTGATTATGCAAGCTCTAGTTCAACGGATGGGTATTTACAATATGATGGATTTCAAACAACAATATACAATTATTATTGGAACAATAAATTAGAAACTGCAACAAATACATGGAGTTTAAGTGAATTAAATACCATTAATTTAAATACAAATTTTTTAAATAATATAGGAACCACTTGGGCAAATAAAATCGCAACAACAACATGGAAAGTCGGAGGAAATACTGAAGCAAATATAAAAGATGTTTTGCCTGCTACAACTTATCTAAATGAAATAACAAATCCAGTAATAACAAATACAACTGACAATGCAACAACATATAGTGCAAAAATAGGTTTAATGTATGTAAGTGATTATGGATTTTCGGCTGGACCAAGTGCATGGACATATAATATGAATGTTTATTCTTCACGTATTATTTCTAGTGTAAATTGGATGCGTTCAAGAATTAATGAGTGGTCTATTACACGTTATTCAGATTCAGATGGTTATGCTTGTACTCTACAATCTAATGGCAGTGTATGGGTTCAGGTTGTAAATAATGGTTATGAAATGTTAAGTGGATATAGCATTCGCCCAGTTTTCTTTTTAAACCCTTCCGTAATATATGCTTCAGGAATTGGAACACAATCTGACCCAATCCGCTTATCATAGAAAAAGTATTATCAGGGATTATCGATAAACAAGAATTGTTTGATATTCAAAAGATATACTTGAAAGTAGCATTTGCTACTTTTTCTTTTTTTTGCTATAATTTTGTTAAGTGAGTTGATAGATATGAGATTTAATAACATTTTTGAAGAAGAATATTATTTTCCTTGTGAAGGATTAACTTTAGATGAAGGTAGAGAATTTAGATATCTTATGAATAATACATTTGATTTTTTAGAGGGTGATATTATTCAAATGCAATTAATTAAAAATGGTGAAGTAATTAATGCAAATGGTATGTATGGAAGTAATAGTGGTAATAAGACTTTTGTTGGTGAAATAATAAAAAGTAAAGATGGTTATGTAATTAGAAATACCATAAGTAATTTAGATAATGGAGAAAGTAAACCCATAATAAGTGAAACTATTTTTATATATGATGGAGATAATATAAAAGTAATAAGTGGAGGAAAATCAAGAGTAATTGAAAAAATAAGTAAAGAAGAATTTTTAAATAGATAATTTTTCATATGTTTTTCACAAATAAAAATTATAATAATTGGTGGGTGGTAAAATGCGTGTTTTAGTAGTAGATGATGAAAAATTAATTAGAGATGTAATTAAAGAATATTTGTTATTAGAAAATATTGAAGTAGAAGAAGCAAGTAATGGTGAAGAAGCATTAAATAAAGTAAAGCAAGAAGATTTTGATATAATAATAATGGATATAATGATGCCAAAGATGGATGGATATACTGCATGTAGAGAAATTAAAAAGATAAAAGATATACCTTTTATAATGCTTTCTGCGCGTGGTGAAGAATATGATAAACTAATTGGTTTTGATTTAGGAATTGATGATTATGTTACAAAACCTTTTAGTCCAAAAGAATTAGTAGCAAGAATAAAAGCTGTAACTAAAAGAAGAGAAGTTACAAGTAATATTTTTGAAATTAAAGGTATTAAACTAGATGATTTAGCTCATGATGTATTTGTTGATAATAAAAAAATATATTTAACACCGAAAGAATATGAGTTGCTTAAATATTTTATTGATAATAAAAATATTGCTTTATCTAGAGAAAACTTACTTTCTCATATCTGGGGTTATGATTTTTATGGTGATGATAGAACTGTTGATACTCATGTTAAAACTTTAAGAAAAAACTTAGGTAAATATAAAGATATGATAGTTACAGTAAGAGGACTGGGATATAAATTTGTTTATGAAGACGAAAAAGAAAACTAGTATACAAGCTAAAACTTTGTTCTTTTTATTAACTTATAATATTGTTATTATCCTATTACTTTGGGTTTGTCAAATAAAAATATTGGATATTTATTATGAAAAAGAACAAGTTGATAATATGAATAATATAGTTAAATCATTAAATTCAACTGATAGTAGTAATTTAACTTCAACATTACAAGATATTGCTTATGAAAATGATGTTTGTATTGTTTTATCTGATGATATAAGTGTTGTTGGTGCTTATAATATAAATATGAATGGATGTATTTTAAAAAATAATAAATCTAAAGTAAGAGAATTAATGTATAACTTTGTTAATTCTGATGAAACATTTAAATCATATAAGTTTATTAATGAAGATAAACATATTTCAGCATTATTATATGGTATTAAATTAGATAATAAAACAGCTTTTATTTATTCTAATTTGGAAGATATATCTGATTTTACTATTTTGATTAAACAACAATTAATGTATGTATGTATTATTGGTATATTTATAGCAATTATAATATCTATTTTCTTATCAAGTAAAATAACTGAACCAATAACTAAGATAACTAAGAAAGCTAAGAAGTTGGGAAGTGGAGATACAGAGGTTACATTTGAAGAGTCTGGTATTAAAGAGATTGATGAATTAAGTGAAGCATTAACTCAAGCTCAAATGGAAATGGTTAAAACTGATGAGTTAAGAAGGGATTTAATGGCAAATGTTTCTCATGATTTAAAAACCCCACTTACTATGATAAAAGCATATGCCGAAATGATAAGAGATATTTCTTATAAAGACCATGATAAGATGAATGAACATTTAGGAATTATTGTGGATGAAACTGATAGATTAACAGTTTTAGTAAATGATATTTTAGATTTATCAAGAATGCAATCAAATGCTGATACTTTAAGTATTGAAACCTTTGATTTAGCAGATAATATTAAAACTATTGTAAATAGATATCAAATTATTAAAGAAACTGAAAAATATATAATAAATGTTGAAATGCCAGAAAGTATTAAAATTAAAGCTGATAAAAAGAAAATAAATCAAGTAATATATAATTTAATAAATAATGCTATTAATTATACTGGGAAAGATAAAACTGTAACTGTCAGGGTTACAAAACATAAAAAATATTATCTGGTAGAAATTATAGATACAGGAAAAGGTATTAAAGAAAGTGAAATTCCTTATATATGGAATAAATATTATAAAAATGATAAGAACCATCAACGAAATGTTGTTTCAACTGGATTAGGTTTATCAATTGTTAAAGAAATACTGGAACTTCATGGTTATGAATATGGGGTTAAAAGTGTGTTAAAAAAGGGTTCAACATTTTATTTCAAAATCAAGATATAAAACTTTCATAATTTCAACATAAATATTTCATATTTCTTTGTTATCATTAATATGTAACAAGGAGGGATGTTATATAAGATAAAAAACTGGGTTTATAAATTAGAATATAAACTATACACAATTAACATAAAAACTCAAAACTCACACTTTTAAAAGAGGCTGGATAGCCTCTTTATTTTGCTAAAAAAAATAACTCAACTAAAAGTTGAATCTAGTTCAACTTTTAAGTTATAGAAAATTTAAGTTAAAAATGATAGTATGATGTTGGAGGTAAGAAAATGAAAAAATATGTTAAAATGTTAATTGCTGTAATAGCTGGAATAATTATAGGGGGAGGAAGTGCTTTTTTAATATGTCAAAGAAATAACGATAATATTGAACTACTTCCAAAGCAAGAAAAGTCGGAAGGACTAAGGGGTGTTTATGATATTGATAAAAATATCAACGAAAAAACTATAGATAACTATCTTGGTAGACCTGATGTTGTTTATAGAGATGTTAGAATGTTGGAAGATTCTGCTACATGGGAAAATAAAGGCGGAGAAAGAGATTTAACTGGATTTGTAGATGGGTTTGAAGTAATTCCGTATGCTTATTTAACCGAGTTTCCTAAAGAATATGTTGATCAAAAGAAAAGTGAAAATATAACAGGTCTTTATAAAGGGAAAACTTTGTTTAGGTTAGAAGATGGTAAATATGTTGCTAATTATAAAGAATCTATGGAAATATTAGAATATATTTTTCCTAAAGATAAAATTATATTTATTATGTGTGGTGCAGGTGGTTATGCTAATTTTACTAAGCAAATGCTTGTATCTCTTGGATGGGATAAAAGTAAAATATATAATGTTGGTGGTTATTGGAATTATGAAGGTAAGAATGCTATAAGTACAAAAATAGATGGTTCAGATAAATGTGATTTTTCTAAAGTTTTATATCATAATATTGATTTTGATAGACTAACGGAGTTAAAATAATGTTAAAAAAGATATTATTATTTGTTGTATGTATGTGTTTATTAACTAGTTGTTCTGGCAATAAAAAAATTTATTTAAGCAATGAGTTTTACAGTGAAGGTAATTTTAAAGAAATTAATAATGATTCAATAAATCAGTATAATAATAAAACATATCTTTTGTTTACTTATAATAATTATTGTAGTTTACCTATTCCTTGTGATAAAATTTTCCTGGAAGTTGCGAAAAAAAATAATATTAGTATTTTATCTATGCCATTTTCTGAATTTAAAAAAACAGTATTTTATGATACTGTTAAGTATGCTCCATCAATAATAATTGTTGATGAAGGTAAAGTAATTAAATATTTAGATGCTAACAAAGATGAAGATTTAGAAAAATATCAAGATGTTGATAAATTTGAGAAATGGCTAAATGAAAATATTTATTTGAAAAAATAAAACAACCACAAAGTGTGGCTGTTTTTTAATCTATAAAAACTCCCCAACCATTTACAACTGTTCTTCCCTTTGGTATTGGAATACCTAAAGCATTCTTTGGTGAGTTTAAAAGTTCTCCATTTACAACTAATTGTGTACTTGCACCGCCATCTAGGTTTGCAGCAGTTGTGGCACCATATTTTTCTAATACATCAATTCCTTCATTAAAGGTTATTCCTGAATAAGATAATCCATCCGTTACAAGGAATAAAATAATGCCGTCATCTCGTTGTGCTATCATGTTTCTTGCAGCTTTAGTTGGTTTTAAATTAGTTTGTCTTTTACCATCAATGATTAGAAAAGGACCAAATTCTAAACCATCACGCATTCCCATTTCAACAGCTTTTTCTCCGGTAGCATGAACAAGCATTAATTTATTATCATTGCTCATGCCAATAATATCTGACTCTCTACTATGAGATTTATAAATAACTTTTCCATTTTCTATAATGTAACCGAAAGGAATATCTTTACTAACTTTTCCATCATCGTAAAAACCTCCGCCATTTACACCAATTGTGGCTCCATATCTTTTAGTCATATCGATTAAATTTTCTTTTCCATCATTATTCGGGGTTTTAAAAGCTCTAGATTTCATAATATGAACATCACTTGGGTCATATACAACAACTAACCAACCTTTATTATTAGCAACTGTTAAATCAATTATTTTATAATCATTATTTTCTCCACGATTTTGAATTTCTGCTTCATATTTATTATCATAAACTTTTTCTTCATTTGTATCAATTATCAAACTGTTGTTAAAAGTTATTTTTTGATAATCATTGCTACTTTCATATTCGTTATTTTGAAACCTTTTTTGTATCATATAATTTTTAATGTTGTCTTGAAATGCAAAAGTAAGTAGTAAAACTATAGCAAAAAACAAATCTATTGTAAGTATTATTTTATTTCTTTTCATTTGGCATCATCCCCATAAATATATGTATCATTTTCTTTAATTAAATTTTTAATTATATCTTTTGATAAAGTAATTGTATATCTTGTTTCATGTTCTTTTTTTGTATCTCCATAAATAATTGGATTATTATAGATTAAAGCAAATGTATTTATTTTATTTGGTAAGTAATAATTAGTTACTTCATTATCAAATTTTATATCTAATATGTTAGGAATACCAATCTTTTTAATAATCTTTTCTTTTGTTAAATCATTTTCTTTGTTATTGTAGTATCCAGTATAAATGGTAGTATCTTGTAATAAGTCTTTATAATCTAGTTTTTTAAAAAATTCATTATTTAAATAATCTAAAACATTTTCTATAAGTAAATTATTTAAAGTTTTAGTACTCATTAATTTTATGTTATCTTTTAAATCATAAACGATGTAAGTATCATTTCCCAGCTTTACCTTGCTACCAATTGATAATGTATCTTCATTAATAATATATGGACTATCAATATTTCCATTACCACTTTTATATGTTGTATCTGGTTTTAATGTAACTACTGGTCTTATTTCATAAAAATTATTTTCATTTGATGTGCTAATATTATTGCCATTTGTATGATTTAAATTGTTGTATAGCCACATTATTTCATTATCTTTGGTTATAAAAGTTTTTTCATCATCTAAAGAGTTTATGTAGTCGTATACACTAAGCAGAGTGATGTAATTATCTTTATTAGTTTTATTACATGTTATTTCATTGTTAGTGTAAGTATCAATACATACTTTAGTTTTTGTTAAATAATTAGTATCTAAGTTATTTTCTAGATTTTTAAAAAATGTATTAACTAAGTTTTTAGGTAACATATTGATATAGTCATCTAGGATTAAAGTAATTGAACTATCATTATTTATTTTAATTATTCTCCATGTAAGATTATTAAATTTAACATAATTATTAGTGACATTTCCTTTGCAAATATAAGTGTTATTATCATTAT
>ENA-UOJQ01002235-UOJQ01002235.1-human-gut-metagenome-genome-assembly--contig:-P63-NODE-2235-length-12436-cov-10.844197_pt1 | contig 12436 bp, 6 predicted proteins | sample MGYA00242352_ERZ723899 | MGnify/ENA metagenome assembly ERZ723899 | reverse complement strand
AGCTGCCGGAGCGGTGCTTAAGCCGCAAGGCGGGAATTGTGCGGTGTTGCCCAAGGTCTATCTGAAATCAAAAAACGCCGGATATTTCCATTTCTCAGCTGCACCCCAACAAAAAAAACAGCGGCCAGCAATCTGCCAACCGCTGCTTACCTTATTATAATAGCGCTCCCGGATGTTCCGCTCCGCTTCATCTCAATTACTCTTCGCTGTCATCCGGGATATCTTCCTCAAAAGCATCCATCCAGCTTTCGTTGTGCCACTTATCTTTTTCACCTTTTTCCTTGGCGGCAACCTTCTGCCGTTGTGCCTGGTCGTTCATTATGGTGCCGATCGGGTTCAGCGCGCGTTCTTCAATAATGTGGTAGAACAGCCCCATCGGGTTATTCACGTTGGGGTCCTTGGCGGCCTTTGCCCAAAACACATCAAAGTCCAGTTCATGCGCCATAGCTTCCATCAACGGGGTCAGGCTGCCATATTTTTCAATCACTTCATTCATGCAGGCCAGGTAATGCAGCCGCATTTCGTCTTTCAGCCCATTGCGCAGGCTGGAAGGCGATGGCACGCACCGCGCTGCCAGGTGGCGGTAAATTTCGTGGTAAGCGCCGCGCTGGCCGCTCGTCAACGTCTTTTCCAGGTATCCATCATCTACAAACTTTGCAAACTCTTTTCGCATATCCTGCCGTTTTACAATCGTTTCGGGAATCAGCTCTACCTTGGGCGGCTCAGGCTCCGGCATCGCTTGCTGCACCGGCTCGTCCATCACATGGTACTCCGCTTCCAACAGCTCCTCTTTGGGTTCTGCTGCCGGCTTTGCCTTGCGGAAAATATAAATGCGATAGTTATCCATATCCTCGCGCAGCACCTTGTTCAGGTACCGCGCCGGGCTGCGCATCGTCTGCGACCGGGGAATGATCTCCTGTGCATAGCGGGGTGCAATACCGGCCAGCCAACTGGTCAGCCCGCCGCAATCCAGGATGATGGCATTCATCTTTCCAAACACCGTTTTGTTGCCGCCGTCCTGCTCGCCATCGCCTGCCTGGATGGTGCAGCAGGCATCTGCCAACACATCAATGATCACTTCCACCGCGTGCAGCTCTTCGGGCGTAATCTCCGCGCGCAGCTGATCCATGCGCGCTTTCACAACAATTTCCTCCCGCAGCTCGGTGCGGTGGCGTCCAAAGGAATAGGGGATCGTTGTTTCCGGTGCCGAAACATAATCAAAGGTGATCACGCTGGGGTCATCCAGCAGCGAATCCTCAATCGCCACGGTGGGGCGGCCCTTCTTTTTGCTCTTTTTGCGCACTGTGCTGTTGATGCTGTCCAGGTTGGCCTGTGCGGCGGCATCATCCACCGGGTCAATCGTTACCACCAGCGAAAGAACCTTCTGCCCCTTTTTTTCGTACACATCGTAATTAAAAATAATATCCGTCTTTTCGTTAATTTCCGCCTTTGCCTTTTCCAGTGCCAGGCGGCGGAAATCCGACCATCGGTTGGCCGTATACGAAAGCTGTTCATACAGCATGCTCAGGTTCCATACCAGCGGTTCCCCGGCCGCTTTCTTTTTCAGGTACAGGCTCTGGTAGCTCTTGCACAGCTCGTATATGCGGATGGAATAGGTGGACCGCATCAGCATGGTGTAGGTCACATCCATGGTGGTATACAGGGTTTTCAGCTGCACCAGGTGCGGTTTCAGCACCGGATCCAGCGTGATGGTCATGCGCGCGCGGCCCTCATCAATGCGCACTTTATCGATCCAGCGGAATGTTTCCACCGTAGAAGTTCCGTTATTCTTGATCCACTGGATGGGCGCGTTGGCCAGCTCCTCAATATTTTTGCGCACCTGCTTGTACAGCGCCCCGCTGTGCGGGTCCATGCCGGTCATCTTGATAAAATCATAAATGCTCAGCTCATAAGAGGGCAGGTCCGTATCCTCCGGCTTAATCATCGAAAAAATATGCAGCATCAGGCGCTGCTGGCTCAGCGTCAGGTTGTTGCGCGTCATCTGTACAAGGTCATTGGATTTGCGAACGATGGTCTGGTCCCCGCGTTCTTCAAACGTAACGACAAACGGATCATCTTTTTTCTGTTTACTTGCCGCCATAAGCAGGGGCCTCCTATATCGGTTGCTGTATCCCGGGTGGTCACGCACATCATGCTAAACATTATAGCACATCCTGTTGTCCAGCGCAAGAATTGCAAATTTACACAGGGTTTCACCGCCATTATCCTGTGCAAAATGCAACACCCGCGTTGTGGTTTGCCATATATCCTGTGGGGGTTGCAGCCCGGGTGCAGGTTACACAGGGTTTTATGGTGCTTTTCTGTCCTGCTGTTTCAGGGTTCTGTAACCTGATGGAATGGCAACACCAATTTTTTCCCGTTCTCCCCCATCTCCCGGCTTACCTCTGGTTGTTATTATGGCTTAGATGTTTAGTTCTATATTAGTAATAGGTAGAGCCTGTGTAATTTAACAACGCAAACCTGTGTGTTCAACCAACTGCAGCCTGTGCATTCCACCACCATTTTCCTGTGCGGAAAGCAACCTGCGTAAAGTTGCAAATAAGCCAAAAACAGCCAAACCTGTGTAAATTGCAACACGGGGAACGGGCCTATCCTGTGTGGTTTTCCAACAGGTACGCGGGTCACGGCGGGGCAGGGGAGCGGGAATACCCTGTGTAAAATGCAACTGTTCCGGGGGTAACCTGTGCGTTTTTCCAACGGTAAGCTGCATAGGGAAACAAGGCAATCCTGTGCGCTTATCCAACACGTTTCGGGAATGTTCGGCACAGAATGCGGGCAATACCCTGTGCAAAATTGCAACAGCTCACAGCTGCTTCAAATGGATCAGTTGCAAATTTACACAGGGTAGCACCCCTTTATTATAAGGTAGGTGCCGCACAGAATGGCGCATGAGGGGTTGCAGTTTACACAGGATAGATTGAAAGCTGGGAGCTGGGATCTGTCTGAAACGTCAAAAAGCTCGTCTGTTTCAGCAAACGCAGCCGGATTTTGTGCTTGCGAAAGATCCGCTATTTTCGTTGCTCTCAGATGCACCTCAGGAGCTGGCGCAAATAGAAATCGGCAAGGGGGAACCGGGAATCAGGGGCAGGGCAGGGGGGACAAAAAAGCGAATGGCATATCTGCAGCAAACCCGCACCCCGTTGTAAAGGGAGAACGGCGTCCCGTTGGCGGGCGTGCAATCCACCAAACCCGCACCCGCCGCCGCAAACACCGCAAACCGTTTGCAGGGGCGCGGTGTACCCATCGCGCCGCAAAAAAACGGGAACCGTGCGCCGCAAACCTGCCATCCCTCCCACAAGGCGCCCACCCAGCCGCCAGGCCCCGCCGCAAACAGGCGCATGCGAAACAAATAATTGCGCAAAAACAGGGAAATGTAGCAAAAAAGGCGAATTTTGCTGCAAAGTTGCGCTCTGTGTGCGCAGAGGATCATAAACGCGCGGTTAAAGTATATAAAAGGGACCGCTGCCAAAAAGAAAATCAGGAATAAATTATACAAAGGCTTTGAATACATTGTATAATTGGAGGAAAACGCAATCAGTAAAAGTGCTGAAAAACAGGAATTTACGTGGATTGTATTGCCTTTCTGGTATAAAGGTGCTATACTTTAACACTAAAAAGTAAATGCGCAATGAGAAAATTCGATGCGTAATTTTTTTGAAAACAACATGGCAACGGTTGCGCAAGTAAAAGAAGCTGGCTTCTTTTATTGTTCCACAGGGATCCCCTGTGGAACAATGTGCTTTCATCAAGCCAGCGCGAAAGGCGAGTGAGCAGATTGAATAGAACAGGGAAAAACACAACAGGTTGGGCGCGCCGGCTGACAGCGCTGCTTGTCACCGCTTGCCTGGTTATGGCAATGGCCCTGCCTGTATACGCCGAGGTGGATCTTCTGCCCGACGCACCTGACGAAGTAGAGCTGCTGGAGGATGAGCAGGGAACGGCCTCCGGGGAGGATACCACTCCGCCGGAGCAGAACGCCGCCACCCCGGAACCGGAACAAAGCGCCGAGCCGGAGCAGCCCGCCCCGACCGAAACGCCGGAGCCCACGGCAGAACCCACCCCGACCCCGGAACCGGCAGCCACCGCAACGGCCACCCCTGTGCCGACCGTGACCCCCACCGCCACCCCGGAACCGACCGAACAGCCGCAGAAGATGTACGCCGCAAGAAGCGTGGATAACGTGCAGGCAGTTAGTGAGGGGGGAGTGCCGGATACTTACACGCTCTATTTTGCAGTGCCTAGTGGTTGGACCGATTGTAAAAAGGTAAAAATACATGCCATTGTTGGACAAAATCCAAATGGTGATAGAAAATATTATCTTGATATGCAGGAAGCTGACATAACGGAGGACGGAAGAAAAATTTATTCTGCAGTCCTGAATAAGGACAAACACTATCCAAATAATGGGTTGGGTGGACTTGAATTTTGCGGATATAAGGAAGATGCACTTACAGACGATAAACCTACATACACAGTAACAATTGTTCAAGTAGATAATAATAATCAACTTAAGTGGATGTCGTTCGATCCAACTCGTAACGATTATATCGGCGGCAACTACTATGACGAAGAGAACCCACATAAATGGTCTACCTATACGGTTAGCCATAAGCATTTCGCTGGCAAAACGATGGCCTTTGAAAATAAAACCAGTGAAACACTAACGAACGTCAAAGCCTGGTTTTATGAACCGGATGAAAAAACAGGAAAACTTGCTCAGGTCGGTGACCCAATATCCTTAAATAGTGATGGGGTGGGTTCTGGTATTGCTTCTGGTTCCACAGCAACCTTTGAAATTCCTAACGATTATTGCTCTTTTGTTCGCTTTACCGAGGGCGATACAGTAATAAGTGAATACTACAATTTTTATAATGAGGAAGTAACAGGAGAAAAGCAGAAACGCTTCCAGTATTCCGAAGGTCAATGCTATTGCTACATGTACAATGGTATTGAGGATGCAACATGGGGGCGTCCCGGTGCCACCCGCATCTATTACGATGCTACTTTTTCCAAGATGGCATTGAATGGAGATACCGACGACTTTTCAATCCCCAAAGCCAATAATAATAAAGAGACCATTTATTATCGGATAAAAGGAGACGGCGTAGAATCCGAAAGCGGCACGCTGGTAAAAGATGGTACAAACGAAAACCTTTATTATGTTGACATTCCCCAAGAATATAGTTCAAATAGTTCAATCATCTTTTCCGGTGAAGAAATTAACGATGACAATACGACAAAAGGAAATGGAGTAAGTACAGAGTGGCTGCCGATTCCCACAGATGGCAAAAATTGCTTCTATGCGGATACGAATGACGATGCAGTATATAAAGGTACCACTCGTGGCGGCTACTGGGCTCCAAAAGGTACCCTGCGTGATGCCGAAACGTGGAAAAATACTGACACTACTGACACTACTAAAACTAAAGTAGTAGATATTGCATCCGTTCCTTTTACGGAAAAACCAAACACAAAGTATGTTACCAGTACGCTGTATGACTATTATACAGATTACGAACTGAACGGCAAGAACCGTAAGAACTACGATAATGATAATGCGGTTAATCAGCGCCACTGGGTACCCTTCCGCCAGTTCGATCAGGCAATCAGCGACTACTATCAGAGTTATGTAGATAAAAATACCGGAAAGCCCATTATATATCCCATTTATACAGGCCATTTCCAGCCAAGCGATTGGGATAAAAGATTTGCGGATATTGCAAGTACATTGAATTTGTACGGATGGAGTTCTTACAATATCTTTATCGCAGCCAATAACTCGAACTTTGATATAGGAGACACAAAAGAGAAAAAAAATTCCTACGCTTTCCAGGGCATTGTGGCAGACAAAAGGGACAGCGATGGCGACATCGTGATGAATGGAACGACCCTGAAAGAACCGCATTTCAATGAAAAGTTCCTGACCGGCCAAAACAGCAAAAATGCAAAACTTGGCGAAGTTTACCACAATGTTGAGTTCCCGTTTACCCAAGAAGAAGTTTTTATAGAACCAGCGCAAACGCCAAATGGCCCGCAAAAAGGCGAGGGCGTTAAATACTGGTGGTTTGACAGTAAAGAAACTTCTCTATATCTGCGCAAAGATACAAATAGCGATCAGTTGTACCTTGGTAATGATAGCCCAGGAGTGACAGCTGGATATAAGAGCGAGGCGTCCCACAACGTGGACAGTGCAAGTAGTCCAGATAATGTTTCAACGCCATACGGCTTTTTCCCGTTCAATGAAACCACAACCAGTAAGAGCGCAGTCAGGTACAATTACGGTTACGGTGCAAAACTTGAAATCCCGTTTACCCTAACCAGTACCGGAACAGTTAAGGACGACTACAATAATGAAATTCCAATTCGTTTTTACTTCTCTGGTGATGATGATGTGTGGGTTTTCATTGACGATCAGCTTGTCCTGGATATTGGCGGTGCTCATGCCAGAGTTTCTGGTGTGTTGGAATTTGACCAGCGCGATAATAAGAAAAACACCGTAACTTCCTATGTTAGCCGGGTCAAGAACAGCAAGACAGGTAATTATGGCGCTGAAAATTGTGATGAGCACAACCATACAACGGCGACAAGCATTACTTACTTAGGAACAACCGAAACGTATTATAAAAACGCAAGTGTTTCCATCCCTAATCTTTCCACCGGCAAGCACACCCTTACCATGTACTATATGGAACGCGGTATGTGGGAGTCCAACATGGCGGTGGCGTTCAACTTCCCGGATAATAACGAGCTGCAGGTTCAAAAAGAGGTTGATCTGAACAAGGTTGATCCGGACTTCAAAAATTGCTTTAAAGACCAGAAAATCTTCAACTTCACCATCCAGAACCAGGCAACCCATTATGGAGAAAAAGTGGCCGCTGGCTCGGATACAAGCGGTACCAAAGAGGTGAATTTTGCGGATTGTGACGAGATTAAACCCGCAACCGATTCAACCGAAGGTGAGTACATTTTCAAGTTGGATACAAACCCCGAGCAAGGTTCCGGGCCTGAAGGCGAAAAGGTCCTTCACTGGTACGCACGCTATACGGATACGGAACCCGTCAGTGCAGCGCGTAAGAAACGTTATGGCATCCTGACGCTGAAAAACCCCATCGATATCAAAGACGAGCGCTTCCTTACGTTCCAGGTTTACGTTGATCCAGGGGATAGTGGAGGTGACCTTTCCCTCAACAACCTGTATCTGGAACTGCTGGATGAAAATGACGTCCAAAAAGGCAGCCTTGGCACATCAGGCATTAACGGCGCAACGTATGGCTCGGTCGAAGTGAAGACAGGCGCATGGGTCACCGTAAAGCTGGACCTGAACAAGATGAAAGCGCAGGACGGTTTTAACGGCAAGGTCAAAACCATCCGCGTGGGCGATAACTATAGCCGCCACATCTATTTCAGGAACTTTACCTTCATTCCCAAAGCGGTGCCAAAAACGATGACCGGCTTTACAACCGATCAGAAGGAAATCCCGGATTACGGCTCCGCCACAAGCGGTCAGTTGCAAAACGCCATAAACGCACAGTACACCTCCACCAAGGACAGCGACACCCAGTTAGTGGACGATGACGGACGCTTTGTTCTGGAAGATGGAGAAACCGTTACCTTCAGTGACCAGTTCCGCCGCGGCAGCTACATTTCGCTCAAAGAGGAACTGAACCGAAACCTGTACGACACCACATGGACGGTGTGCGAGAACGGGCAGGCGGTTACTTCGATGAAGGGCGATAGCGAATCCGTGACAGTTACCGACACGAACAAGTCGCTGGACAAGCAGGAGGGAAGCAGCCCCAATGATGGCCGAACGGAAAAAATAAGACCGAATGATGATCAAACGGGTAATAACTATACCGGAACCAAACCCTCCGCCGACACCATCGTCTTCCGCTCCTATAAGGACCCGGACGAAAATAGCTCCACGCTGACAAAGCTAAAGGTAAAATACGTCAACACCGTCAAAACCGGCGGGCTGAAAATCAAAAAGCAGGCCGCAGACGGTGAGAAAGATACCATTAAAGGCACCTACACCTTCAAAGTTACCTTTAATGATGTTGGCGGTGAGGGTCTGGAAAAAGAGCCCATCATAAAGTATGTTGAGATCAACATGAGCGATGAGAACAACTCAGAACACACCGGAACCATCACCGGCATCCCCGTTGGCACCCGCTATACCATCGAGGAAGTCAAAACCGATGATTCCAGACTGAAAAGCGTAACCGTTCCGGATGGTCAATACGCCCATGAGATCGACAACACCATGGTGGAAGGCGAGATTGTGGCGAGCAAAAATCCGAACGATCCGAACGATCTGAAAGTTACCGCAGTCTTTACCAACGCCAAGCGCAAACTGATCAACATTGAGTTCGATAAGCTCTGGAAAGATGCAAATGATACGGTCCTTGGTACAACGAACCAGCCGAACGAGATTTACATCCAGCTCCAGCGCCGCCTGGCAAACAGTGCTGAGGATGCCCCGTGGGATGGTGTTGACTACCCGACCTCGGGCAGCAAATATGTTACGGTTCACCATACAGATAACGGCTGGCTGTATCCCTTTAACAACCTGGATCAGTACCCGGTTGGCGGCAGTGCGGATAATAACTATATTTACCGCATTGTGGAAGGTACGGTGGATAAGGCTGGCAACTTTACCGCGGTAAAGCCGAACGAAACCATTACGATTAACGGCAATACGTATGTTGTAACGGCTAAAGCAACAGCAAACAGCGAAACGGACAGCGAAACCGGCGCAACTAAAACGCCAGCCACAGCCACCGATGGAACCATCACCGGCGGCAGCGGCAAGATTGAGCTGACCAACAAGCTGCAGAACCCGAAGTTTGCACTGGATATCATCAAGAAGGACGCGGAAAAAGACGAAAATAGCAATGACGTGCTCTTGAGTGGTGTTGAGTTCAAACTGGAAAAGCTGGTCGAAACAACAGCCGAAGGAAAAACGCAGTGGGTAGTAGATAAAAACTACCCGTTCAATAGCACAAACAAAGGTTCCATTACCGGTACAACCGGAACGGACGGCAAGATAACCCCGAACCCGTTCAAAGATCTGAAACCCGGTACATACCGCCTGACGGAAACCAAGGCACATCCGGGGTACAACCTGTTGGCACAGCCAATTGTGATCAAATTTACCCAAGGCGGCAAGTGTTCTATTGATGGTGTGGAAGTTCCGGAAAGTGATGGATCGTTTAAGCCGAGCGGCAATAACACCTACACCATGACCCTTACCGTTCTGAACCGTAAAACGCCTGAGCTGCCCCACACGGGTGCAGACGCGCCAAGCCTGTGGCTGCTGATCGGCATGCCGCTGGCGGTGGCAGGGCTGTTGATATTCACATTCCGCTACAACAGGAAAGGGGGCCGGCGACATTAACCATCCCCCGGAAACCCAGCAACCCCCAGGGTACAGGGCCTGCCCGCCCGTGCGCGCCCGTTTACGGCAGGGCGCAGCCATAAGCCAAGTGGGCAAGCGGCCCAGTTTTTCCTCCTTTTTTCTTCACGGCACAGTGCGGGCGGCGTAGCAGCGTTTCCACGCTGCAGCGCCCCGCACTGCACGCCGTGCTGATGCAGAACCCTTAAGCCGGGCGGCCCCGCCGCCCATCCGATGATGATTTTTTTAAGAGAAGAGGTACTGAAATGAAAAAAGCAAAACGTTTTCTCACAGGCCTGTTGAGCGCCGCCTTGGCCCTCAGCCTGTGCGCCATGCCAGCAATGGCGGAGAACAGTGGAAAATCGACGACACCACAACCGAGTACAGCTGTATGGACGCGGGATACCGGTTCCATTACGATTCATAAGTATGAGTACAATGGCGAGGTAAAGCCGGACAGCACTGGTGAAGAGGAAGATGCAACGAAACTCCCCGCGGATGCTAACCCATTGAAAGATGCAACTTTCACTGCATATCAGGTATGGAATGAAAATACCTTAAGAGAGTATTATAGTGCATCCAGTGATAAGGCGCAGCCGAATGTTGACGATCTTATTGAAAAGATAAACGGCAACTATGTAGTTAAGGACGAAACGAAAACACCGAAAGTTGCAGAAGGAACGACAGATGTTGATGGCATTGCTACACTGAAAAATGATGAGAACAGTACAGACCTTCCGCTTGGTTTGTACTTGGTAGTTGAAACTCAGTCGCCGGCATCGGTTACTACCCGTTGCAAGCCTTTCTTGGTTTCTGTTCCCATGACTCGTATCGGCGCACCGAACCCGGGCGCAGAGTGGCTGTAGGATGTCCCTGTGTATCCTAACAAAAAAACCGAGTATGGCAATATTACATTGATCAAAAAAGGTCAATGTGGCAACGACGAAGCTAACGAGACGCTTTCTGGTGTAACTTTCAAGCTGTATAAATTTGTGGGCACTAAAACCGAAGGCAAAATCTCTCCTTTTACGACTACGAATTACACGGACGACCTAAATGATACAACGATGATGTGGAAGCAAATCAAGAAGTCTTCTACAGCTTCCGGTGATAACACGGGTACTGAGTTTGGTGCAAATGGGCTGCTCACAACAGGTAGTGAAGGAAGCGATTTAGGCAAAATTACTGTCAGTGGCCTTTCGGCAGGTTATTACTGCTTTGTTGAACAGGGTGTCGGCAGCAATAAAGCATTCATCACGGATCAGACCCCGCATTACTTTGAAGTAAAAAATGGTTCTAGCCAGGAAATTACCGTTGCAAATAATGGTGAAGTGACTACTAAAGGCAATGATGAGAAAAACCTTGAATTGACTGTTACTGACCCGCGCCCCGATGTTGAGAAGAAAGTTAAGGATCGTGCTCCTGCAAAAGATGGCGATGAATACGTTGAAGCATCCGACTACAGCGTTGGCGATAATGTTCCTTATAAGGTAACAGTGAAAGTGCCTGAGGTACTGTTGACTGCGACTCCTAAAGAAAATGAGGCAGACAATTTTGTATTTGAAGTAACGGATACGCCGGAAAATCTGAAGAATAATCAGGACGTTAAGGTATACACTTCTGCTAATGAAGAATATAAGGGCGCTGGTGTAAATATTTCTTATGATGCCCCTGAGAACGGGTTCACTGCAAAGTTTACGCAGGCAGCACTTCAGGAACTTGTTGGTACAAAGGCAGATGGTTCCTACAACGATACATTTACCATTACATATACCGCAACACTGCTTAAGGGTGCGGATATGACCGTCAATGGCAACAAGAACACGATCAATCTGAAGTATTCTAACAAGATTGATGCAGACGGCAAAATTAACCCGGATACCAGCGAAATTGAAGACGGTGCCGTTGTTTACACTTTCAGCATTCATGTTGATAAGCGCGGTGAAAAGAATGACGGTGATCCGCTCCCGGGTGTTAAATTCAACGTTTATAAAAAAGTTGCAGAAGGTACGCCGGATGCGGTCAAGGGTTCTACCATCGGTATTACTGGTGAAGATAAAGATAACTGGTTCGTCAAAGTTGTAATTGATGATAAGAAAAATGATGATACCAAATACGATTTGGTAACTGGTCCTGATGGTAAGGCACAAGTAGATGGCCTGGCCAATGGTACTTATTATCTGGTTGAAACTGCAACCGTAAATGGCTATAATCTGCTGAGCGGCCCTGTTAAAGTTACGATTCAGGTATCGTACAAAAAGAGTTGGACTGTAAAAAATGACTATGTTGATGGCAAGCTGGTTCATCAGAAAGAGACCGAGGATGAAGAGTACTTTGGTGGAAAGCCAGGTGCCCCTGGAAATGGCTATATTCTGACTACCATCATCAACCGCAAGGGCTTCAACCTGCCCACCACCGGTGGTTTCGGCACCCTGCTGTTCAGCGGCATTGGTGTGCTGCTGGTTGTGGCCGGTGTTGGCGTGCTGCTGAGCCTGAAAAAGAAGAACCGCACCTGATGCGCCCGCCGCAAGGCAAAACAATGTTACAATTCACCAATAGGGTATAGAGGGATAATCCATCATACACAGGGGGAGGGCCGGATTTGGCCCTCCCCCTATGGTGGGTTATTGGGGAATAAATTTTTTTGGGTGTACATGGCCGTTGTTCGGTTGATTTTTAGGCCCTGCGTGGGGAACCACCCTACGGGTTAGGTTTGTGGCGGGGAACCACCCCTCAGGCCGCTCCGCGTCCAGCTCCCCTCAAGGGGCGCCACCGCAAACATAAGGTGAGATATTGGCGCCCCTTGAGGGGTGACTCCCCGCGGGGCGGGGAGATGTCGCGAAGCGACAGAGGGGACGGGGCGCTGTTTGCGCTGTCACCGAAGGTGACTGAGGGGTGGTTCCCCGTGCAGAACCTAAGGCAACACCGCACAATTCCCGCCTGACGGCTTAAGCACCGCTCCGGCGGCTGCGGTACGGCATCTGCGTTGCCAAAATGCTCGATAATACACAAAGTATTATC
>ENA-UOJQ01002220-UOJQ01002220.1-human-gut-metagenome-genome-assembly--contig:-P63-NODE-2220-length-12514-cov-8.187656_pt1 | contig 12514 bp, 9 predicted proteins | sample MGYA00242352_ERZ723899 | MGnify/ENA metagenome assembly ERZ723899 | reverse complement strand
AGGGCGGCCCGGGCATGCAGGAGATGCTCTACCCCACGTCGTACCTCAAGTCGAAGCATCTGGACAAGGATTGCGCCCTGATTACCGACGGACGCTTCTCGGGCGGCACGTCGGGCCTCTCGATAGGGCACGTATCACCCGAAGCGGCTTCGGGCGGCGAGATCGGCATTATCCGCGACGGCGACATGATCGACATCGACATACCGTCACGCTCGATATCGCTGCGCATATCGGACGAGGAGCTCGCCTCGCGTCTGGCCGCATGGCACGACCATCGTCCCCGCAACCGCGACCGCGTGGTGCCGCTCTCGCTCAAGGCATACTCGCTGCTGGTAAGCTCGGCAGATCAGGGCGCCGTAAGAATAGTCCCCGAAGAGTAACTATAGCGATCGGACGATATATCCAACAAGAAGAAAAAACACGATACAGATATGACATCAGGTTTCAATGACAATGATATGGAGACACCCGAGCAAGGCGCGTCGCAACCGCTGCCGCACATATCGGGCTCGGAGGCTCTCATACGTTCGTTTCTGGCCGAGGGCGTAGATACCATCTTCGGCTATCCGGGAGGTGCCATCATCCCCGTATACGATGCCCTCTACGACTACCGCGACCGTATAAACCATATTCTCGTACGTCACGAGCAGTGCGCCGTACACGCCGCGCAGGGATATGCACGCGCCAGCGGCAAGACGGGTGTCTGCATCGTCACCTCGGGCCCGGGCGCTACGAACACCGTGACGGGACTCGCCGACGCCATGCTCGACTCTACACCCATCGTGCTCATAAGCGGACAGGTGGGATCGAAACTCCTCGGCACGGACGCATTCCAAGAGATCAACTTCATCGAGATCACGCAGTCGGTCACCAAGTGGAACTGTCAGGTCAAGCGCGCCGCCGACATACCCGAAGTGTTGGCCAAGGCCTTCTACATAGCCTCGACGGGACGTCCGGGGCCGGTTGTGGTCGACATAACGAAGGATGCACAGGTCGGGATGCTCGACTTCGAATACAAGTCCGTACGGTTCATCCGCAGCTACCAGCCGCAGGTCGAGATCGACGAGAACCAGATACTCGAGGCTGCACGTCTGATCAATTTCGCCCGCAGGCCGATGGCTCTGGTGGGTCAGGGCGTGATTCTCGGGCACGCCGAGAAGGAGCTGCTCGCGTTCCTCGAGAAGAGCGACATGCCCGCTGCGGCCACGCTGCTCGGACTCTCGGCCCTGCCGTCGGACCATCCGCAATATGTCGGCATGCTCGGCATGCACGGCAACTACGCCCCCAACATCAAGAACCGCGACTGCGACCTTCTCGTAGCAATAGGCATGCGTTTCGACGACCGCGTCACGGGCGACCCTTCGAATTTCGGCATCAACGCCAAGATCGTACACCTCGAAATCGACCCAGCCGAGATAAACAAACTCGTCTATGCCGACGTGCCGGTTCTCGGCAACGTGAAGCGTACACTCCCCATGATCACCGAGAAGATCTCGAAATGCGACCACTCGGAGTGGATAGACGAATTCCGCGTATGTTACAACATCGAGCGCGAGGAGATCATCGAGCCGGCAATCGAGCGCCGCGGCCCGCACCTGCGCATGGGTGAGGTTGTGGATGCCGTGGCACGGCAGTTCGACGATGCAATTCTTGTCACCGACGTCGGCCAGCAACAGATGTTCGCCTCGCGTTACTTCCGTTTCAAGCATACGCGCAGCATCATCACTTCGGGCGGCCTCGGAACCATGGGCTTCGGCCTGCCCGCTGCCATCGGCGCTAAGATCGGCGCTCCGGATCGTGACGTATGTCTGTTCGTGGGCGACGGAGGCCTGCAGATGACACTTCAGGAGTTAGGGACGATATTTCAGTCGAGCGTTCCGGTGAAGATCATACTCATGAACAATGGTTTTCTGGGCATGGTGCGCCAGTGGCAGGAGCTCTTCTACAACCACCGCTATTCGTTCACCGAACTCACCAATCCCGATTTCGAACTTATCGCCCGCGGCAACCACATACCCTACCGCTGCATCGAACGGCACGACGAGCTGGACGAGGCCATAGCTCAGATGAAGAGCTGTCCCACGGCCTTCCTCCTTGAGGTACGCGTAGAGCGTGAGGAGAATGTCTTCCCGATGGTGCCGGCAGGCATGCCCGTAAACGACATACGTCTCGAATAACGATTAAGCGAACACACGATGGAAAAGGAGTTTATAATAATCATATTTTCGGAGAACAAGGTCGGTCTGCTCAGCCAGATAACAACCGTATTCACCCACCGCAACGTCAACATCGATTCGCTCACGGCATCCGAGTCGGCCATCGAGGGCATATACAAGTATACCATCATGGTCAAGAACGACCCCGACCGTGTCGAGAACCTCGTCAAACAGATCGAGAAGAAGATCGACGTGTTGAAGGTCTTCTGCTATACGCCCGACGAAGTGGTGCTTCAGGAGCTGGCGCTATACAAGGTGCAGCGCAGCCGCAACGTCGAGGAGTTGGTACGCCGACACAATGTCCGCATCCTCGAGATACACGACGACTACATCGTACTCGAGAAGACGGGCCACCGCAACGAGATACAGTCACTCTACCGCATGCTCGAGCCTTACGGCGTATATCAGTTCGTGCGGTCGGGGCAGGTGGCAATCATCAAGTCGCGCCGCGAGCTGCTGAACGAGTATCTCGACCATGTGAACGACCGCTACCGCCGTTTCCTCGCCTTGCAACAGGAACTGAACGACGACACCAAAGGCGACAAACAATAGCATACGGCAACGGGATATCCAATATAAAATATCTGAATAAAAATATGGCGGCAGCAGCAAGCCGCAGCAAACAACGAAAAATACGGAAAATACTCAACTTTCAACTTAATTACAAAAAACTATGGCAAAGATCAATTTCGGCGGCGTCGAGGAGAACGTCGTAACACGTGAGGAGTATCCTCTGGCAAAAGCACTCGAAACGCTCAAGAACGAGACTATCGCAGTGATCGGTTACGGAGTACAGGGCCCCGGACAGTCGCTCAACCTCAAGGATAACGGTTTCAACGTCATCGTAGGTCAGCGTAAGGGTACCAAGAGCTGGGACAAGGCCGTTGCCGACGGCTGGGTACCGGGTGAGACGCTCTTCGAGATCGAGGAGGCGGCCGACCGCGGAACCATCATCGAGTATCTGCTTTCGGATGCCGGACAGATCGCCGTATGGCCCAAGATCAAGAAGTACCTTACCCCGGGCAAGGCTCTCTACTTCTCGCACGGCTTCGGCATCACCTACAAGGAGCGTACGGGCATCATTCCCCCCGCCGACATCGACGTCATACTCGTCGCACCCAAGGGCTCGGGCACGTCGCTGCGCCGCATGTTCCTTCAGGGCCGCGGTCTGAATTCGAGCTATGCAATCTTCCAAGACGCTACGGGCAAGGCGTGGGACCGCGTCATATCGCTCGGCATAGGCGTCGGCTCGGGCTACCTGTTCGAGACTACCTTCAAGCGTGAGGTTTACTCTGACCTGACGGGTGAGCGCGGTACTCTGATGGGAGCCATTCAGGGTATCTTCGCAGCACAGTACGACACGCTGCGTGCAAACGGCCACACCCCGTCGGAGGCCTTCAACGAGACCGTCGAAGAGCTTACGCAGAGCCTTATGCCTCTGATCGGCGAGAACGGTATGGACTGGATGTACGCCAACTGCTCGACTACGGCACAGCGCGGTGCGCTCGACTGGTGGAAGAAGTTCCGCGACGCCACGCGTCCCGTCTTCGACGAACTCTACCGTGAGGTTGCCGCCGGAAACGAGGCTCAGCGCAGCATCGACTCGAACAGCCAGCCCGACTACCGCAGCAAACTCGAGGAGGAGCTTCGCCAGATGCGCGAGACGGAGATGTGGCAGGCTGGCGCCGTTGTGCGCAAGCTGCGTCCCGAGAACAACTAATCCCCCAAAACCCGAACCGGCATCGGGCCTCGGAGTCCGGTGCCGATTCCTAATTTACGCATAACATGAGCGAAAAAGTATATATCTTCGACACCACCCTCCGCGATGCGGAGCAGGTTCCGGGATGCCAGCTCAACACCATAGAGAAGATCGAGGTGGCGCGGCAGCTCGAAAAATTGGGTGTGGACATCATCGAAGCGGGCTTCCCGATATCGAGTCCGGGAGACTTCAACTCGGTGGTCGAGATCTCGAAGGCGGTAACGCGCCCCGTCATCTGTGCCCTCACGCGCGCCGTGAAGAAGGATATCGACGTGGCGGCCAAGTCGCTGGAGTTCGCCAAACGAGGCCGTATCCATACGGGTATCGGCACCTCGACATACCACATCTACGAAAAGCTTCGCATGACCCCCGAAACGGTCATCGAGCAGGCCGTCGATGCGGTGAAGTATGCCCGCCGTTTCGTCGATGACGTGGAGTTCTACGCCGAGGATGCAGGCCGCACCGAGAACGAGTTTCTGGCCCGCGTGGTGGAGGCCGTAATCGCGGCCGGCGCCACTGTCGTAAACATACCCGACACGACGGGTTACTGCCTGCCGAGCGAGTACGGCGCCAAGATCGCCTACCTTAAGAACAATGTCCCCAATATCGACAAGGCCGTCATCTCGACCCACTGCCACAACGATCTTGGCATGGCCACGGCCAACACGCTGGCTGCCGTCGAGAACGGTGCCCGCCAGATGGAGGTGACGATAAACGGTCTGGGCGAGCGTGCCGGAAATACGGCCCTCGAGGAGGTTGTTATGGCAATAAAGTGCCACAAGAATCTCGACTTCGAGGTAGGTATCGATACGCGGCAGATCATCTCTACGAGCCGTCTTGTGTCGAACCTCATGCGTATGCCCGTACAGCCCAACAAGGCCATTGTCGGCCGCAACGCCTTTGCGCACTCGTCGGGAATACATCAGGACGGCGTGCTCAAAAGCCGTGAGACCTACGAGATAATCGACCCCGAGGATGTCGGAGTAGACCAGTCGAGCATCGTCCTGACGGCCCGCAGCGGCCGCGCGGCGCTCAAGCACCACCTCGCAGAGATAGGCTACACGCCCGAAGGCGAGGAGCTGGACGAGATATACCAGCGTTTTCTGGAGCTGGCCGACAAGAAGAAGATGGTCACCACGCGCGATCTGGAGGTACTCGTGGGTACGGCCGCCTCGCGCCGCCGCATGAGCATACAGCTCACGGGGCTGCAGGTCGTCTGCGGCAAGACGAGCATACCGACAGCTACCGTACAGATCAGCTTCGACGGCGACACCTTCACCGAGACTGCTACCGGAAACGGTCCCGTCGATGCGGCCATCACCGCCGTCAAGAACATCACCAAGCGTCGTGTCCATATCGAGGAGTACCTCGTGCAGGCCATCACGCGCGGCAGCGACGACATGGGCAAGGTACACATCCAGATCTCGCACAAGGGCAAGATGTATCACGGCTTCGGCGCCTCGACCGATATCGTAACCGCATCGGTGGAGTCGTTCATAGATGCAATTTCGAAAATAGCATAACCACACTGTCAGATGAATACGCTTTTCGACAAGATATGGGATGCACACACGGTGAAGGTCCTCGACGGGGATTCGTGCGTGCTCTACATCGACCGTCAGTACATACACGAAGTGACAAGTCCGCAGGCCTTCGCCTCGCTACGCGAGCGCGGCATCGGGGTCTTCCGCCCCGCACAGGTGACGGCCAGCCCCGACCATAACATCCCCACGCACGACCAGCACCTGCCAATAGCCGACCCGCAGTCGGCGGCACAGGTGGCAGCGCTGTATGCCAATTGTGCCGACAACAACATCACCATCTTCCCGATAGGGTCGCCACGCAACGGCATAATCCATGTCGTCGGGCCCGAGACGGGGCTCACGCAGCCCGGCATGACCATCGTCTGCGGCGACAGCCACACCTCGACCCACGGGGCTTTGGGATGTGTCGCCTTCGGTATCGGCACCAGCGAAGTGGAGATGGCCCTCGCCTCGCAATGCATCCTGCAATCGAAGCCGAAAAGCATGCGCATAAACGTCGAGGGAGAGTTGCGGCCGGGAGTATGTTCGAAGGACATAATCCTCCACATCATCTCGAAGATCGGCACGGGAGGCGGCACGGGTCACTTCGTCGAGTTTGCCGGTTCGGCCATACGTTCGCTCTCGATGGAGGCGCGCATGAGCATCTGCAACATGAGCATCGAGATGGGTGCCCGCGGCGGCATGATAGCTCCCGACCAGACCACATTCGACTATCTCAAGGGACGCGAGTTCGCCCCAAAGGGCAAGGCGTGGGACGAGGCCGTGGAGCGTTGGAACGCGCTTCGCTCGGATCCCGACGCCGTGTTCGACAAGGAGATCACGTTCAATGCCGCGGAAATAGAACCGATGATAACATACGGCACAAACCCATCGATGGGCGTAGCCGTGGGCGGCGTAATTCCCGAAGCCCCGGACGATGCTGCCGCACGCGTATCCTTTGACAAGGCTCTCGACTACATGGGATTCCATGCTGGCGAGAAGATGGAGGGCAAGAAGGTAGACTACGTCTTCGTCGGCAGCTGCACTAACGGCCGCATAGAGGATCTGCGGGCATTCGCCTCGATCGTCAAGGGCCGCAAGAAGGCTCCCGGCGTCACGGTATGGATCGTGCCGGGCAGCAAGCAGGTCGAGCGTCAGGCCATAGAGGAGGGCCTGCGCGACATACTTGAGGAGGCGGGCTTCACGCTCCGTCAACCCGGCTGTTCGGCCTGTCTGGCCATGAACGACGACAAGATCCCGGCCGGAAAATATTGTGTCGCCACCTCGAACCGCAACTTCGAGGGGCGTCAGGGCCCCAATGCCCGCACACTGCTTGCCGGCCCGCTCGTAGCGGCCGCCGCGGCCGTCACGGGCGAGGTGACAGACCCGCGCCGACTCATGTAACACCCTCACAGAAAAGAGCCATGAGAAACAAATTCACAACACTCATATCGACGGCCGTGCCTCTGCCGATAGAGAATATCGATACTGATCAGATCATACCGGCACGCTTCCTCAAGGCCACCACGCGCGAAGGATTCGGCGCCAACCTCTTCCGCGACTGGCGTTACGACGCCGCGGGTAACCCCAAGGCCGACTTCGTACTCAACTCGCCGCGATACGGCGGTCAGATTCTTGTCGCAGGCAAGAACTTCGGCTGCGGCTCGAGCCGCGAGCACGCCGCATGGGCCATTGCCGGTGCAGGGTTCCGCGCCGTGGTGTCGAGTTTCTTCGCCGACATCTTCCGCAACAACGCCCTCAACAACGGGCTGCTGCCCGTCACCGTGAGCGAGGGGATGCTTAAGAAGATTTTTGAGGCCGTGGAGCGCTACCCGGCAACGCAGCTCAAGATAGATCTTCCAGCACAGACTATACAGATCGTCGGCACACCCTTCAGCGAGTCGTTCGAGATAACGGCATACAAGAAGCAGTGCCTGATGAACGGCTACGACGACGTGGACTATCTGGTAAGCATACGCGACCAGATTGCCGACTTCGAGCATACGCACCACTGCGGCCCGCAACGGTAATCGCGGCGGCCGAAAGCCCCCCGATACAAGGCTGGGATTGATTGAAAAAAGATGCGCAAAATAGATCCAAATACAAAAAACGACAAACATAAATGAAAGAGATCAAGATAGCCGTGCTTCCGGGTGACGGCATAGGCCCCGAAATCGTGGCACAGGCCGTCAAGGCCGTAGATGCCGTAGCCGCACGATTCGCATACAAGCCGCAATATACATACGCGGTTGTCGGCGCCGCCGCCATAGATGCCGTAGGCGACCCCTACCCCGAGGCTACGCACAACACATGTATGGAGTCCGATGCCGTACTCTTCGGCGCCATCGGCGACCCGCGCTTCGACAACGCCCCCAACGCCAAGGTGCGGCCCGAGCAGGGACTGTTGGCCATGCGCAAGAAGCTGGGTCTGTATGCCAACCTGCGCCCCGTCACCACATTCCCCACGTTGCTGCACCGCTCGCCGCTGCGTGCCGATCTTGTTGAGGGAGCCGACTTCCTCTGCGTGCGGGAACTGACGGGAGGTCTCTATTTCGGACGTCCTCAGGGCCGTTCGGAGGATGGACTCACGGCATACGACACATGTGTCTACACGTGCGCCGAGATCGAGCGTATATGTCGTCTCGGATTCGAATATGCGGCCAAACGCCGCGGCAAGCTCACCATCGTCGACAAGGCCAACGTATTGGCAACGTCGCGTCTGTGGTGCCAAACCGCACAGCGTCTGGCAGCCGAATACCCGTCGATCGAAACCGAGTTCATGTTCGTCGACAACGCCGCCATGAAGATCATACAGCAGCCGCGCCACTTCGACGTTATCGTCACGGAGAATATGTTCGGAGACATTCTTACGGACGAGGCGAGCGTCATAACCGGCTCGCTCGGACTCCTGCCCTCGGCCTCGATCGGAACAGGCACGTCGCTCTTCGAACCCATACACGGTTCCTATCCTCAGGCTGCGGGGAAGAACATAGCCAACCCTGTTGCCACGATCCTCTCGGCGGCAATGATGTTCGAATACGCCTTCTCGGACATGGAGGCCGGGGCCGCAATACGCCGCGCCGTGGATGCCTCGATACGCGAGGGCGTCACCACGGAGGATATCGCCGCCGACGGCGCAAAACCCTGCTCGACAACCGAGGTAGGAGACTTCATCGCCTCGCGCATAGCCGCCGGCGAGTGACAACAAACGTAAACCAGACAAAAGATGAGTAACCAAACGAAAAAATACTTTCCGGCGCTGAACGACGTCATGACCGCCGAGCACACCCTCGGCGAGATACTGTCGCCCACGCCGCTGATGGCAAACCGCAACCTGTCGGATCGATACGAGGCCAACGTGATGCTCAAGCGCGAGGATCTTCAGGTCGTGCGTTCGTACAAGATACGCGGCGCGTACAACATGATCAGGTCGCTCACGCCCGACCAGACGGCCAAAGGCATCGTCTGCGCCAGCGCGGGCAACCACGCACAGGGCGTAGCCCTCTCGTGCAACAAGCTGGGCATTACGGGCAAGATATTCATGCCCGTAACTACACCCAAGCAGAAGATCAATCAGGTACGCATGTTCGGCGGCAACGCCATCGAGGTCGTCCTTGCGGGTGACACGTTCGACGAATCGAACCGTGCGGCCATGCAGGCATGCGAGAACGAAGGCAAGACCTTCATCCCGCCCTTCAACCACCCCAAGATAATCGAGGGTCAGGGTACGGTAGGTCTCGAGATCCTGCAGCAGAGCCGTGCCGCCGTGGATTATATCTTCGTCCCGATAGGCGGCGGAGGCCTCGCATCCGGCATAGGCAGCGTCTACAAGCAGATGTCGCCGCAAACGAAGATCATAGGCGTAGAGCCTGCGGGCGCTGCCGGAATGAAACTCTCGATCGAGCGCGGCGAGGTGACCGAACTCGACCATGTGGACAAGTTTGTCGACGGCGCCGCCGTACAGCGCGTGGGTGATCTTACGTTCGACATCTGCCGTCAGGTGCTGGACGACATCGTAACCGTACCCGAAGGCAAGGTCTGCACCACAATCCTCTCGCTCTACAACTTCGACGCCATTGTAGCCGAGCCGGCCGGAGCCCTCAGCATCAGCGCCCTCGACTTCTGCCGCGACATGATCCGCGGCAAGAATGTTGTCTGCATCGTCAGCGGCAGCAATAACGATATCGTGCGAATGGAGGACATCAAGGAGCGGTCGATGCTTTACGAGGGTCTGAAACACTACTTCGTTGTACAGTTCCCGCAGCGTGCAGGTGCCCTGCAGGACTTCGTGAACAAGGTTCTCGGGCCCAACGACGACATAACCTACTTCGAGTACAAGAAGAAGACCAACCGCGAAAAGGGCCCCGTGCTGATAGGTATCGAACTGCAGAACCGCGACGACTTCGCCGGCCTCACGGAGCGTATGGAACGCAATGATATCGTCTACAAATATCTGAACGACAACCCCGGGCTGTTCGAGTTCCTGATAGGATAACCGGCCGCGGCGAACGAAAGACAATACTCACATAAAACCGTTACGATATGAATATTCTTGGCAACCTGATATGGGTGATATTCGGCGGCCTGATAATGGCCGTGGAGTATATCATAAGCGGCGCCGTGATGTGCCTCACCATCATAGGAATACCGTTCGGACTGCAAGTCATGCAGCTCGGGCTCTTCGCCTTGTGGCCCTTCGGCGGCGAGGTCGTATCCACTCCCGAAGCGACAGGGTGCCTCTCAACGCTGCTCAACGTAATATGGATATTCATAGGCGGAATATGGATTGCCCTGTCGCATCTGGCCCTCGGCGTATTCTTCTGCATAACCATCATCGGCATACCGTTCGGTCTGCAGCACTTCAAACTGATGAGCTATGCATTAGTACCCTTCGGCCGCACCGTAGTGCGCCGATAGCGCTGCAAATCAAACCAACACAAAAAGAGGATACCTCATGCCGAGATATCCTCTTTTGTCATTTAAGACAGACATCTTCTGTTACGCATTTCCGCGCAACGCCGCTATCTCCCGTACCGAGGCAGAAAACTCCTTCTCCGCGAGCAGCTGTTCCAAAGTTATATGCATGCGGTAACGCCAATAGTAGTGTTCTATGGCCGGAACGTTGATACGCTCGGCCGCGGCATCGGCACGGCGCAGACGGCAGTCCATAGCCAGCCAATCCTGCAACGGCAGTATCGCCAGCATCGACGACGAGAGCATGTGCCGCTCCACGATGCGGCGCGCAATGTCGGGAGTGCAATCCTGCGGCGCCTCGCCTTCACAATGCAACACCTCATGGTAATAGAGCCGCGCCGCCTCACGCTCCTCCTGCCACCACCCGCGCACCGTAGGCATGTCGTGCGTCGAGGTCGCAGCGACCGAGAGATAGGGATAACGTGACGGATCGGCAAAGGCTACGCCCGCCTGCTTGGGCATACGCTCTATCTCTAGCGAGAGTATTCTCTCACGCGCCATCACCTCGGGAACGCACGCTGGAATCATGCCCAGATCCTCGCCGCACGCAAGCATGCGCGACGCGCCGATCAATACGGGCAGCTTGCCCATGGCATTCTCGCGCCAGAAAGAGTCGTGGCGGTGATAATAGTAGTCGTCGTGCAGGCGGCGGTAAGCCTCGCGGTCCGTTTCGTCCAGAGCGAGGAATGCAGCCGTATCATATCCGCCGATACGCGGGAAATAACTCTCTTCACGCCCCTCGGCGGCAAGGAACAACACATCACGCGAGCTCAGATCACGAGCCACATCACGCGACGGCACGAAGTGGAACCCGTACTCTTCGATTTCGCTCTTGGAGAGAGGCAGCTGAGGGTTGAAATGCCCCAGCAAGGCGCTTACGGCCGTACGCGGGATCTCCCATATACGGAAGAAACCGAGAATGTGATCCAGACGATAGGCATCGAAATATTCGCCCATCTTTTGCAGGCGGCGCCGCCACCAGTCATACCCTTCGGAGGCCATGCGCGGCCATTCGTACGTAGGGAAACCCCAATTCTGCCCTTCGGCCGCGAAGGCGTCGGGCGGAGCTCCCGCCGACATCGTGACATTGAAGAGCTCGGGATTGCGCCATACGTCCACTCCCGTCGGGGCTACGCCTATCGGTATATCTCCCTTTAGCGCCACGCCAGATGCGTGTGCGGCTTGCCGCGCCGCACGCATCTGCGCGTCGAGAATATATTGCACGAATATATGGTAATCCACACTCAGCCTATGGCTTGCGGCATATTTCTCGGCCTCGGCCGCATCATATCGCTCCAACGCTCCCCACTTCGCACGTTCATCGCCATATTCACTGCGCAGTGAGCAGAATACGGCATAGGGGACAAGCCAACCGTCATTCTCCGATACGAAACGGCGGCAGTCGTCGGCGGCAACGATACGCTCTCCGCAAACGTCATAGATACCTCGCAGCAGATCCTGCTTGAGAACCATTACGGCTTCATAATCGACCTCCGGCAGGGCATTCAGCACGGCTCCGCGCCGGGAACATACGTCGAGAACTTCCTGCAGAGCCTCCGCCTCATCCACACTGCAAAATGCACGGCACGCCGCGACGGCATCTTCGCCGCACACATACAAAGGATGCAGGGCGAAACATGAAAGGGGGTTATATGGATACGAGTCGCGCCACGTCCCCGTCACCGACGTATCGTTCACGGGCAGCAGCTGGATGACAGACATTCCCGCCGCGGCGGCCCACTCGGCCAACACACCTATGTCGCGGAACTCCCCGACGCCCCAATCCTTCCCGCTGCGCAGCGAGAAGAGAGGCACGGCCACTCCGGCCCCGTGCCAACGACGACGTCCGTCACGCAGACGCAGCCCACGGACAACGGCGGCATCCCCGCCCACGGCGGACGGCAAACGGCGGTTTCCGCCCTCCTCCCAGCAGCGGAGAGCGCCCGACTTTCGGTCGCGTATAACCAACATATACTCGGCGCCGGCCGGTCGGGGCGGCCGCAACACACGCCAAACCGGAGCCCCCGCGGCGGTCATAATAA
>ENA-UOJQ01002215-UOJQ01002215.1-human-gut-metagenome-genome-assembly--contig:-P63-NODE-2215-length-12541-cov-11.478136_pt1 | contig 12541 bp, 10 predicted proteins | sample MGYA00242352_ERZ723899 | MGnify/ENA metagenome assembly ERZ723899 | reverse complement strand
ACCTCAGCAGGCTCCCGGTCTGCCACAAATAGGGCTTGAGGCTGCGGTGGGCTGCACGATGCCATGCATGGATGGCGGTGTACTGCGGCACGAGGTAGGCTTTGCCGGTGGTGCGCATCTTCTGGGTCAGGTCGGCATCCTCCACATACATGAAGTAGTGCTCATCGAAGCCGCCTACGGCCTTGAACTCCGCCGTCCGCACGGCGGAAAAGCTGCCGGTGCAGAACTCGATCTCAACGGGAGCGGACAGATCCTCCCCCTCCATCAAATACGCACGGTTATATTTCTCCCAGAATTTCAAAAACGGCAGCTGGCGGTAGACCATGGGCCGCAGCGCACAGCGCCGCAGCGGCAGGCTCTGGGAACGGCCATCCGGAAAGCGCAGCCCCGGCCGGGCCATCACAGCATCCGGATGCTCCGCCATCCAGTCGGCCAGGTCGCTGAGGGTATCAGCAGTGAGCTGGATGTCCGGGTTCAGGATGAAGTGATAGTCGCTCGTCAGCTCCGGCAGGACGGTGTTGTGTCCGGTGCCGAAACCGCCGTTCTCCTTGCGGCAGCGCACCTCGACCTTCTGGCCGGGCTGAGTGCTCAAAGCGCCGCCCTTCACGGCGGCTTCCAGACGTGCGCCGCTGCCGTCGGGGCTGGCGTTGTCCACCAGATAGAGGGTCAGCGGGTGGCGGCGGGTGTATTGCAGCACCGTCTGCGCCGCCTTGAGGGCTTCGTCGCAGCCGTTATAGACAACGATACAGGCAGAGAGTTCCAAGTTTCATGCTCCTCATTTTTATAGCTCAGACCTTTCCGCCATGCCAAGGGCTCCCCTTTTTCAGGGGAGCTGGCGAGCGAAGCGAGACTGAGAGGTTGTTCCTCTTTTATTTATTCCAGCGGTAATATCTTCAGGCTGAAATCTTCGCGCTGGATGTCGAAGTTGGGATTGGTGCAGGGGTCGCCTGCAGCCAGCAGGTCGCCCCAGCGGGCCTGAAAACGCAACACCTCGCCCTGAAAACGCTTCTGCTTTTCGGGGTTATCCTCCATGCCGCGGCTCTTGCTCTCGTAGTGGTAGAGCTGGGCAAACGGAGTGAAGATGTTGGTGTAGCCTGCCTGACGGACGCGGACGCAGAAGTCCACATCGTTGAAGGCCACGGCATAGCTCTCGTCCAGACCGCCCACTTCGTCGTAGATCTCCTTGCGGATGAGCAGGCAGGCGGCGGTGTCAGCGTAGACGTCCTGCACATAGTTCAGGCGGCCCATATAGCCGTCGGAGCTGGCGGGATAGTACTTGTGCAGATGGCCCGCCACGCCGCCGATGCCGAAGCCGACACCGGCGTGCTGGATGGTATCGTCCGGGTAGAGCAGCTTTGCGCCCACGCAGCCCACCCGCTTCTGCTGGGCATACATGACCATCTCTTCCAGCCAGGCGGCGGTGATGACCTCGGTGTCGTTGTTGAGCAGAAGCAGATACTCACCGGTGGCGAACTTCTCGCCGAAGTTGTTCAGGGCGCTGTAGTTGAAGCCCTTGCCCTCCCAGGTGACGACCTTGAGGTTATCGGGGTGCTCTTTCTGCATCCGCTTATAGGTGCGGAAGGTTTCAGGGGCCTTGCTGTTGTTCTCGATGAGGATGATCTCAAAATCCGGGTAGGTGGTGCGGGCGTAGATGGACTCCACGCAGGTCTCCAAGTCGCGGATGTGGTCGCAGGTGGGGATGAGGATGCTCACCCGGCCCGGATGGTCGATCGTATAATCGGTCTTGTAGTAGCCCGGCGTACCCGGGATGAGGGACACATCGTCCACGGCCACGCCGCAGCGGGCGTAATGAGCCTTGAGGGCGGCAATGCCCGCGTCGATGCAGTAGGTCTTGGCGGAGATGTCGCTGGCCGTGCTGCCGGGGCTGGAACGCCAGTAATAGAGGGCGTGGGGGATGTGGACGATCTTCCGGGCCGTCTCGGTCAGGCGGAGGAAGAGCTCGTAATCCTGACTGCCGTTGTACTCCATCCGCTCCGGGCCGCCTGCGGCATCCATCAGCCGGCGGCTGAACAGGGTCAGGTGGCAGATATAGTTGTTGGAGCGGAGGTTGTCCAGCATGAAATCCGGCTTGAAGTGGTAGAGCACCACATTCTCCACCTTGCCCTCAAAGGTCGCCTCATCGGTATAGACGAAGTCGGCTCCCTGCTCGGCGATGGCCTTGGCCGCGTACCAGAGGGCGCAGGGATGGAGGATGTCGTCGTGGTCCAGCAGGGCGATGAAGTCGCCGGTGGCCATCTCGATGCCTTTGTTGGTGTTGCCGGGGATGAGCTCATTCTTCTCCAGCTTCCTGTAGCGGATACGAGGGTCCACAGCGGCGCGCTGCTGCACCATCTCGCCCACACCCGGGGCAGTGCCGGCATCCACACAGCAGAGCTCCCAGTTGCGGTAGGTCTGGTTCACAACGGAATCCAGCAGCTCTTCGAGGAAGTCCAGCGGGGTGTTGTAGAGCGGCACCACGATGCTGATTTTCGGGCCTGCAGGCTGGTCGCCTACCTGCCGCACCAGCAGTTCCACCGGTGCGAACCGGTCGGCGCGCATGACTTTGCCCGGGAAGAGGGCGGCGTACTCGCGGCGGGCGCGGGCCTGTTCCCGCACACCCTCGATGCCGCCGCTGCGCAGTTCCCGCAGGAGCACGAAGAGGGGCAGAGTGTGCCAGAGCTGGCGGCTCTTGCTGACGACATAGCGCATGGGCCAGGTCATCTTCCAGAACTTCGAGCCGGTCACCTCGCCGAGCGTCTTCTCCAGCTGCTGCTCGTGGCTGCGGCTGAGCGAAAGGTCGGTGCGCAGCCGGGCGATGAGCTCAGCTTCCTCGCCGCAGGTGCGCTCGGCGCGCACCATCCGGTCACGCAGGATGTCCATTTCCATCTCGTAGCCCCGCACCATCTTCAGCTGGGTGGGCTGGCTGGTGCAGAACAGCGCCGACGGCTGAGCGCGGCCCTTGCTACGCCAGCCAAAATCGCGGAAGTATCCCCGCTGAGCCAGCTGCTCGGCCCAGCCCGCCATAACGGTGCTCTCATCGCTCACCAGCAGCACCCGGGCGGGCAGCGTCTCGGGCAGCGTTTCCCACGCGGGGTCTGCCACCACCAGAAGCTCTGCCTCAGAGCTCTCTGTCCACTCTTCTGCCTCCACACCTGCACGGTGCAGGGCTTTCGTCAGCAGGGGCATCTGCTCTCCCAGCAGGGCCGCCGAGGCGGGGTTTGCCTCCTCCGCGATGCGCTGCGCCAGTGCGCGGCAGCGCTCCCGCTCCCGCTTTTCTTTCTTTTCCTTCTCCAACTGCATTCCGTTCTCTCCACCTGTTGTTCTTTATCGTATCGCTCCCGCTCTGAAGCGTGAAACGCGAAATAGTCTGTCTCTTGTGTACAAGCGTGTACAGTATACCAAATCACGTCTCATTTGAGAAGTATTTTGTGCAATTCCTTTTGATTTTTTACATGCCCAGCAGGCGGCGCAGCCAGCCGAACAGACCGCCGCCGGAGCTCGTGCCGCTGCCCACCGTCCGGATGGAAACGCCGGAGTAGTAGTGCTTCAGGATGTCGCGGTAGCCCATCCCCTCCTCGGCGGCGTAACCCACGGCGCCGCACTGGCTCATGCCCACGCCGTGGCCGAAGCCGTAGTAGTACATACAGGGTACACCCGTTGCATCCGTGCTGAAATCGAAGCAGTAGCGGGAGGACACGAACTGGCCGATATAGCGGTAGCTGCGGCCATTGGACACCAGCGTATTGTACTGGACGAAGCCGCCGAGGTCTTTGTGGGTGGTGTCGGCGCTCTGGTAGGGCTCACCGGTGCGGCTGTCGTTGTACTCGACATAGTCATAATCCTTGCCGATGATGCGGCGCATCTTCTCGTGGTACTGACGCTCATAGGGGCTTTCCACGCTCTTGAGATACGGCACGTCCGAGCCCCAGGCGTCGAGGCTGGAACAGGTGCCGTAGACGCCGGTCTGAGTGTTGTAGCCCGCGCTGGCCGACCAGACGGCGTCGATGACGCTGCCGTTGTAGGTCAGCACCTCATCCTTCACCGACTCCACCGCCTTGCGGATAGCCGACCGGGCCGAGGACGGGATGTCCTCCACGGGGGTGTAGATGAGAGCGTTGGCCGAGGAGCCGTACTGCTTATGGTACTCGAGGTAGGAGTGGATGGCCACGGCCTGGGCCTTCCATGCCTCCTGTGCGGCGCTGGCGCTGACATAGCTGCCGATGGAGCCAAGCTCGGTGTAGGTGATGCCCACCAGGCAGTCCACGAGGTCCAGCGACACGTTCCGGCGCAGGCCCTTGCCCTTGATGTTCAGATAGGGCAGTGTGATCTTATCTTTGGAGCCGAAGAGCCAGCTCAGACAATTTTCCTCTTCCTCAGGGATAAGGGTGGTGTTTGCACCGCCAATGGTGGTGGCACCGGGTGCGGCATCCTCGGCGAACGCCGCCGGGACAGCCACACACAGCATCACAGCTGCCAGCACCAGCGCCGCCAGACGGCGCGCGAAACTCAGACTCTGCTTCACGGTCATTTCCTCCTGTGGTTTCTGGATCTTTTCATAGTTGTTATCAGTGTAACACACTGCGCCCCCGACGGCAAGGACGGAAGTTGTGCAAAAATGTGAAAAGACGCCTTTGCAAGCTGCCGGAATTATGATACAGTATAGCATGAGATGATATGCCCCCCTTTGGCGGGCATGACAAGGAGGGCCGGAATGGACAGCAGAGAGTTATATCCCAGCGACGAGCAGCGGCGCCGCATCATGGACTTTATCATGGCGGCGGGCGAGACGCTGCTGGAAAACGGAGCAGAGGTCTTCCGGGTGGAGCAGACGATGGAGATCATGGCTCGCAGCTTCCATCTGCGGGAGTTCCACGTCTACGTGCTGACCAACGGCATCTTCGCCAGCGCCGGCACGGCAGAGATCGCCGAAGTGCGGAACGTGCCGGTGCGGACGACTCACTTAGGCCGGGTGGTCGCGGTGAACGCCCTTTCCCGCGAGATAGCAGCCGGGGGCGTCACACTGGACGAGGCTGAACACCGCCTGGCCGAGGCCCGGCGCATCCCCTTCCCCAAGGGGAAGACCCAGCTCCTCGCCGGGATGAGCGGCACAGCCTGTTTTGCGCTCATCTTCGGCGGCACGATACGCTCGGCGCTGGCGGCAGCGGCGGCGGGTTTCATCGTCAGCGGCTATCTGCTGCTGTGCGAAAAGAAGAATCTTTCCAACGGCTTCCGCAAGATCTCGGCGGCAGCGCTCATTACATTAGTCTGCATTCTGGGGTGCCATCTGCTGGACACTGAGGCCAGCCACGCCATCATCGGCACCCTGATGATATTGACCCCCGGCATCGCCTTCACCATGGGCATCCGGGATTTCGTGCAGGGCGACTACCTCTCCGGCACCATCCGGATGATAGATGCCCTGCTCATCGCGGCCAGCATCGCCATCGGCACCGGCCTTGTTCTGAGCCTTACTTCTCTGCTGACGGGGGTGACGGTGGTATGATGACCTTGACAAGCACACAGATCGGCCAGCTGGTGGCACAGTTCTTTCTGGCCGGGGCGGGAACACTGAGTTTCGCCGTCCTCTTCGCCTGCCCTAAGCGCACGCTCCCCTGCTGTGCGCTGGTGGGCGCGGTGGGCTGGTTCGTCTACGAGCTGGCTGTTTTATACGGGGCCGACGCGGCGGCAGCCTCCCTCATCGCGGTCATCCCACTGTCGCTGGCGGCGCGTATCTGCGCCGTGCTGCTCAAGACGCCGGTGACGGTCTTTTTGCTGACCGGCATCTTCCCGCTGGTCCCCGGCGCGGGCATCTACTACACCGCCTACTATTTCATTCAGGGCGAGAATGCCCTTTCGCTGGCCAACGGCATCTCCACTTTCAAGGTGGCCGTGGCGCTGGCTGTGGGCATCGCGCTGGTGCTGGGTCTGCCCATGCCCAGCGGCCACGCCTGGAAGCGGAAATAGATCTCCGCCTCCCTTGTGCGGCTCTTTCGCCGGTGCTATAATCAAATCATATTTAATATAAAGGAGTGTCTGCCGATGTCTATTATGGAAACGCTCAACACCCGCCGCACCTACCGCCGCTTCGCCCAGAAGCCGGTGCCGCAGGATGTGGTGGACGATATGGTGGAGGCCCTGCGCCTGTCGTCCTGCGGCGCGAACCGTCAGGCCGTGAAGCTGGTGGTTGTGCAGAGCCCTGAGATGGTGAAAAAGGTCCATCCGCTGGTCAAGTGGGCCGCCTATCTGCCGCCGGAACAGGGTGCTCCCAAAGCCGACGAGCAGCCTGTGATGTATCTGGCCGTCGTGCAGGACAGCTCCATCCCCGGCGACCTGAACACCGACACCGGCATCGCGCTGGCGAACATCACCCTCGCCGCATGGGCCAAGGGCGTGGGCAGTTGCATCATGGGCGCCATCAACAAGCCCGCCCTGAGCGAGCTGCTGGACATCGCCGCGCCGGACAAGCTGGCGTTCATGGTAGCTCTTGGCTACCCCACTCACGCCGCCAGGATCGTACCGATGACGGAGAAGACCGGCATCAAGTATTACCTCGATGAGAACGGTGACTACTGCGTGCCGAAGCGGAGCGTGGAAGAGCTGGCAAGAAGCGTATAATGGCTCCCCTGATAGGGGAGCTGTCTGCGAAGCAGACTGAGAGGTTCTGCATATATACATCGCTCTCAAGCTTTATTCTGCATAATTGTTTGCAATTCGGTTTCAATTTGATGGAATTTTTGCACAACACTTGACTTTTCAAATTGTACAACCTATACTAAACACGCTCTCTGATTTTTCGATGAATCGCATCGCAGCAGAGAGATGCAAACGATATGCACATAAAGAGGAGTGTTTGAATATGAAAAAGATCTCTCGCCGCAGCTTTCTTGCTGCCGCTGGCCTGACCGTTGCTGCTCTGGCTCTGACCGCCTGCGGCGGCTCTGCCTCCACTGCTTCTTCCGCTGCTGCAAGCTCTGTTGCTGCTTCTTCTGAGGCTGCTTCCACCAGCGCTGCCGCTGCTGAGCTGACCACCGTTGAGGCTGGCAAGCTGACTATGGCTACCAACGCCACCTTCCCTCCCTACGAGATGACCACCGACGCCGGCACCATTGAGGGCATCGATGTGGACACCGCACAGGCCATTGCCGAGAAGCTGGGCCTGGAGCTGCAGATCGACGACATGGATTTTGACGCCGCTCTGCTCAGCGTGCAGCAGGGCAAGGCCGACATCGCCATGGCAGGCATCACTGTCACCGACGAGCGGATGGCTGTGATGTCCTTCTCCGACAGCTACGCCACCGGCATCCAGTCCGTCATCGTGCCCGAGGGCTCCGACATTGCCTCTGTGGACGATCTGGCCGGCAAGAAGATCGGCACCCAGCGCGGCACCACCGGCTACCTGTACTGCTCCGACGACTTTGGCGAGGACGCCGTGGTGGCCTACGACAACGGCCTGACCGCTGTACAGGCCCTGAACAACGGCCAGGTGGACGCTGTGGTCATCGACAACGAGCCCGCCAAGGCCTATGTGGAGTCCAACCCCGGCCTGAAGATCCTGGACACCAGCTACGCCGAGGAGGACTACGCCATTGGCATGAACAAGAGCAACACCGCTCTGCTGGAGGCTGTGAACGCCGCTCTGGAGGAGCTGAAGGCCGACGGCACCCTGCAGGCCATCGTGGACAAGTACATCAAGGCTGAGTAAACAGACCCCTCAAGGGGAGGCGGCCCACCGGGCACCTCCCCTTTTTTAAGGGATATAGGTTACAAAATTCTGACAAGATCACAACAGACGAAAAGAAAGTGAGGATGCGAATGGCCGCACAATACGAACTGTTGAGCCAGCTGCTGAAAAGCGGCGGCCGGCTGGACATGGGGCAGGAGCTGTTCTACAAATTTTATCAGGCCTTTGTCCTGAAGGACCGCTGGCTCCAGTACATCGGGGGCGTAGGCACCACCCTGCTGGTCACTGCCATTGCTCTGGCCATGGGCGTCCTGCTGGGCAGCGTGGTGGCGCTGGTGCGTGTGGCCCACGACCAGCAGCGCCCCGACCGCCGCAACCCGGTGCTGGGGGTCTTCAACGCCGTGTGCCAGGTGTACACCACCGTGATCCGGGGCACCCCCATGATGGTGCAGCTGCTGATCATGAGCATGGTCATCTTCAACAACAGCCGCAACTTTACCATGGTAGGCGCTCTGGCGCTGGGCATCAACTCGGGCGCTTACGTCTCCGAGATCATCCGGGGCGGCCTGATGGCTGTGGACCCGGGCCAGATGGAGGCCGGCCGCAGCCTGGGCCTGAACTACATCACCACCATGGTGGTCATCATCATCCCCCAGGCCATCCGGGCGGTGCTGCCTGCCCTGGGCAACGAGTTCATCATGCTGCTGAAGGATACCTCCCTTATCACCGTCATCGGCGGCAAGGAGCTGCTGTATGCGGCCCAGGGCATCATGAACCGCACCTACGAGGCCATGTTCCCCCTGTTTGGCGTGGCACTGATCTATCTGGTGCTGGTGATGATCTTTACCTGGCTGCTTGCAAAATTTGAGAGGAGGCTGGCACAAAGTGACCGATAAGATCCTGGAAGTCCGGGGCCTGACCAAGACCTACGGCGGCGAAAAGCGCAAGGGCGCAAAGCAGGCTGCCCCCACTCTGGACGTGCTGCGGGGCATCGACATCGACATCTACCGGGGAGACGTAGTCTGCCTTATCGGCCCCTCGGGCTGCGGCAAATCCACCTTCCTGCGCTGCCTGAACCGGCTGGAGATCCCCACCGGCGGCAGCATCAAATTTGAGGGCGTGGAGGTGGACGACGACCACATCGACTCTGTCCGCCAGAAGATGGGCATGGTGTTCCAGCACTTCAACCTCTTCCCCCACCTGACCGTCAAGAAAAACCTTGAGCTGGCCCCCAGCCTGCTCAAGCTCAAGGACAAAGAGGCCATCTCCAAGCGCGCCGACGAGCTTCTGGCCCGCGTAGGTCTGGCCGATAAGGCCAACGTCTACCCCAAGAGCCTTTCGGGCGGCCAGCAGCAGCGCATCGCCATCGCACGCGCACTGGCAATGGACCCGGACGTCATCCTCTTCGATGAGCCTACCAGCGCCCTCGACCCCGAGATGGTCGGTGAAGTGCTTGAGCTGATGAAAGAGCTGGCTCACACCGGCATCACCATGCTGGTGGTCACCCATGAGATGGGCTTTGCCCGCGAAGTCTCCAACCGCGTCATCTTTATTGACGAGGGAAGAATCCAGGAGGATGAGCCGCCGCAGGAGCTGTTCACCAACCCCAAGCACCCGCGTCTGAAGGCATTCCTCTCCAAGATGCTGTAAGATATAAAGAAACAATACAAAACCCGGAACTCTTTTCAAGCCGTCCTGGCTCTGAAGGAGTTCCGGGTTTTGTTCATTGTTTTTTTCAGAGAGCTGTTTTGCAGCAGTCTTTCTTCTTATGCTCAGTTGTTGGCTTCCACCTTGCTCAGGAGGATGCGGTCATTGTCGAGGACCTTGCCGGCGTTCTCGCGGAACTTCTCGAGCAGGTCGTCTACGGTCATCTTGCTGCGGGCCTCGCCCTTGACATCGAAGACGATGCGGCCCGCGTCCATCATGAGGGTGCGGTTGCCCAGCTCCAACGCCTGATGCATATTGTGGGTGACCATCAGGCAGGTGATCTTCTTTTCGGCCACGATGCTCTTGGTGAGGTCCAGCACCTTTTCGGCGGTGGCGGGGTCGAGAGCGGCGGTGTGCTCGTCCAGAAGCAGGAGCTTCGGGGTGACGAGGGTGGCCATCAGCAGGGTCAGCGCCTGACGCTGACCGCCCGACAGCAGGCCCACCGGCTGCTTCATCCGGTCTTCGAGGCCCATATCCAGCAGGGCCAGCTTCTCACGGAAGATCTCCTTATCCTTGCGGGAGATGCGGGAGAAGATGGCGTTGGGAGCGGTCCCGGCGCGAAGGTAGGCCAGCGCCAGATTCTCCTCGATGGTCATGTTGGGGGCCGTACCCTTGAGCGGGTCCTGGAACAGATGGCCGATGACCCGGCTGCGCTGATATTCCGGCGCGAAGGTGATGTCCTCGCCGCCCAGCGTGATGCTGCCCTCGTCGGCGATGAAGCCGCCGGTGATGGCGTTGAAGAGGGTGGATTTGCCCGCGCCGTTGGAGCCGACGATGGTGGCGAAGTCTCCCGCTTCCATGGTCAGGCTGACGCCGTTCAGGGCCACTTTCTCGTTGACGGTGCCGGGGTTGAAGGTCTTGTGCAGGTCACGAAGTTCGAGCATCTCCATTTTACACACGCTCCTTCCGTGCCTGACGGGCCGCATTGCGGCGCTTCTCAAAGGCGATCTTCTCCCGGATGGCGGGCATCGAGATGGCCACCGCCACGATGATGGCGCTGACCAGCTTCATGGCAGCAGCCGGGACGTTGAAGCGGAGGGCCACCGCCACGATAAAACGGTAGAGGCAGCTGCCGAACACGACGCCCAGCACACGGCGCACCATCGTCCGCTTGCCCACCAGCGTTTCGCCGATGATGAGGGAAGCCAGCGCGATGGTCACCATGCCGGTGCCTACGTTGATGTCGCAGCTCTTCTGGTACTGAGCCAGCAGGCCGCCGGAAAGGGCGGTCAATGCGCCCGAGATGCAGAGGCCCACCGTGATGGTGAAGGCGGGGTTGATGCTGGAAGCACGCACCATGGCAGCGTTATCGCCGGTGGCACGAATCGAGAGGCCGAGGCGGGTGCCGAGGAAGCCCACCATGGCGGCACCGGCCAGCGCGATGACTACCGCCGCCAGCACCAGCTTATACCCGCCGCCCGTAAAGCTCAGGGCGCTCTTGGCGATGGAGAAGACGGTATCGGTCTTGACCAGCGACATAGTGGACGAGAAGCCCATCACGGCCAGGTTGATGGTGTAGAGGCCGGTGTTGACGATGATGCCGGCCATGATGCTCTCGACGCCGAGGCGGGTCTGCAAAAAGGCTGTTACAAAACCGGAGCACACACCGGCCGCCATCGCCGCCAGCAGGGCGAGGAAGGGGTGGCCGGTCAGCGCCACCTGACAGGCGACAGCGCAGCCAAGGGTGAAGCAGCCGTCAGTGGACAGGTCCGCGATATTCAGGATGGAATAGCTCAGAAACAGAGCCAGCGCAACGAGGGCGTAGATGCAGCCCAGCTCGAGCGCGGTCTGGATGACGTTGAGCGAAAAGATACTCGCCAGCATGGTGTGCTCCTTTTATTTTAATGTGTAACCTCTCAGTCTCGCTACCGCTCGACAGCTCCCCTACCGAGGGGAGCCTCTGGCGAAGAGAGAAAGCTTTCCGAAATGCCAAAGCCTCCCCTCGATAGGGGAGGTGGCATTGCGAAGCAATGACGGAGAGGTTTAACCAAAGTTCTCCGCCGTGGTCACTTCCACGACCTCGGTGCAGTAGGGTGCAAAGGCCTTCTTCACGGTGTCGAGGTCGAGGCCCAGCGCCTCGCAGGTCTCGGTGTTGATGGTGGCAATGCCGTTGTCGAAGGTCTGGAAAGGCAGGTCAGCAGGGGTCTTGCCGTCGCAGAGCAGTTCCACCACCATATCGGCGGTAGCCTCGCCCAGCTGGACGTAATCGACGCCGTAGCCCACGAAGGCACCGTTCAGGGCGAAGCTGTCAGCGCCGGTGTAGTGCTGGACGCCTGCCTCGGTGAAGGTCTCGTAGATGGAAAGCTCGGCGGTCATGATGGTGTTATCGGTGGGGGTGAAGACAGCCTTGACACCGGCGGCGATGAGGGCCTCAGCGGCCATCTGAACTTCGGCGGTGGTGGTGCCGTTCTTCTCGATGTACTTGATGCCCTTGCTGTCGCAGAAAGCCTTGGCGTCTGCAATGGCCTGTGTAGAAGCATCCTGGCTCAGATCATACAGCAGGCCGATGGTGTCGATGTCGGGGTTGACGGCCAGGATGAGGTTCATGATGGCGTCGGTGTTCAGGGCGTCGGAAGTGCCGGTGATGTTCGGCTCGGTGTCAAAGCCGGCGGCGGCGGGGTCGGTGACGGCGGAGTAGACGACGGGGATGTCGGTGTCCTCCACAGCGGCCAGCATGGTAGCGGCGGTGGGGGTAGCCACAGCCACGATGACGTCTACGCCGTCGGCCACGAGGTCAGCGCCGATCTGGTTCAGGTTGGTCTGGTCGGCCTGCGCATTGGCGTAGTAGTCGGCGTAGTCGAAGGTGACGCCCTTCTCCTTGCCCACCTCGTCCAGACGCTCTTCCACCGACGCAACGATCTGGTTCAGAGAAGCGTGGTCAACGTAGTTGACAATGCCCACCTTGAAGGTCTGGCCTGCCTCGCTGGCGGCGGCAGAAGATGCTGCTGCACTGGAAGCGGTGCCGGATGCAGTGCTCGAAGCGGACGAACCGCAGCCGGTCAGACCCAGCGCGGAAACAGTGGCGGTGGCCATAGCGGCTTTCAGAAAGCTGCGGCGGGAGATCATCTTCATGGTTTTCATAGCGGTTGCTCCTTCCCTGGAGCGGGCGGCATGTAAAATAAAAACCCGCTCCACTTGCGGGACGGGCTTTTG
>ENA-UOJQ01002213-UOJQ01002213.1-human-gut-metagenome-genome-assembly--contig:-P63-NODE-2213-length-12551-cov-5.198464_pt1 | contig 12551 bp, 10 predicted proteins | sample MGYA00242352_ERZ723899 | MGnify/ENA metagenome assembly ERZ723899 | reverse complement strand
GAAGGCAAAACCATTACCACAAACTATTATAAATGGAATAACCGGAAAAGTGAATTTATACTGGCTCCGGAGATGACCGTTACAATGGATAACCCTAATCTATAATCTCCAAACACTTTACTCTTTCTTAAAGATCTAACACATTAAATACTCTAAAAAAGACCGTTGCTAACAGCTTCGGTCTTTTTTTGTGTCACGTGAAACATAAAGAAGAAATAAAAAAGATTATTTGAGATAACAACATCATAAAATAGCCGGAGTTTTTTCACAAAAAGCTCCGGCTTTACCCAACCAGTTAACTATCAAGAGAGTTGTTTAATTGTTTAACACTGTTCATCTCAGTTGTTTTTAAGAGTAATCGTACCTCACAAAGATACAATCAAAGTAAAAGCATAGCAACCCTTTTTTATCTGAAAGCCGATTATATGGTTACAGTCAGAGTATAAGCGGTAAAATAAGAGTCTATCCGACAGAAAAACTTCAAATTATACAAAAGCGCTCTTGTAGTTCTTTCAAGAATCCGCGTGAAATAATCAAGTCTTCTTTATCACTAAAAGGAGGATAGAGTAAGCACTGTTTGCTCTTTATCATTGCCAGATAATTGATGTTGATAATAGCCGACTGACTGATTTGTACAAATGCGTCAGAATAGCCGATTATATCACCGGCAGTCGTATTTTTTTTCAGACAAAGTTTCGTTTGATTAAAAAGTTCCACTTGCCACAGCCTCTTATCTTTCAGATATTCAAAATAACCTATTTCTTCAAGACGAAGAAATCTAAATCCCGTTACTGTACTAATCATAAACAAATCTCTACCGGGCATCAAAGTACCCACAGCAGAAGCAAAAGAAGGCAGAGGCCGAGCAGAAGCCATCGTCTTGCGGTAACGTTCAATAATCAAATTCAGTTCTTCTATATCATAAGGCTTCAGTAAATAATCAAAAGCCGATTCGCGCAAGGCCTGCAACAGATATTTATCATAGGCAGTATAGAAAACGACTTTCATATCCCACAACACCTGTTCACGAATCTCACTAAGCAAACGGATTCCCTGAATATCGGGCAACTCTATGTCCAGGAACAAAAGATCGGGATGTATATCCATAATAAGTTTCTTCCCTTTTGCCCCATTGCCGGCAGTCCCTTTTATTTCCAGATCAGTCTGCACCTCCAGATCCCGGCGTAAGGTCTCAATAGCCGCCTTCTCATCATCTATAATGATCACCTTATACATAATTTCCTATCTTTATAAATTGTAAGAATAATCCAATGGTATATAGATTAGAACTTGTGTTCCGGTCTGTCCATTATTCACCAGATTCTTGATTTCAAAACGTATTTTCTCGCGATTCTTATCATTCAATAGCTGAATAGTCTGATAAAGCACTTTCAACCCTGTTCCTGTTCCACGTGTAGATGATAAAGTTTGTGGAGAATATCCACGTCCATTATCGCAAATATCAATAAGGATTCCACTTCCCTTTCGGCAAACAGATATACCAAGTAACTTCAAACCGTCAATTCCGGCCAATCCATGTTTCAATGCATTCTCCACCGGTATCTGTACTACCATTGAAGGAATGACAACCTGCTGAATATCCAAGTCTTCCTCGATCTTCACATCCATTGAAAAATCACTTCCGAGACGTCCTTGCTCAAGATGGATGTAAGTCTTCACAAATTCCAGTTCATCATAAAGAGAAATACTGAGTTTCTCTGTCAATTCCAAGCTCTTACGAAGTAGTTTCACCAATTCTGTCAGATCACCACACAACGTTTCCCCATCCCTAAACCGACTGATCTCACGATTCAATACATTAAACGTGAAATGCGGTGAAAGACGATTCCGGATATTCTCCATACGGAAACGGCTGATCTGGTTGATATGCCGTTCCTGAAGAAACATGCGTTTCTTCTTCATATACCAATAAACAAGTCCCGCTACAATAACAGATACAATACCGATCAGAGCCCATATATAGGTTGTCAGTTTCAGCACCTCCATCTCTCCTTTTTGTTTCTCGATCACCAATTCTTTCCGCATCACAATCGTATCCTGCCGGTAACGCATATCCAGTTCGGCTACACGCGTCCTGACACGTTCATTACGGATGGAATCATTAAGTTGAAGATCGTGTTTCTGATATTCATAAGCCTTTTTATAGTTTCCCACCTGCTCGTAATAATGCTGTAGATAGTGATTACGGATATTGATCATATTGGCATCTATATGCCCGTAATCGGCTGATCGTCTGATTATATCTCCGGCAAGAGCGACATTTCCCTTTTTAAGTGCAAGCTCGATCATTTGAGTCTCTATGTAATAAAGCGCCGATTGATTCCCGATTCCGGAAAAGAAGCGATAGCTCTCGTCCAGATATAATTGTGCTGAATCCAGTTTATTGGTAATCACATAAAGTTCTCCAAGATTTGCCTTACACAGATTCTGTTCAAAAACCATTTGAGGATAAGACTTCACGACCTCTAATGCACGCCCAATATAATGAACAGCCTGCGGATAGTCTTTTTTATAATAAAAATGGTTTCCCCGGTTATTCAGGTAAGTCCATTTCTCAGACACGCTCATCTGAGGAAAAAAGTTTCCTGCAAGTTCATAATAATGATTGGAAAGCTCAAAATCACGTAATTCCATATAAGTCTGTCCGAGACCATAGTAAACCGGAAATTTATTACGATCGGGCAATCCGAGAGAATCACAAATGAACAGTGCGCGACGATAATAATAAGCGGCATACGCATAATCTCCCTTATGCACATTGGCATCAGCCAAATTTATGCACAAGTCCGGTAGATAGTCCGTTTGTTGTCCTTGAAGCCTTTCTTCGTAGGCTTTTTTATAGGAGATAATAGCCGAATCGGGCTGAGTGCGCTGCATCAAGACGTTGCCTTCCATATTATAAACAGTCGAAAGCAGATCATGAACTTCCGCAGAAAGCTCCACTTCATTACAAAAGCGCTTCACAAGCCGATTGTAATACAAGACTGAATCAAAGTCTGCCGTAACAAAATAAGATTTGGAATAAAATGACAAAAGGTAATAATAAGACAGGCTATCCGGAGCATCCGCCATGGCGTGTCGCAACAAAGAACGTGAATATCGGGTATTACTAAACAATGAATCCTGAGCACAACGTTCCACAGAGTCTATGCTCATACCCCCAAAAGCGGAATCAGAACGGTTTATTTTTTGCTTACAGCCTGTTAACGGTAACAACAAACAAAAAAATACAATTGCCAGGTTTGCTCTATGCCTCATTGTTTTGATTTATCGTGTAATACCCAACAAAAATACATCCTTTTTTTAAATTCGATAACAAACGTACTACTTTTTATGCGCAATTATTCATATCTTTGTAGCCAATATAATTAGAATAGTCTCATAATGAGTCCACTGAACTTCACTCACATCCTGACACAGACAGTCGATGAGCTATCGGAAAGCGAATCATACAAAGGACTGTTTCACCAACATAAAGACGGTGAGCCATTACCCTCGCCACGGGTATTGTGCGATGTTATCGAATTAGCGCGTTCCATTCTCTTTCCCGGATATTACGGAAACTCAACAGTCAACAGCCGGACTATCAATTACCACATTGGTGTCAATGTAGAAAAGCTGTTCAATCTGCTAACAGAGCAGATTCTCGCCGGTTTATGTTTCGGTAATGGTGACCGGTGCGATGAATGTACCGAGGCCAAACGTGAAGAAGCAGCGCGCCTGGCTGCCAAGTTTATCAGCAAACTACCGCACTTGCGCCGTGTCCTGGCTACAGATGTGGAAGCTGCTTACAACGGTGACCCGGCTGCACAAAGTTTTGGTGAAGTGATCTTCTGCTATCCGGCCATCAAAGCCATCAGCAACTATCGCATCGCCCACGAACTTCTGGAATTGGGTGTACCGCTTATCCCCCGTATCATCACCGAAATGGCACATAGCGAAACCGGTATCGACATACATCCGGGAGCAAGAATCGGCACACATTTCACGATCGACCATGGAACCGGTGTAGTGATTGGTGCGACAAGTATCATCGGTAATAATGTGAAACTCTATCAGGGGGTGACATTGGGTGCCAGAAGCTTCCCCCTGGATGCTGACGGCAAACCTATTAAAGGCATTCCACGTCATCCGATTCTGGAAGATAACGTGATTGTATACTCCAATGCCACCATTCTGGGCCGGATTACCATCGGGCGTGATGCGACCGTAGGCGGTAACATCTGGGTGACAGAGAACATACCGGCAGGGGCAAGAATCGTACAGACAAAAGCGAAAAAATAATATAATTAACAACATTAAAGCGCCGGTCGCCCGGTTCATTACCGGAACATTAGCATACTGGCATGTTATCCATTTTTATGAGCGAACAATTTGAAATGATTGCCAAAACCTTTCAGGGACTGGAAGAGATACTGGCTGAGGAATTGACAACACTTGGGGCAAACGACGTACAAATAGGCCGCCGCATGGTCTCATTTACCGGTGACAAGGAGATGATGTACAAAGCAAATTTCTGCCTGCGTACCGCAATCCGTATTTTAAAACCAATTAAGCACTTCACCGCAAAAGACGCTGATGCTGTATATGAACAAATCAAAGCCATCCGTTGGGAAGAAATCCTGGATGTAGACAAAACCTTTGCTGTCGACGCAGTAGTATTCAGCGATGAATTCCGCCACTCCAAGTTTGTCTCATACAAAGTAAAAGATGCCATTGTCGATTATTTCCGCGAATTGAATGGAAAACGCCCTTCTGTGCGTATCAGCAGACCGGATGTACTACTGAATATACACATTGCACAGACTACCTGTACGCTTTCACTCGATTCATCGGGCGAATCGCTCCACCGCAGAGGTTACCGTCAGGAAGCCGTAGAAGCTCCATTAAATGAGGTTCTGGCCGCCGGTATGATTTTGATGACCGGATGGAAAGGCGAATGCGACCTGATTGACCCGATGTGCGGTTCAGGTACTATTCCCATTGAAGCAGCCCTGATTGCCCGTAATATCGCGCCGGGAGTGTTTCGCAAAGAGTTTGCTTTTGAAAAATGGGGAGATTTCGATCAAAACCTATTCGACCGGATCTACAACGACGACAGTCAGGAACGTGAATTTACCCACAAGATATACGGTTATGACAACAATCCCAAAGCCAACGAAATCGCAACGCACAACGTGAAGGCAGCAGGGGTATCAAAAGACATTATCCTGAAGTTGCAACCGTTCCAGCAATTCGAACAGCCGGCTGAAAAATCGATCATTATAACCAATCCCCCTTACGGAGAACGTATTTCGACCAACGACTTGCTGGGACTGTACAATATGATCGGCGAACGCCTGAAATACGCTTTTGTGGGTAACGATGCATGGATACTTTCTTATCGTGAAGAGTGTTTCGATCAGATTGGCCTGAAACCGAGCGTAAAAACTCCTTTATTCAACGGTCCTTTGGAATGTGAATTCCGTAAATATCAGATTTTCGACGGTAAATATAAGGAATTCAAAAGCCAGGAAGGCGGTGATGAAAACGGTGAACGTGCTCCGAAGGAAAGAAGAGAGTTCAAGCCGCGCCGGGAGGAAGGCGGTTTCAGAGGAGAAAGAAGACCACGCGAAGAACGTAATTCGGAATACGGAGACAGAAGACCGAGAGAATTCAAAGGCAACCGTGAGCCCAAAATCAAAAAGCCCCAGGAGGACTAAACCGTTCCGAACACAAATATGCAGACGGATGAACAGGCAGTCATAGAAGATAAACGATACGGTACCAATGTATGACGCTGTCATCCGCCCGGAAACGACGAAATCAGACAGAGTATAAATCAAAGGATTTAAATAATGATAAAGCAAATCATGAAAACCAACAGTAAACAAAAGAGTGCTTTGTTAGTAATGCTCTTATCTTTACTAATACCAAACATTATGGCACAAGAACCGAAAATGCCGACCTTGGAGGATCTGATTCCGGGTGGAGCTACCTACCGTTCTGCCGAGAATATATCCGGCCTGCAATGGTGGGGTGACCAATGTATCAAACCGGGAATAGAAGCAGTGTTCATGATAAACCCTAAAAACGGAAAAGAAACACCGCTCACCACCCGCAACATAGTAAACAAGGCGTTGGAAGCCGGAAATCACGGTAAGTTGCAACACTTCTACAATGTCAGTTTCCCATGGCCGAAGAAAAGCCTTATGCTGATCACCCTGCCGGATAAATACATCGTATACGATTTCGACTACCGTGAGGTTATCAGCACACGTCCATTGCCAAAGGAAGGTGCCAATAGAGATTATCACCCTGAAACGGGACATGTAGCCTATACCATAGGCAACAATCTGTATGTGGACGATCGGGCCGTAACCAACGAACCGGAAGGTATCGTATGCGGCCAGTCTGTTCATCGCAACGAATTCGGAATTAAGAAAGGAACTTTCTGGAGTCCCTCGGGCAATCTGCTCGCATTCTATCGGATGGATCAAAGTATGGTAGCCCAATATCCCCTGGTCGATGTCACAGCTCCCATTGCCGAAGTCAACAACATCCGCTACCCGATGGCAGGGATGACCAGCCACCAGGTAAAAGTAGGCATCTACAACCCCGCTACCGGCAAAAGTATCTATCTCAATGCCGGAGACCCGACCGATCGCTATTTCACTAACATCAGCTGGGCGCCGGATGAAAAGAGCCTTTATCTGATCGAGTTGAACCGCGATCAAAATCATGCCAAGTTGTGCCGGTATGATGTTGAAACAGGCGAATTGACGGCCACTCTTTTTGAAGAGAAGAGCGACAAGTATGTAGAGCCGCAGGACCCTATCATTTTCCTGCCTTGGGATAGCAGCAAGTTCATCTACCAGAGCCAAAAAGATGGCTTCAGCCACCTTTACCTGTACGATACGAACGGCCGGCAAATCCGTCAGTTGACCGAGGGAGACTGGCTGGTAAAAGAGGTTCTGGGCTTCGACACCAAGAAAAAAGAGATTATTATTGCCAGCACAGAGTTCTCGCCATTGCAGAACAACCTGTTCCGCCTGGATACAAAAACCGGAATACGTACTCCCCTGGGCAGTGCAGAAGGCGTACACAGCGGCCAGTTGAGCCCTTCGGGACGCTACCTGATTGACCAATACAACTCACCGACTGTCCCGAGAAGTATCAATATCATCGATGTGCAAAGTGGTAAAAGCGTCAATCTGCTCACAGCAGCCGATCCTTTCACCGGCTACAAGATGCCGGGTATCGAGACAGGTACCATCAAAGCAGCAGATGGCAAGACGGACTTATATTACCGATTAATAAAACCGGCCGATTTCGATCCGAACAAGAAATACCCGGCTATCGTATACGTATACGGCGGTCCTCACGCACAACTGGTCACCAACGGCTGGCAGAACGGTGCACGAGGCTGGGATATCTATATGGCCAACAAAGGTTACATCATGTTTACCGTAGACGGACGTGGAAGCAGCAATCGGGGACTCGATTTTGAGAATGTAACTTTCCGCCAGTTGGGAATCGAAGAAGGAAGAGACCAGGTGAAAGGAACCGAATTCCTGAAAAGCCTCCCCTACGTCGATGGGAACCGTATCGGAGTACACGGCTGGAGCTTTGGCGGTCACATGACCACTGCCCTTCTCCTTCGCTATCCCGAGATATTTAAAGTGGGCGTGGCCGGCGGTCCCGTCATTGACTGGGGGTATTACGAAGTGATGTACGGAGAACGCTATATGGATACCCCGCAAAGCAATCCGAAAGGATATAAAGAGTGTAACCTGAAAAACCTGGCAGGCAACCTGAAAGGACATCTGATGATCATCCACGATGACCACGACGACACCTGCGTGCCGCAGCACACCCTCTCGTTTATGAAAGCGTGCATCGATGCCCGCACGTATCCGGACCTCTTCATCTACCCGTGCCACAAGCACAATGTGTCAGGCCGCGACCGTGTACATCTGCATGAAAAGATAACCCGTTATTTCGAAGACTATTTATAAAGATATAAATCCTCAAAAGACATGAAGATATTACTATTAGGTTCGGGCGGCCGTGAACACGCCCTGGCATGGAAAATCGCCCAAAGTCCGAAAGTAGAGAAGCTGTTCATTGCACCCGGCAATGCCGGAACCGGTGAAGTAGGTGAAAACGTGAATATCAAAGCAACCGACTTCGCCGTTTTAGGGGCATTCGCTCTTGAAGAAAGTATCGATATGATTGTGGTAGGCCCCGAAGACCCGTTGGTAGAAGGTATCTATGACCACTTCCAAAGTAACCCCTGCCTGAAAAACATCGCCATTATCGGCCCGTCGAAAGAAGGAGCCAGGCTGGAAGGCAGTAAGGAGTTCGCGAAAGAATTCATGCACCGCCACCACATACCGACAGCCCGCTACCAAAGCGTGACAGCCGATACCCTGAACGAAGGACTGGCATTTCTCGAAACACTTGAAGCTCCTTATGTGCTGAAAGCAGACGGACTTTGTGCCGGAAAAGGAGTATTGATTCTGCCGACTCTCGAAGAAGCCAAGAAAGAACTGAAAGAGATGCTCGGAGGTATGTTCGGCAATGCCTCGGCAACCGTTGTCATTGAAGAGTTCCTGAGCGGTATCGAATGTTCGGTATTCGTACTGACAGATGGCGACCACTATAAGGTGCTGCCCGTAGCCAAAGACTACAAACGCATCGGCGAAGGTGACAAAGGGCTCAATACCGGCGGTATGGGCAGTGTGACTCCCGTTCCGTTTGCCGACGAAGTGTTTATGGAAAAGGTACGTACCCGCATCATCGAACCGACTGTCAACGGACTAAAGGCAGAAGGTATCACCTATAAAGGATTCATCTTCCTGGGGCTGATCAACGTGAAAGGCGAACCGATGGTAATCGAATACAATGTCCGTATGGGTGATCCCGAAACCGAAAGTGTCATGCTGCGCATACAGAGCGACCTGGTAGAACTGCTGGAAGGGGTGGCCGAAGGTAACCTCGACGCCCGATCGCTTGTCATCGATCCGCGTACAGCCACTTGTGTGATGATGGTCAGCGGAGGATACCCCGAAGCCTATCAGAAAGGATATGCCATCAACGGACTGGAAGCAGCCCGGGCAACGGACAGCATTCTGTTTCATGCCGGAACAGCCATGAAGGACGGACAGGCAGTGACCTCCGGCGGACGTGTGCTTGCCATCTGCTCGTATGGCAACGACAAGGCCGACGCACTGGCACAATGCTACAAAGTGGCCGACATGATTGACTTCAAAGACAAGAATTATCGCCGCGACATCGGCTTCGATTTATAATGAGGAATCAAAGATTACAAGGACGGATAACGGCGGGCAGATTTACGCTGCCCATCGTTATCTTTACGTGTATTGCCTGTTGGGTGCTGACCTCCGTTCTCCTGCCCGGACTGGAAGTTAAGGAGTCGTCCTACCCGCTGTGGAATATCGTGAACATACCCGCATGGGCCAACCGCATTGTCAGCTTTTTGCTCTTTGCCGGTATCGGCTATTTCCTGATAGAGCTGAACAATACGTTTGCCATCATCCGCATGAGAGCATCCGTACAAACCTCACTTTACTTTCTGCTCATCACGGCCTGCCCCGGCATGCACCTGCTCTATGCGGGCGACGTCGCTGCTGTAACCTTTCTCATTTCGCTCTATTTCCTGTTCAAAAGCTATCAGCAGCCTCGTCCTGCCGGTTATCTGTTCCATTCGTTTGCTTTGCTGAGCGCCGGCAGTGTGGCGTTTCCTCAGCTGACGTACTTCATCCCCATCTGGCTGATGGGTGCATCCGGTTTTCAGTCGCTCACGTTCCGCAGTTTCTGCGGTGCCATAATAGGTTGGAGCATCCCCTACTGGTTCTTATTGGGACATGCCTTTTTTCACAACGAAATAGAGCTTTTCTACCAACCGTTCATCCATCTGGCCGACTTCCGGGACATTGACTTCGGCCGTGACTTCCAACTATGGGAAGTCGTCACGCTGGGCTATCTATTCATCCTCTACATAGTCAGTTCGATACATTGCATCGTGGCAGGATATGAGGACAAGATACGGACACGCGCTTATCTGCACTTTCTTATTTTCCTCAACTTCTGCATCTTCCTGTTCATTGTGTTGCAACCCGCCCTGAGCATGAATCTGCTTTCGCTGTTGCTGATAGGCATCAGTATATTAGTGGGACACTTGTTTGTACTGACCAACAGCAAATCGTCCAACCTCTTCTTTATCGGTTCGATGATTACCCTTATCGCTTTATTCTGCTTTAATATATGGACGCTTTTATAGAAACCGTTTCACAGATACTTATCGACTGGGGATATCCCGGCCTGTTCATTTCGGCACTGCTGGCCGGAAGTATTGTCCCGTTCAGTTCGGAAATCGTGCTGCTGGGACTGGTAAAGTTGGGACTCGATCCTACCCTTTGCCTCATTTCCGCCTCGCTGGGGAACACCGCCGGAGGGATGACCTGTTACTATATGGGGCGCTTGGGCAGGATAGACTGGATCGAGAAATACTTCAAGGTCAAGAAGGAAAAGATAGACAAGATGCAACGCTTCCTTCAGGGGAAAGGCGCTTTGATGGCGTTCTTCGCCTTTCTGCCCGCCATCGGTGAAGTGATATCCATAGCCCTCGGATATATGAGGAGCAATGTATGGCTGACCACGGCTTCAATGTTCGCCGGAAAACTGATACGCTACATCATCCTGCTGAAAGCCATGCAGGAAGCCCTGAACCTGGTTATGTAAAGAAGAATATGGAAAGAATCATTGAATATACGGCCGACGGAAGTGCCACCCTCTTCGTTCCGGAGCTGAACGAGCACTACCATTCCGTGAAAGGGGCTCTGACGGAGTCCTCTCATATCTTTATCGACATGGGCCTGAAAGCCTCTGCTTCTCCTGCACCCCATATCCTTGAAATCGGTTTCGGAACGGGGCTGAACGCATTGCTCACACTGATTGAAGCGGAAAGATCGGGCAGACAGATCCATTATACGGGCATCGAGCTTTACCCGCTGCCATGGGAAACGGTAGAGAAACTGAGATATAACGACCGACCGGGAGGGGATGGTGAACAACGATTAACGACCGGCGATGAACAGACCGCGCAATGGATGAAAGCCCTCCATACATCGCCCTGGGGAGAAGACGTACGGATCACTCCGCATTTCACCCTGAGGAAGATACAGGGAGACTTCACAATCATGGACTGTTCATCATTGATCACTGACCGTACATCGTTATTCTCCCTCCTTTATTTCGATGCCTTCGCACCGGAGAAACAACCTGAGATGTGGACGCAAGAACTATTCGATGAGCTGTACGTTATGATGGAAGAAGAAGGAATACTGACCACTTATTGCGCTAAAGGAGTGGTAAGAAGGATGTTGCAAGCGGCAGGATTCATCGTTGAACGTCTGCCCGGACCTCCGGGAGGCAAAAGGGAGATACTGAGGGCAAAGAAGAGATCCCAGGACTCTCCGGCCGTAACGCAATGTAACGCGCAACCCACATTAAAACAGAAAGGATAAACATTATGAGAATGAATCGAATACATCAGTCAATAGTAACCCATATCCCCGGGAGAGGAATGAGAGGACAGACTGTTCTCTTCCTTTTCCTCCTGCTCCTTTCCGCCTGTTCCGGCCGCGGGAAAGGCGATGCGGGAGAGCGGATCATCACCGTCACGATGGAACCGCAACGGTACTTCACCGAAGCCATTGCCGGAGATAAGTTCACCGTACGCAGCATGGTGCCCAAAGGCAGCAGCCCCGAGACTTACGACCCCACCCCGCAGCAACTGGTATCGCTGGGTGAAAGTGAGGCATATCTGCGCATCGGCTATATCGGATTCGAACGCTCGTGGATGGACCGGTTGATGAACAATACTCCCCATATCCAGGTGTTCGACACCTCAACAGGGGTGGACCTGATCTTTGAGTCCGCCTTCGATCACGGCGACCACCGCCATGAAGGAGGTGTGGAGCCGCACATCTGGAACTCCACCGCCAACGCGTTGATCATAGCCGGAAATACATTCAAGGCGCTCACCGTACTCGACAAAGGGAACGAAGCATACTACAAGGCTCGCTATGACTCGCTCTGCCAACGCATCGAGCAGACAGACAGCCTGATCCGGCAAACGTTGTCGGTGCCCGGCGCCGACCGTGCCTTCATCATCTACCATCCGGCACTCTCCTACTTCGCCCGCGACTACGGACTGCATCAGATCAGTATCGAAGAGGGAGGCAAAGAGCCGTCGCCCGCCCACCTGAAAGGGCTGATGGATCTCTGTAAAAAGGAAGGGGTACGCGTCATTTTCGTCCAACCGGAATTTGACCGCCGAAACGCCGAAATCATCGCGAAGCAGACCGGCACCCGGGTGATCTCCATCAATCCCCTTTCGTACGACTGGGAAGAAGAGATGCTGAATGTGGCGAGAAGCCTCCGTGGTGAACACGGATACTAATAACCAACCTCAAGCAATTCATGGATAAAGAAAGAAAACACCACAAGCATACGGAAGCAGC
>ENA-UOJQ01002210-UOJQ01002210.1-human-gut-metagenome-genome-assembly--contig:-P63-NODE-2210-length-12569-cov-9.566486_pt1 | contig 12569 bp, 10 predicted proteins | sample MGYA00242352_ERZ723899 | MGnify/ENA metagenome assembly ERZ723899 | reverse complement strand
CGCGAAGCTCGGCGTGCGCATCAATGACGTCAGTAAGCTGACCCTGACCGATTATATTCGTTTTATTCATTTGAAGGGAGTAATTCATTATGATGATGCCTGCAAACTTCTCTGCTGTGAACGCAGAGGTCGTCTACGGCGGCGCTGTGGCTGACTACCTGCCCAACGCATGGACTGCTGCCAACGTCAAGCAGTTCTCCACCAACATTATCACCCTGGTCAGCAACAGCTTCACTCAGAGCCTGATCAATGCTACTCTGGGTACCATGTTCAGCGGCAACTGGGGCGACGACGGCGTGAAGCTGTTCGGCGACAACGGCACTTTCTCCGCTCTGTACAATGTTGGCCGTGAGGTCGGCGGTGAGGCTCAGAACTTCGGCAACAAGATCATGACCACTCTGGGTCTGGCTTCTGTTGTCTACACTCTGGGCACTTCTGACGCTAAGATCTTCACTGTCAAGAATGTCGCCAGCACCAATGTCTAATCTCATCTGAGATTTTCCCAAAGAGCTATTGAAGGAGCGGCGACTCGAAAGATTCGCCGCTCCTTTTTGCTGCCTTCCTGTTACCAAACTGAGACTTTTTTCACATTTTTTTCAAAATTTAAGGGTTTATTAAAAATTGTCCTCTTGAAGAAGCCGACAGAATGTGTTATACTATGCCCAAGGTTTAGGAGACGGTACGTCAAAATCCCCTCTCCGGGCCGGTCAAAATGATCAAAGGGTAGGCGCTCCCTTCTTTTGATAGCAGCTACTCTCTGCCCCGCTTTGTCGCAGGGCAGTGCGAGGCAGAGAGTTGTATGCTGCTTTATTGGAGAAGCGGGTGAGGCGTCAGGAATGGAAGCCCTTTCTTCTTCGCCAAATCGTCCTCAGCCACAAGGCGGGCGTTTTGAAATAGAAACCACAAAGGAAGCATCTATGCGTTATACCTATGTCCGGCAGCACGACACCACAGACTGCGCTGCCGCCTGTCTCGCAATGGTGTGCCTCCATTACAAAAAGGAGATCACCATCACCCGACTGCGGGACATGATGGGTACCGACCTGAAAGGCACAAACCTGACCGGTATGGAAAAGGCAGCGCAGGAGCTGGGATTCAGCACCGCCGCCGTCCGGGTAGACCGGGAAAACTTCCTCAGCGAATTTACCACTCCCTGTATTGCACAGGTCATCACCGACGAGGGTCTGGCCCACTTTGTGACGGTCTTCAAGAAGACCACCATCAAAGACGACGGCGAGCGGCGTCGGCACATGCTCCGGCAGGAAGAGGAGCGCAAGAAGTGCGCTGACGAAGGAAAGAAGTTCAGATGCCGCGACTACGTCATCATCGGCGACCCGGCAAAAGAGCTGAAAAAAATCTCACTCGACGAGTTCTACAAGAACTTTACCGGCGTTCTGCTCCTGATGACCCCGACCTCGGAGTTCAAGGCAGGCAAGCAGAAACAGGGCAGCATGGTCAAGCGTTTCCTCGACCTGCTGCTGCCGCAGAAAAAGCTTTTCTTCTACGCCATCCTCAGCTCGGTCATCATGACCGTTCTGGGTATCGCATCCTCGATGTATAACAAAATACTGATGGATGAGATACTCCCCTACGGCTTGAAGAGCCTGTTGGTGGCTGTTATTCTGGTGTTCAGCATCGTGAGCGTCACCAGCGCACTCATCAGTATGGTGCGGCAGTGGGTGCTCATCTATCTGTCCATCAAGGTCGATATTCCCCTGATGCTGGGCTACTTCGGGCATGTTTTCAAACTGCCCATGAAGTTCTTTGCCACCCGCAAGACCGGCGAGATCACCACCCGCTACTCCGACGCCAGCACCATCAAATCGGTGTTCACCAGCATTGCGCTGAGCGTCGTGATGGATGTCGTGATGGCCTGCGTCACCGGCGTCATCCTCTTCCGGATGAATGCCACCCTCTTCTCTATTTCGATTTTCACCACCCTGCTGAGCATCCTGTTGGTGTTCATCTTCAAGCAGCCTTTCAAGCGGATCAACGAAGAGACCATGCAGCAGTCTGCTATCCTCAACAGCCAGATGATCGAGAGCCTCCGCGGCATCGAGACCGTCAAGTGCAACGCCGAAGAGGACCGTGAGCTGGAAGCTCTGGAGCGGGAATACATCAAGAGCCTGAAGATAAGCCTGCGCTCCAGCAAGATCAGCACGGTGCAGTCCCTTATCTCCACCCTCATCACCACCATCCTCGGTATGGTCACCTCTTATGTGGGTATCATGCAGGTGCTGAATGGTGAGATGACGCTGGGCGGCTATATGGCGTTCAGCACTCTTTCCTCTTACTTTACGAACCCGGTCAGCGAGCTGGTCAGCCTACAGATGTCCATCCAGCAGGCCCAGATCTCCATCAAGCGTCTGACCGAGATCATGGATTACGAGTCCGAGCAGGACGAGACCCGCGAATACACCGAGATGGAAAAGATCGACGGTGACATTGAGTTCAAGGATGTCTCCTTCCGCTACGGCAGCCGTTCTCCGGCCCTGAGCCACGTCTCCTTCACCATCCCCTATGGCAAGAAGGTGGCACTGGTGGGCAGCAGCGGCAGCGGCAAATCCACCATCACCAAGCTCCTGCTCAAGTATTATGAGCCGGAAAGCGGTACCATCAGCGTAGGCGGCGTTGATCTGGACGAGTACAGCAATGCATCCGTCCGCCGTGCCATCGCTTATGTCCCCCAGAACGTCGAGCTGTTCAGCAAGACCATCTACGACAACATTCGCATTTCCCGACCGGAAGCCAGCCTCGATGAGGTCAAGGCCGCTGCCAAGAAGGCAGATGCCCACGAGTTCATCCGCAAGCTGCCGCTGCAGTACAACACCTATCTGGAAGAAGCCGGCAACGGCCTCTCGGGCGGTGAGAAGCAGCGCCTTGCACTGGCTCGCGCTTTCCTGAAGGATGCGAACCTCTATATCCTGGACGAATCCACCAGCAGTCTGGACTTTGGCACAGAGAATACCATCTTTGATATGATCTACAACCAGCTTGCAGACCGCTCGATGCTGATCGTCGCCCACCGCCTCTCCACCATTCGTGATTGTGACCTCATTCTGGTCATGGATCACGGTGAGATCGTAGAGCGCGGCACCCACGAAGAGCTGCTGGAAAAGCAGGGCAAGTATTATGAGCTCTGGAGCCTGCAGCAGGGCATCTTCCGCGATAAGAAGCGCGGGTCGAAGCCCGCAGCCCCCGTCTCTGCCGCCAAGGTGGTGGAGGACGAGGACGATGGCGAGTCCATCACCTACTAATTCGTTGCAGCTGCGTGCGCACGCAGTTACATAAATGGCTTTCTTACTGGATGCGCATCCGGAAACTGAGCCGACTAAATTTGTTTTTCATTCATTTGAAGGGAGTAATTCATTATGATGATGCCTGCAAACTTTACTGCTGTTAACTCTGAGGTCGTCTACGGCGGCGCTGACCTGTTCTCCATCCTGGCTGACACCACCGCTCCTGTCTGGAACGCTGCTAACGTCAAGCAGTTCAACACCAACCTGATCACCCTGGTCAGCAACTCCTTCTTCCAGAAGACCGTCAACAGCACCCTGGGTGTTATGTTCGGCGGCAACTGGGGCAAGGACAACGATCAGATCTTCGGCGACGACGGCGCTCTGAAGAAGAACATCTACGGTGATGTCAATGGCGACGAGATGACCTTCGGCAACAAGGTCATGCGTACTCTGGGCATGGCTTCTGTCGTCTACACCCTGGGCACCGCTCCTGCCAAGATCGGCTTCAACGACGGTGTTATGGGCATTACCGACGCAGCCGGTAATCTCGGTGTCTAATCAGTAACCCCTAAAATCTGAAGTGTATTTCGTCCGGTGGCTCTCGGGCCGCCGGATGATAATGCCTCGTAATGGTATGCCCGGAGGCACCTGCCTCCGGGCATACCTTATTTTTTTATAAAATTTACAGTTTGGCTCTTTATTCCGCACCGCCAAACCGTTATAATAAATTGATACCTATATTCATCATGGGATGAGTAATAGGTGATAACAAAATATGAAGCCACCCGATATGCGCAGAGGCTTCCCCCTGCCCTGTAACTTCACGTTTTGTTATTGCCTATTACAAGCAATGAAACCAAGAACAGGTGGTATAAAATCATGAGAGAGATCCAGACCGCAGAAAACAAGACCCTCAAGCTGACCAATGTGGTCAGCCGCCGCATCCAGCCCGAAGAGTTCAACAATATGCAGATCGTGCTGACCCAGATGCACAACTTTATCAAGAGCAACGGCGCACAGCCCCTCGGCCCCCTCGTGCAGTGCATCAAACTGCCCGCCGGCCCCAACCCCCAGCCCGAAATCTATATGATGCAGCAGGCCACCCAGCTCATCCCCCGCATGGAGGCCGGCTACTCCATGGACGCTGTGCTCCGCGTGCGCAACTGCCTGTACGCCCACTACGTCGGACCCATGAGCCAGAGCGGCCTTGCCTCCCAGAAGCTGAACATCATGGCTTTTGAGCACGAGCTCGAGCTGACCGGCACTGTCTACACCATCTTTGTCAATCAGGATGATGACGAGGGCGTTGTGGATACCTTTATGGAGACAAAGTAATATGACGACGACCATCCGCGACATCAACGAGCTGCAGGACCGCCGCATCATGATGGAGAAAAAGCTGCCGCCTTTTGGCTACGCGCTCATTCTCCTGACGGCTGCCCTCATCCTCTTCCTCGTGGTGTGGAGCACAAAAAACTACCGCACCTACGTCAGTCAGTCCAGCGGCTCGGTGCAGGCCGCCAACAAGACCTACATCATGTCCAGCTACTCCGGCTCCATCACTGAGCTGAACATCGCCGAGGGTACCTACGTCAATGAGGGCGACCTCATCGCTCACATCAAGAGCACCGACCTCGACATGCAGCAGGACAGCATCCAGAGCCAGCTGGACATCTACAAAAAGCAGAAGAGCCAGTACGAGAAGCTGGTCAAGTCCATTCAGGATGACAAGAACTACTTCAGCGAGACGGACATTGACGACCAGCCCTACTACTACCAGTACGAGACCTACAAGAGTCAGGTTGCCCAGAAGGCCTTCGACGCCTCGCCCTATCAGGCCGCAGGCTACTCCGACGAGCAGATCAAGGCCCTGATGGAGCAGAACCAGAGCGAGGTGGAGGCCCTGTATTACTCTACCCTGCAGTCGATCTCCGCCAGCCTGACCAGTGTGCAGAGCAACATCGACAATCTGCAGAGCCAGATGGACGCCCTGAGCACCGGCGCCAACGACTACTACATCTATGCCCCCACCTCCGGCGTCATCCACATGGACACACCCTATAAGGTGGGCATGGTGCTCAGCGCCGGCACCCCGCTGGCCACCGTCGCCAGCGAGAACAGCGACCTCGAGGTGGTGGCTTACGTCACCCTCAGCGACCGGCCGCTGCTCCATGTGGGCGACCCCTGCAAGATCGCCATCACCGGCCTGTCGGAGTATTCCTACGGCACCCTGACCGGCACCGTGACCTCCATCGACAGCGATGTGACCGCCAGCTCCTCCGGCTCCTACTACAAAATGACCATCACCCCGGACAGCACCTACGTCATCAGCAACAGCGGCGACAAGGTCGATCTGTCCAACGGTATGAGCGTCACCGCCCGCGTGGAGTACGACAAGCTGACCTATTTCGAATACGCGATGGAAGCTCTGGGCGTTCTGTTCCGCTAAGCGCTCACATCAACGCCCAAAGAGGTACGAAAGAATGAAACTGAACCTGAAAATGCTGGCCGTGAGCACCGCTCTGCTGGGCCTGCTGGCCGCCGGCGCTGCGCTTCCGGCCTCTGCAGCCGGTCCCCTGAACGCGGCCGCTGCCCTCTCTCTGCCCTGGTCCGCTGCGGCTGTGGAGAGCGTCGAGACCGGCAGCTACGCCTCCACCATGACGGTAGGGACGCAGCAGCAGCTCTCGCCGGTCATTCTGCCCGCAAAGGCCGCACGCAATGCCACGGTAACTTTTATGTCCAACGACAGCACCATCGTGAACGTGACGTCTGAGGGCGTGGCACAGGCGGTGGGCATCGGCACGGCGCAGGTCATCGCCAGCGCAGACGGCGTGAGCTGCGTCTACACCATCACCACCGAGCTGGATGAATCCATGATCGTCAAGGAGATGGACATCACGCTGGCCTCCAGCACCATCGCTGTCGGCGAGACCACTTCCCTGTCGCTGGGCGTGCTGCCTTCCAGCGCATCGAATTATGCCAGCGTGAGCCTCAGCTCCTCCGATCCCGCTGTGGCTACCGTCAACAACTTCGGCAAAGTCACCGGTGTCGCCCCCGGCACCGCCACCATCACCGCCACCTGCGGCGATGTGAGCGCATCGGCCACTGTCAAGGTCGTCAACAGCGGCGTAGACCGTCAGTCCATCGACCTGAACACGAGCTATGTCGTCCTCAAACCGGGCGCCAGCCGCACCATCACCGGCAAAGTGACTCCGTCTTCCGCCTCCCAGTCCCTCACCTTTAAGTCCAATGACACCAAGGTGGCCACTGTGAGCGCCAAGGGCGTCATCACTGCCGTGGGTACGGGCGCGACCTCCATCGTCGTCTCTAACGGCACGGCGTCTGCTTCGGTGACGGTCATCGTCAACCGGAATGCTTCCAGCTCCGGCAATGGCGGCGGCAGCACCGACGGCAACAACGGTGAGGTCATCACCGACCCCGTCGTGGAGGCCATCGAGGCCGACGGCACCGACGAAGTGACCTTCGCACAGCGCGAGGTCCCCACCATCACCGGCGAGATGCTGAATGCCCTCCGTCTGAACGGCAAGACCCTCGTGGTCGAGGCCGATAACTACACCATCCGCATCGCGGGCCGCGATGTGAAGAGCACCTCCGCGCAGGTGAGCACAGCCCTGAGCTTTGCCCCCTCTGAGTATGGCGTCACCTTCACCCTCAACGGCGGCGAGGCTCTGCCGGGCGTCGTTCAGGTCGAGATGACCGGCGACAACGCCGCCTACACCCGCGTCTACCTGCACAATGCCGTCAAGGGCAAGTGGCAGTTCCTCAACAGCTACAAGGATAATGTCCTCGAGGCGGACACGGCGGGCGAATACCTGCTGACCACCCAGAATCTCCGCTTCGCCCATGTGGACATGACCTTCTTCATCGCAGGCCTTGTGGTCATCGTGGGCATCATCATCGCCTACATCGTCATCAAGAAACGCTATTGGTTCTGGTAACTCTCTGAATCTCAGATAAAAAGGAAAGCCTCCCCAGCCAGGGAGGCTTTCCTTTTTTGTTCTATTTACTCCACCGTCACGCTCTTGGCCAGATTGCGGGGCTTATCGACGTCACAGCCGCGCAGGACGGCCATATAGTAGGCGAACAGCTGCAGCGGCACGATGAGCTGCAGGGGCATCAGCAGCTCGTCATAGTCGTCCAGACGTACCACATAGTCCGCCACGCCCTCCGGGACGACAACGTCCTTCGTCGTGAAGAGGATGACCCGCGCACCGCGGCTCTTGGTCTCCTTGGCGTTGGAGATGGTCTTTTCGTACACCTGCTTCTGGGTGGCCAGCGCGATGACCGGCACACCGTCGGTGATGAGGCTGATGGTACCGTGCTTGAGCTCACCGGCAGCGTAGGCGTCCGAGTGGACGTAGCTGATCTCCTTGAGCTTCAGGCTGCCTTCCAGCGAGAGGGCGTAGTCGAAGCCGCGCCCGATGAAGAAGCAGCTCTGGGTGTTGACGAAGCGGCTGGCGAGGTACTTTATCTGCTCACAGTCGGCCAGACGGGGCTGGATGACCTCACCGGCGCGGAGCAGCTCGGCGGTCAGGCGGCGGGTCTCTGCCTCGCTCAGACGGCCTCTGGCGTAGGCCAGACGGAACGCGAAGAGGTAGAGGGTGCAGAGCTGCACCATATAGGCTTTGGTGGACGCCACGGCGATCTCCGGGCCGGCGTAGGTGTAGAGGACGTAGTCCGCTGCGCGGGCGATGGAGCTGCCTACCACATTGACGACAGCCAGCACCGGCACGCCCCTGCTCTTGGCGAGGCGGAGGGCGGCCAGCGTGTCGCTGGTCTCGCCCGACTGGCTGATGATGATGACGAGGTCGTCGGGGTCGAGGATGGGGTCACGATAGCGGAACTCGCTGGCGATGTCCACCTCGGCAGGGACCCGGGCCAGCCGCTCGATGGCAGTCTTGCCCACCATACCGGCGTGCATGGCCGTGCCGCAGGCCACGAGGTGGATGTTCTTGATGCTGCGCAGCTTCTCATCGCTCAGTTCCGGGATGTGGAGGTCGGGCATACCGTTCTCCACGCGGGGGCTGACGGTGGCCGTGATAGCGGCAGGCTGCTCATGGATCTCTTTCAGCATGAAGTGGGGGTAGCCGCCCTTCTCAGCGGCTTCTTCGTCCCAGTCGGCGGTCAGCACTTCCCGCTCCACCGGCTTGCCGAAGGCGTCGTAGAACCGGATGCCGTCGGCCTTGACCACCGCCATGTCGCCCTCCTCGAGGACGCTGTAGCGGCGGGTGTACTTGAGCAGGGCCGGAATATCGGAGGCCACGAAGTTCTCGCCCTCGCCCCAGCCCACGATGAGGGGGCTCTCCTTCTTGACGGCGTAGATGGTGTCCGGCTCTTCCCGGAACAGCACGCCCAGCGCATAGCTGCCCCGCACCATCGCCAGCGCCTCCCGCAGGGCTGCCAGAGGGCTCTGCTTGGGCTGGGCGCAGCAGAAGTAGTCGATGAGCTTGACCAGCACTTCGGTGTCCGTCTCGCTCTCAAAGGTGACGCCCTTGGCCAGCAGGTCGGCCTTCAAAGGGCCGTAGTTCTCGATGATGCCGTTGTGGACGATGCTCACGCGGGGGGTGGAGTGGGGATGGCTGTTGACGTCGCTGGGCTCGCCGTGGGTGGCCCAGCGGGTGTGTCCGATGCCGCAGAAGCTCTCGGGCAGATTTTCTGCCTCCAGCTTGCGGCGGAGCACTTCCAGCCGACCCTTGCTCTTGACGACGTGGATGCCGCCTTCCAGCGCCAGCGCGACGCCGGCGGAGTCATAGCCGCGGTATTCCAGCTTTTCCAGACCGTTCAGCAGCACTTCCTGGGCGCTGCGCTTACCCGAATAACCTACGATGCCACACATACAAAACACCTCCATGCCGACAGCACGGCGCGAACGCACACGGCGGCTGTCAGCCTCTTACGATCAGTCTATGTTCTTGTATGGCTTTCTTTGAAAGGATTCTGTTGCGGTATTGCTGCCGTTTTTTGCCCTTCTCTGCGGCTGGTATAAGCCCTGGAAGCTATCGCTCCCGTTTCAACCGGAGGAACACCCGCCGAAACTTTCGATGATCCCTCTCCTCGTCACCCTCACGGCTGTCACCCGCGTGGCCCGGCGCTTTTTCGTCAACTGAAGTCGTCTATCCCCTCTTTCTGCTCTTTCCGCCGCCTTCCTGAAAACAAAAACAGCTCCTTTCGGAGCTGTCAGAAGCCGACGGAAAAGGTCAGCGGTATTGTATCACAAAGTCCCACATCCGTCAATGGACGCCCAGCATTTTGTGGAGCCTCGGCTGCCAGACCACTTTATAGAGCATCAGCATATTGTGGAGCGCCCGGTCATAGAGCAGGAAGGCTGCATTGCCCATGGCCAGCGTCACCAGCGAGACGGCCAGCGCCGTAGTGCGCAGCTCTTCGGCGATGCTGCCCGCCGGGACCAGCAGCAGCACCAGCCCGTACATCGCCAGGATCCCGCCGTTGCAGAGCAGCAGCTTGCAAACAGCCCGCAGCAGGGCCGGGCGTATCCGCTCGAAATAAGGCTTTGCCAACGGATAGTACCCCAGCAGGAACACAAAGGTGAGGGCCACTTCCTTGTCCGGCACGAAGAGCAGACTCAACAGGCTCACCGCGCCATAGGCCGTCAGAGCCATGGTCTTCCCGCACTCCACGCAGACTGTGGCGATGAGGAAGCTGGCCACCGCCGGAGCGATGAACATCGCAATGGGAAACACAGCCCCCAGCAGCATCAGGACCACGCTGAGCGCTGCGGCCATGCCGCAGTAGGCCATGGCCCAGCTTTTACTTTTGCGTCCCTTCATGGCAGCTCCCATTGTACCGGCTGGCTCTCAGCGTCCAGCGGCTCGATGGCGTGACGGAGGCCCAAGATCATGATGTTGTCCAGCAGGGTGCGGTTCAGCTTGACGTCCAGCATCCCGTAGGCGCGGACGAGGTCGTTGACCGCAGCGAGGGCCTGCCGCCGGGCGTTTTCCCGGGCGGCGTTCCTGTCGTTGATGCCGTTGACGAGGAAGACGTTGTAGCGGCCCTTATCTTTGTCCCGGGAAAAGCTCTCCGCTTTGTCCAGCAGATAAGCGGCCCGGCCGATGCAGCTGCCGATGTAGTGCATACTTTTGCGCTGATTGGGGTCGTCGGTGGCCAGCACCGAGTAGAGCGCGCCGTAGAGGTTGCCCTTCGGCTCTGCGGCCAGCAGATAGTTCTTGGCGTTCAGGGTCATCTGGACGTTGGCCTGGTCCCGCTCCTGCACGAAGATGCGCTCCAGTGCCGGGTTCTCGGCGGCAGCCTTCCGGTAGGCTTGCCGCAGCAGGACGGTGTCCACCACCCGCCGTACCTTTTTATAGAAGGGCAGATCGGCCCACTGGGCATCCTGGATGCGGTGCCAGCTCAGCAGGACTTCCACCTGTGCAGCCAGCCGGATGCCCTGAGTCTGGCACATCATCTGCCGCCAGACCAGCGTACCCGGCTCCCGCATCCGCTTACAGGTGGCCGGACGGCCCGCCAGACTGTCGGCCAGCACCGCGAACAGGACGCCGTTGTAGCGCAGACCATAGCAGGAATACAGCCCATAGGTGGTGTAGAGCTGGCGGCGGACGCCGCGCTGATACCACTGATAGGTGTTGTAATCCCGGATGGTCAGCTCCGGCAGATAGGGCCGCATACGTCCCTTCATTCTGTTCATTCCTTTCGCGGGCCGCGCCGGGCGCAGCCTTTCTTGCAGGGGAAGACCGCTTCCCCACAGCTGTAGACTAGTATAATCTATTTTTCGTCAGCGTTCAACCGTTCTTTTGTAAATTTAATCAGAAAAGACCGCACTGGAATCGATTTCAGTGCGGTCTTCTGGTGCATCTTATTTCTTTTCGAAACGACCCGTGTGGCCGGGCTGGGTGCGCTTGCCGTCAAAGCCGCTCTTGGGCATGGGCTTTGCGGGGCGGTTCTCGAACTTGGGGGCGTTGTAGTACATATACAGCTGGCAGGGGATCATGCCGTTGTACATCTTGCGGCGCTTGTTGGCCCGCTTGCCGTAGTGGTGTTCAAAATCCATATCGGCAGTGATGGCGTAGACACCGGCGCAGGGGTGGGCCTCCATCTGCTGGCCGAGAGTACGGGCCAGCTTGGCGGCACCCTCGATGGTGCTCATGCGCTCACCGTACGGGGGGTTGGTCAGGACGATGGCCTCGCTTCTGGCGGCGAAATCGGCCACGTCGGCCACCTCGAAGTGGCAGCGCTTCTCCACGCCGGCCAGCTTGGCGTTGGCGTTGGCCAGAGCCACGGCGGCGGGGTCGATATCGTAGCCGAAAGCCTCAAAGCCCACGTCCAGCTTGGAGTCGGACAGAGCCTTCTGGCGCTGCTCGGCCCAGATGGCGGCAGGCACGAAGCTGTAGCGCTCGGCGGCAAAGCGGCGCTTGAGGCCGGGGGCGATGTTCATGGCCTTCTGAGCGGCCTCGATGAGGAGGGTGCCGCTGCCGCAGAAGGGATCTTCCACAAGGCTGTCGCGGCGGACGCGGCCCAGATCGGCGATGGTAGCGGCCAGTGTCTCACGGATGGGGGCCTCCATGGAATTGCGGCGGTAGCCGCGCTTGTGCAGGCCGTCGCCGGTGGTGTCCAGCATGATCTCGCAGACGTTCTTGCGGAGCATGAAGCGGATCTTATACTCCGCGCCGGTCTCGGGCAGGCTGGTGGTGCGGTGGCCCTGCATCAGGCGCTTGACCACGGCCTTCTTGATGATGCTCTGGCAGGCCGGCACGCTGGACAGCTGGCTGTTCAGCGAAGAGCCTGTGACCGGGAAGGCCGCGTCGGCAGGCAGCAGCTCTTCCCAGTGGATGGAGTAGACGCCGTCGAACAGCTCGTCGAAAGTGGTGGCTGTGTAGGTGTTCAGGAGCAGCATCACGCGCTCCACGGTGCGGAGGTTGAGGTTGGCGGCGGCTATCATATCCGCGCTGCCCTTGAAGGTCAGACGGCCGTCGTTGACCCGGATGTCCTCGGCGCCGATGCGGCGCAGCTCAAAGTTGGCCGTGGACTCGCACCCGAAAAAGCAGGGGGCGATGAGTTCAAATTTTGCAGGCATTCTGGTTTCCTTTCCTGTCGGGTGCGGCGTGCCGCACCAAAAAACAGGCCCGCCCCGCTGGGGGCAGGCCCAAAGCTTCTTCGTCTTGTGCGGACGGCTCAGCGGCTGCCGCGGCGTCCCCGGGGTGCGTAGCCGCCGCCCCGGCGGTTGTTGGTCTCGTGGTCGAGGTCGGCCATCTTCTCTTCGCTCTGGCTCTTGAAGCGGCTCATCATGTCCTCAAAGCTCAGGTTGTCGCTCTTGGCCGGGGCCTTGGGCTGCCA